>SDBV01008087.1_pt1 | contig 14238 bp, 3 predicted proteins | sample 2277081 | NCBI WGS metagenome assembly SDBV01 (sample SAMN10402039, study PRJNA504765) | marine sediment metagenome | isolation source: marine sediment core GS10_PC15, 223 cmbsf | place: Arctic Ocean: Southern Knipovich Ridge | collected 2010
ATATTATGCTTATGCGCATAACCCATTGCAAGCGGTGACACTGGCCCGGAAGAAAAAATTATACATTTGTTATGCTTTATTTTTGTATTAAATATAAATGTTTTTAAGAATTCCTCTTTTACAGGAAGACTTCTAAAAAATGCAACAAGGAGTATTTCAGATTTATGATAATTTATAATGTTTTTTAATAATTTATAAATTATCCCTATTTTATTTACTTTTGCACTGAAAATAAGTGTGTTGCTATCATTTATAAGTTTGTGCGTTAAAGGTACTAAGTTAAATGAAGCGAGTAATTTCTTTCCGAATATAACAAACTCTTCTGCAGAATATGTATTATAATCAATCAAATAATTATTGCTTATATTCTTGTAATTATCGCTTATTAATTTCTCAGTAATATCCTTATATTCCGGATTGATTTTATGAATTACCCTTAACTGTTCTAATGCAGAATGATAGTCCTTTTTATTTTCATAGCACCGGGCAAGTGAATAATGAAGGTTTAAAGTTAAAATATTTTCAAATTCTATTAGTGGCAGGGCTTCTGTAAAATATTCTATTGCATGCATGTAATTGTTATCATTCATACTTGCTTTTCCTGCATAGTACAATGTTTTCTGTTTAAATTTATTACCGTGTTTTGCTATGTCAAATTTTTCTATAGCTTCCTGGTATTTACCTGTTAAATATTTTGAATATCCTGCAACAAAGTATGCAGGATAGTAATTCTGCTTCTCATTAATTACTTCCTGCAATATCGGGCTGCATTTTTCGTATTCCCGGGATTCACAAAAATAAAGTGCTAATAAAGTTTTATAATAAAGATTTGTACGGTCCTTCTGATTTAGTAAAGTGAAAATTTTTCCAGCATTTGTAAAATTTTTTATATCAAAATACAATAAACCAAGTTTTGTAAGGGCATTTTCATCATTCTTTTTAATGCTTAAAGCATTTTTATAATAAAAATATGCTTTTTTATAAGCACTTTTATTATGATAATGTGCACCTAATATTATATGTATTTCGAATTTTTCAGACAATTCTATAAAATTATTGGAAACAATAGCATCTTCCAAAATTGAGATTGAATCCGGTATATCGTTAATAGAACTGTAAATTTCATATAATATTAGTGAATTTAAGCCGATATCCTGTTTTTTTTCTAATAATTTTCTAATTAATTCTATTGCCTTTTCTTTTTTATTTTTCTGGAATAGTTTAAGGGCCTTATTGTTTTTTTGTATATATTTCATTAAAATTCTCTATTTAAAATGTAAACTGTAAAATACTACGGTTTTATATCAATATTATAGGTTTGGAGACAGTAGAAATCAAGGAATTGATTTTTATAAAAAAATATAGTAAAATTATGAGTACTTTTCAAAATTGAACTTAAAATAAGAAAAAATGGAGGTTTTAGTTATGAAAATTAAGTTTTGCTTAATTATTTTAATGATTTCCGGATGTATGCTTTTATGGGGCGGAGGTGAATCTGAAGCAGCTAATTCATCTACGTATGGCAAATATCTTGCTGGCCAGGGCATAATTATTCCCGCAGAAGATGTTTATATAGATTCATATATTGCTAAAATAGATTATAAATACCCGATTCCGCAAGATGATCTCGGCATTACATTATATTCCGGACATAGGCAGGTGTCGGCTTTTGGGCAGGAAGAAGTAATTCAGATAGGAATTCAAGGGAGTAAACGGGAATTTGAAGATCTGCCTCCTATGAACCTTGCATTTGTAATTGATAAAAGCGGTTCCATGGACGGACAGGATAAAATGGATTGGGTTAAGGATGCATTTGATATATTTATAGATAAAGTCCGGAATGTTGATTTTATTTCCTTAATTGTTTTTGATAGTGAAGCAACTGTAATTTTTCCCTCTACTCAGATGAATACAATGAACAGGAGGCTGGAATTTAAAGATGCTGTTCATTCTATCCAGCCAGGCGGCGGTACGAATCTTGTTGCAGGCCTGAAGTTGGGCTATTTTCAAGTGCAGGCAAATTTTAGAAGTAATTATACTAACAGAGTTCTTTTTTTAACAGATGGAGTCGGAGATTCAGCAGGAATACTGGAAATGGCAGAAACATTTAAAGAACTTGATATAAATGTTTCTACAATTGGAGTCGGTTCTGGTTTTGACCTGGAATTAATGACTAATCTTGCAAAAAGCGGAGGCGGAAGTTCAAGATTTATTTCCGATAAAGAGGAAATGGAGAAAACTTTTGGAAGTGAACTGGACAGAATGGTAGTTCCCGTAGCACGTGACCTGGATATGACTTTAGAATTTTTACAGGATGTAGAAATAATTGACACCTGGGGTTATAGAAATGAAATAACGAATAATAAAATTCATTATTTCCTTCCTACACTTCATCATAGAGATTATGAGACTATATCAATACATATCAGGATTCCGCAATCAGAATTAAGAGGTGATACTCCACTTTGTAAGTTTACTATCAATTATAATGACTTAAATGATATACAATACAATCCTCCTCCATTTACTTTAAATGTGGATTTTGTGGAAACAAATAGCCCTGTTTCAGGATTTTCTGATAGTATGGTTCTCCAAAGCGGATCTATGATGCATTTTGCAAAGAATTTAATACGTGTGGCAGATTTTTATTATTCATCTCAAGATGATATTGATAATATTAATATTCGTAGAGAACAACTATGGCAGAATAATCAACAGGAAGTTTTTGAAGAAATAACAAGTCCGGAAATTGAGAGAATAGAGGCATCTGTATTTTCCAGAATGGGGGCTGCTTTGGATATTGTTTTAGACACAAAGAAGGAACTAAATAACGCAAGGTTAAGGCTTGATAACGAAGGATTTGAAGATGAGATTGAGATATTAGATGCATATATAAAGATTCTTGGAATAGAATTGGATATGGAAGAGCAGAATGTTACTGAAATTGCATCTAATCTTGAAATAATGCCTGTGGTACAGGATAGAAACTTATATGAACATTTAGATAATTTATTCCGCGAAATGGTACTGGATCTCGAAGAAAAAGACAGCGGAACAATTGCTGTTTCCGGTTTTACAACGAGCAGTGGAGATGATTTTGAATTATTAACACTACTTGATGAAATGGCTGTTCTTAAAATATCTAGAATTGATACTTTAGCTATGGTAGAAAGGAGTAAGCTTGATGCTGTACTTGATGAACAGGTGCTTTCTTTATCTGATATGACAGATACTGAAACAGCTATTAAAATTGGTATGCTATTAACAGCAGATTATATTGTAACAGGCTCTGTTATAAAAATGTCAAGTTCCGTTATAATTTTTGGAAGAATAATCAATGTAGCGACAGGTGAGATTGAATCAGTTGCACAGGTTATTGTGCCTAAGGACAATGATTTATTATCACTTTTATAGGGAAAATACTTTTATTCCTTGTTTTCATTATTATCTAGCTAAAATATCATGCAATTTTTAGAAGTTTGCTTAATTTTTCAAAATTGCCTTGTATTATATGATGAAATTTATTATATACATTAAAACATGCTATTCGCCAGTGTCTTTTACTAGATTATCTATAATACGGTTTTAGATAGCAAGTGAAGATTTACGTGTTATGAGCTCAGCAAGAAAGGCTGTTTAGTTTATTTGTGCAAGAGAAAAAAAAATTAAAAAATTTGAATATTATTTAAAAATGATGAAGTATATTGTTATAGAATGAGTTTATCAATATAAATGTGTCCTAATCTTTCCTTTTGACACTATATTATGATATGTGTTAATATCATCTCTATTAATTTGATGATAACGAAAGTAACGATAAGATTGGTTCTAATTTTAAGGAGAATAATCCATGAGCAAAAATACAGGTAACAAGGACAGAGATCCTGTTGCAATAATAGGTATCGGTTGCCGATTGCCTGGCGGTGCCAATTCGCCGGAAGAATTTTGGAAATTACTATTAAATGGTACAGATGCTATTACAAAGATACCTTCGGACAGATGGAATGCAGATGCTTTATATAATCCGGATTATACTAAAAAGGGTAAAATTAATGTTCGTGAAGGCGGTTTTGTTAATGATATTGATAAAATAGATGCAGGTTTTTTTGAAATACCTCCTATCGAAGCTGCCCGGTTAGATCCTCAGCAGCGTTTATTATTGGAAGTAACTTATCAGGCTATTGAAGATGCAGGCCTTAAATTAGATAAATTGTCAGGTTCAAAAACAGGAGTTTTTATTGGTATTTCATCTCATGATTATGGTGAAATATCTACTACACATACAGAAAGGGCAAATATTGGGGGCAGTACTAACCTTGGTAATGCCGGAAGTATTGCGTCAAATAGAATTTCCTATATTTTTAATCTTAAAGGCCCAAGTTTTTCTATTGATTCTGCGTGTTCATCCTCATTAAATGCGCTTCATGTTGCATGCAGGAGTATATGGTCCGGTGAAGCAGATGCAGTAATAGCCGGCGGTGTTAATATAATTTTAAAACCGGAAATTCATATGGGTTTTAGTAAAGGTGGGTTTTTGGCTCCGGACGGCCGCTGTAAAGCGTTTGATGCCAGGGCAAACGGATATGTAAGAAGTGAAGGGGCCGGTGTTGTAATTCTAAAACCTCTTTCTAGGGCACTGGAAGATGGAGATAATATTTATGCTACTATTATAGGCTCTGCTGTAAATCAGGACGGCCGCACAACAGGTATTCCTATGCCGAACCTTGATTCACAGATAAGTATGTTAAAAGCTGCATATAAAGATGCCGGAGTATCGCCGGAAAAGGTTCAGTATATCGAAGCTCATGGAACAGGGACAAAAATAGGAGATTTTACAGAAGGAACTGCTATTGGAACAGTTCTGGGAAAATATAAAAAACATGGTGAAAAACTATTAGTTGGTTCTGTAAAAACAAACATCGGGCATCTTGAAGCAGGTTCCGGTGCTGCAGGTATAATAAAACTTGCATTAACTTTAAAAAACGGGAAAGTACCTCCAAATGTACATTTTGAAACACCTAATCCAAAAATACCGTTTAAGGAATATAACATCCAGATTCCGGTTATGCCAATGGAATTATCAATAAATGGTTCTCCTGTTTATGCTGGAATTAATTCATTTGGTTTTGGCGGAGCAAATGCACATATAGTTCTACAGGCCCCCCCCAAAGTAAATGGGAAAATCAATAAAAAAGATAATAAATTAGCAAAGCTTTTTGTAATTTCCGCTAAAACGCCGGATGCATTAAAAGCACTTGTAAATTCTTATATTGATTTTATAGAAAAAACAGAAAATAGTTTAATTGATATTTGCTACAGCGCAGCAACAAGACGCTCTAATTTTGACTACAGATTGTCTATTGCTTCACATACAAAAGAAGAAATAATAGAAAATATGAAGGCTTATTTAAATGATGAAGCCAGAATTGGGATGAATTACAGTAGAAAAGGATTAGCAGAAAAAAATAAAGTTGCATTTGTATATTCGGGACAGGGCCCTCAATGGTGGGCTATGGGAAGACAATTATTAAAAGAAGAGCCTGTTTTTAAGAATGCAATATTGGAAATTGGAGAAATCCTAAAAAATTTGGGATGGTTAAAAGATGACAAAAGTACTTTAATTGAGGAATTATCTAAAGATGAGGAATCATCAAGAATTAATGAAACTCATATAGCACAGCCTGCGATTTTTGCAGTTCAGGTTGCTCTTACAAAATTATGGGAATCTTATGGTATTACTGCAGACGGGATTGTAGGCCACAGTATCGGAGAAGTGGCTGCAAGTTATGTTTGCGGGGCATTAAGCCTTGATGAGGCTACAAGAGTAGTTTATTGGAGAAGTAAATGTCAGACTAAAGCAGAGGGTCTTGGAAAAATGCTTGCAGTCGGGCTCCCGGAAAAAGAAACTGCAAAATGGATAAAAGGTTATGAAGGAAAAGTTTGTATTGCAGTTATTAATGGTCCGAAAATGCTTACTCTTGCTGGTGATTCCAGTGCATTAGAAGAGCTTGAAGAAAAGCTGACTAAAGATGAAATTTTTAACAGGTTTGTAAAAGTTTCTATTCCTTTTCATAGTCATTATATGGATCCGATAAAAGAAGAATTTTTAAGTAATTTAGGTAAAATCCAGGCTAAAAAAGAAATTATTCCCGTTTTTTCTACTGTAACAGGAGAAAAATTCGATGGTAAAGGATTTGACGCAAATTACTGGTTTAGAAATATAAGAGAAACTGTACAATTTTATCCTGCTGTAAAAAAGATGCTTAAAGATGGTTATAATGTAATTATCGAAATAAGCCCACATCCTATTTTATCAAGATCTATAATGGATACATTTCAGGAAATTAAGAAAAAAGGAAGAGTTGTACCTACATTAAGAAGAAAGGAAGATGAAAAAGTAAGATTTCTTGGTTCTATAGGTGAATTATTTACATGGGGATACAATTTAGAATGGGAAAAAATATTTTCCGGGAATCATAATTTTGTAAAACTTCCATATTATCAGATGCAGAAAGAAAGGTTCTGGATTGAATCTGAAGAATTAAGAGGAATACGTATCGGAGATACAGGACATCCGCATTTAGGAGAAGTATGGGATTCTGTTAATGAAAAAGATGGTTTTATATGGGACATTATTTTAGATAAGCGTGTAGAATCGTATATAGAAGACCATAGAGTACAGGGCCCTATAATATATCCTGGTGCCGGACATGTTGAGCTGGGTCTTTCTGTAGCAAGAACCTCATTTAAAGACAGTTTCGAATTTTTAGAAAATATCAATTTTAATACTGCATTATTTTTACCGGATGATGGCGAAATGCCATATGTCCGTATTGAAATATTATCAAATGAAGGCGATTACACAATATCAACAAAGCCTAGAGATTATGAAGCACAATGGTCTATCCATTCAAATGGAAGAATCAATCATTGCGGAGATGCTTTTATTTCCGAAAAAGTAGATTTAAAAGATGTTCAGAAACGGATTCACCCGGAAGTAGAGGTTAAGGGATTATATGATGGGCTTCTTGACTGTGGACTTCATTTAGGGCCGACGTTCAGGGCTATGAAGAGACTCTGGCGAAATGATACAGAAGCATTAGCAGAAATACATGTGCATGAGGATATTAAATCCGGATTCGAAAAATTTAATATTCATCCTGCAATTTTAGATGCATGTTTTCAGACCCTGTTCGGTGTAATGTATAAGGGAACAGGAAAATGGGACCTTGGTGTTTTTATACCGGTTCATATAAAAAGAGTAAAATTCTATAGAAAACCAGGAACTTTTAAATTGTGGAGTTATGGCCGGCTGATAGAAAGAAGCGAGAAGTACGGGCTGGGCAGTTTCTGGATTTTTGATGATGACGGAAATATCGTCGCTGAAATTCAGGAATTAAGCTGTCAGTATATTGAAGGTTCCAGAGGTGAATCTGAAGATGAAATAAATAATTGTTTTTATGAGTACCAATGGAAAATGAAGGCCCTTCCCGAAGATGAGAAAACAAGAGATCCTGGAACATATATAAAATCACCATTATCAATTCAGGATGAAATGAAGAAATTTGTTAAAAAAATAGTAGATATGCCTATCCATTCTGAATTTCTTAATGCTTTTGATCCTGAGCTTGATAATTTAAGTATTGCATACATTGTTAAAGCTCTTAGAGATATGGATATAAGCCTAACTTTAAATGAAAAACTTAATCCGGATGAATTATTTAAAAAGTGCAGTATTGTTTCACGGCATAACAGGCTTTTTACTCATATGATTAATGCTTTAACTGGATTCGGTTATTTAAAAAAGACTGAATCCGGATGGCTGGTTATTAAAGAGCCGAAAGTACAGGACCCGAATCAAATGCTTAATGAAATGATGGGTAAATATCATAATTTCATAAGAGAACTTGTACTTGTACAAAGATGCGGGCCTTATCTTAAAGATGTTGTTCAGGGAAATTGCGACCCAATACAGCTTATTTTCCCGGAGAATGAATGGGACGCTGTAGTAAAATATTATGTAGAAGGCCATTCTTTTAAAATGTACAATGACATGACTCAGTTCGCTATAACACAATTATTAAAAGATCTGCCCGAAGAGCAGAACATTCGTATAATTGAGATTGGGGCCGGAACCGGTGGAATGTCGCAGGCTGTTTTATCTGTTTTGCCAGTGGACAGAACAGAATATGTATATACTGACCTATCACCAATGTTTTTACAGAAGGCAAAGGAAAGGTTTAGTAAATATCAATTTATTCAATATGATATTTTAGATATAGAAAAGGACATAGAAGCCCAGGGTTTTGAACTGAATTCTTTTGATATAGTTATAGCTTCTGATGTTGTTCATGCTACGAGAAATATTACGAAGACATTATCCAATATACAGCAGTTATTAAGTTATAATGGTTTACTGATAATGCTGGAAGTATCAAAGTCTCCGTTATATCTTGATATAATATTCGGAATGACAGAAGGATGGTGGTTATTTGAAGATAAAGATTTACGCCCGAATCATGCTACTATGCTTCCGCCTAATTGGGTAAAAGTGCTTAAACAAGTCGGGTTTGATGAAATAATAACGGTTACAGATGTAGAAAAGAATGACAAAGCATCTCAAACTGTATTCTTTGGACGTAATAAGAAAGAAATTGAAATAGAAACCGGGAATATAGAGGGTGTCGAGAGTATAGAGAATGAAACGAAACCTGGAAAGTGGATTGTTTTTAAAGACAGTCTAGGAGTAGCAGACAAAATAATTAAACAATTAAATACAAAAAATAAAACATGTTATACCGTTAATATTGGAGAGTCATATCAGGATAATGGTAATAATGATTATAATATTGATATAAAAAAAGATGGAGATATTGCGAATGTAATTTCTAAAATAACATCAGCAAATGATATTCCTTTAGAAGGTATTATACATCTATTTTCAATTGACAATATTGATAATAAAGACCTGAACACGGCAAAGCTGGTAGAAGCACAGTTATCAAGTAAAGCTTTAATTGAAATTACAAATGCAGTATCTAAAATGACTGATGCGCCTAAATTATGGATTATTACAAATGGTTCGCAAAATATCGAAAGTTTTGAAAATAAAAGCATTTCACTTGCAGAAACACCAATATGGGGTGTTGCAAGAGTTATTTTTAATGAGATACCGGATTTATATTCCTGTATTATTGATTTGAGCAGAAATCCGGAAGATGATGAAATAAATAATCTTGTTAAAGAATTCTGGTCCGAGAAAAAAGAAGAAGAGATTGCGCTGCGGAGCAGGAAAAGGTACTTGAATGTACTATCCAGAGTATCACCAGTGCTTGCAAAACAACTTGCAGAAAAGAAAGTGCCGGGAATCGGACATGCTTATCATACGTCAATAAGTGAATATGGTGTACTCGATAATTTATTATTAGAAGAGAACAGACTTTCCGAACCAGCTTCGGACGAAGTTCAGATAGAAGTTTATGCTTCTGCACTTAATTTCAGGGATGTGATGATAGCCATGGGCATGCTTTCTGATGAAGCAGTAAATGGTGGATTATATGGAAAAAGATTTGGGCTTGAATGTTCCGGAATTATTAAATCTATTGGTAAAGATGTAAACGATTATAAACCCGGTGATGAAGTAATAGCTTTTGCACCTGATTGTCTTGGCGGCCTTGCAAATGCAAAAGCGAGCATAATTGTTAAAAAGCCGAATCACCTTTCCTTTCAGGAAGCTGCTACAATTCCAATTGTGTATTTAACTGCATATTATTCACTAAATTATCTTTGCAGAATGAGTAAAGGAGAAAAGATCCTGATACATGCAGGTACAGGCGGAGTAGGGCTTGCAGCAATTAGTCTTGCAAAACATACCGGAGTGGAAATATTTGCAACAGCAGGTAATGATAAAAAACGTGAGTACTTAAGATCATTAGGTGTGAAGCATGTGTTTAATTCGAGAGCACTTGATTTTAAAGATAGGATTATGGAAATAACAGATGGCAAAGGCGTAGATATTGTTCTCAATTCAATTTCAGGAAAAGCAATGCACCAGAATATTCAGTGTCTTGCACCATATGGCCGTGTAGTAGAAATTGGAAAAACAGATATTTATCAGAATACACGTATTGGCCTTAAACCATTTGGTAATAATCTTGCATACTTTGCTGTTGATATCGACAGACTACTGCTCCAGAAAACAGAATTAGCAGGAAAACAATTTAAAGAAGTGATTAAGTTTTTTAATAATAAAACATTTAATGCACATCCTTATCATGAATATTCAATTTCTAATGTAAGTGATGCTTTTTTATTCTTATCACAGTCCAGACATATTGGTAAAGTTGTTGTTTCTATGAACGAAAAGGAGGTAAATGTATCTCCTGCTTCCAGTATGGAATTTAAAAACGATGGTTCTTATCTAATTATAGGAGGATGCAGCGGCCTTGGATTGGCAATTGCAGAATGGATGTCTAATAAAGGAGCAGGAAACCTTGTTTTAATGTCTAGAAGCGGCGCAAAAAATGAAGAAGATAAACAGAAAATTAAAGATATAGAAGACAGTGGAACAGGTGTAGCAGTAGTAACAGGTGATGTTAGTAATGAAGCAGATATTAAAAAAGTTATTAAACAGATAAAGGATGATATGCCTGCATTAAAAGGTGTAATACATTCTGCTCTTGTACTTGATGATGCGCCTCTGGAAGAAATGACCCACGAACGGTTTATGAAGGCAGTAAATCCGAAAATGCTCGGAACATGGAACCTTCATATTGCAACCCTTGATATACCTCTAGATTTCTTTGTAATGTTTTCCTCCATTTCCTCTATTTATGGAAATCCGGGCCAGAGTAATTACGCGGCTTCAAATGCATTCCTTGATAAACTTTCATTTTACAGGAGGGCTCTGGGATTGCCTGCAAATACAATTAACTGGGGTGTTATAGGTGAAGTAGGATTTGTTGCACGTACGCAAAAGGTAAATAATATCCTCTCCAGCAGGGGATGGCAGTCTTTCTCATTGATTGAGTCAATCGGTATTTTTGAAAAAATGTTATTACAAAACTTTCCGCAACGAATGGCAGCCAAGATTGTATGGGAAGAAATTGGTAAATTCTTCGGCCATAGTATAAATTCGACAAGATTCGGTCATTTGTTTGATGAAAAAGGCAGCTCAAAAGGCAGTGTAGGTTCCGGTTCTTTAAGAGAAACCATAATGTCTGTAGAAGGCTCAGAACAGGAAGCTATTTTAAGGTCGAGCTTAAAAGATTCTATTGCAAGAGTGCTTGGTACTTCCGGAGAAAAGATAGATGAAAATACTAAGTTAACAAAGATGGGGCTGGATTCCTTAATGTCAAACCAGGTTAGGAACTGGGTTCAGGGTAACCTTGGTATTGATTACTCTTTAATGAAAATTATGCAGGGTCCGACCATTAATGAAATGACAGAACAACTTTTAAGTGAAATAAGAAAAGTAGGTAAGAAGGAATCCGGAGCAGTTTCCAGCGAAATTGAAAAATGGACTATTTGCTATAAGGAAAATCCTGATGCAAAGATTAGATTATTCTGTTTTTCACAATTAGGAGCAGGAGCATCAAAATTTAACTCATGGGCAGAAGAATTACCGGACAGTATCGAATTATATGCTATCCAATTACCAGGCAGAGAAGAACGTTTGGATGAAGAAGCTGTAATAGATAACGATGAATTAAAAGCGATATTAAAAGAAGTTATATTACAGTATTCGGATAAACCTTTTGCATTTTTTGGCCATAGCTTTGGCGGCGGAGTTTGTTCCAAGCTTGCATATAGACTTCAGAATGAGCATGACGTTTCTCCGGAACATGTGTTTGTTGCATCTTCATTTCCACCGAATGTGCCAAACCCTATAAGAAAACTCTTTGAAAATGTAGAACTTGGTAATGGAAATCCGGTTCCGGAAGATTTAATTGTAGATTTACTAAGAGCAACAGAAATGCCGGAAGCTGTTTTATCAGATCTTGATATGATAAAAGATATGATGCCTGCAATTAAAGCAGATATTATCCTGATGAAAAATGATGATGAAGAAATAGAAACTCTTACCTGTCCCATAACAGCATTTAATGGAAAAGCGGATAAAGTTTTTTCTTCGGATGCAGTATCTCAGTGGAAAGAGTATTCCGGAAATGGCTTTATATTTAAAGAAATGAAGGGTGGACATTTATTTTTAGAAGATACTGAGAATAGAAAGTATATTATTGAACAAATATCAAAAACACTTTTAAAATAATTTACTTAAAATACTACAGCCTCCTCAAGTTAATGTGAGGGGGCTTTTTTTTAAAAAGGAATTATGAACTTATCGTTATTTGGTGAAAAGTTTTCTGCAAAAACCGGAATTCTCGAATTGATGGAAGACCTTGGTGCTGCACTTAACAGTAGCGAGAAAATGTATATGCTTGGCGGTGGGAATCCTGCTCATATACCGAAAGTTAATGCCATATGGCAGAAACGCATGAAAGATATTCTTATCCATGAAAATCAATTTAACAGTATGTTAACCAATTATGACAGTTCTCAGGGTAAAAATACCTTTTTAGAAGCTCTGGCAGAACTACTGCATAATCAATACGGGTGGGATATTACTGCAAATAATATAGCCATTACGAACGGGAGCCAGAGTGCATTCTTCTTTTTGCTCAATATGTTTTCCGGTACTTTTAAGGACGGTAAAAAAAAGAAAATACTTTTTCCATTAATTCCAGAGTATATAGGTTATGCTGACCAGAACATAGAAGAGGGGAGTTTTACTTCTAGGAAATCAATTATAAAAAATATTGATGATAAAACTTTTAAATATTTTATAGATTTTGAAAAATTAAATATTAATGAAAGCATAGCTGCAATTTGTGTATCCCGTCCTACAAATCCTACTGGCAATGTTTTAACAGATGAAGAAATCAATAAACTTTCTATAATTGCAGAAGAAAACGATATTCCATTACTAATAGATAATGCATATGGTTCGCCATTTCCGCATATTATATTTGAAGATATAAATTCTATATGGAATAAAAATATAATTCTTGGAATGAGTTTATCAAAACTTGGACTGCCTTCTGTTCGAACGGGAATTATTATTGCAGAGGAAACGATTATAAAAAAAATATCTGCTGTAAATGCAATTGTAAGTTTATCTTCGGGTAGTATTGGGCAGGTTTTAACTACGCCGTATATAAAAAACGGTGAAATATTACAAATTTGTAAAAATATCATAAAACCGTTTTATTTGAAGAAATCCATACAGGCTGTTAAATGGATAAAGGATTGCTTTGGCAGCAACATTGATTATTCTATACACAAAAGCGAGGGTGCATTATTTTTATGGATATGGTTTCGTAATCTTTCTATTACAACAAAAGAATTATACAAGAAATTAAAGATGCGAAAAGTTTTAATTTTACCTGGTTCCTATTTTTACTTTGGTCTTGAGAAGCCATGGGAACACAAAGATGAATGCATACGACTAACGTATTCGCAAAGCAGCGAAGATGTGAAAAAGGGCATAGAGATAATTGCAGATGAAGTCGGAAAGTATGTTAAGTGAATGCTATCATAAAATAGAAGATATATGATTTTTTGAAAAAATTGGTACATCGCAAATTCCTCTATGAGGAAGCTCTATTTTAGTGAAGGTAAAAGTAGGTGCTATTCTTACGTTTTAAAGTTTGAATTTTTTAAAATCCATCTTGATAATCATGTTTTATTCTGTTATTTTAGTTTAAAGGATGCGTTCGGGAAAAAAAGTCGCAATTAATAAAGCATACAATTATTATAAAAGATTTGGTGGAAAAAGATTTTTTTGGCTTCTGCATATAATAAAAAATATGCAATATCATACGTTGTAATTTGGAGGGTAATATAATTATGTCATTATCAAAATTTCTTCATAATCCAGAATATATTGGAAAGGTAGCTGAATATGATTTCATTAAGGGGCGGGAGTTTTTTGGAAATTTAGCTCTTGGATATTTGAGTGAACACAATGACTATTATTCATTAATTAAAAGTAACTTAATGTATTTTGGGTTACCATATAACAATGATGCTGTTGAGAACTCTGTTAAACATATTGGATATCATTATCATGAAAAGTTTTTATCATTCATAAAGGAACCGGAATTTTATCCGGAATTTCATAAGCGTATTATTAAATCTGATGATGTAATTGATGAAATATTACAAAATCAAAAAGAA
>SDBV01008088.1_pt1 | contig 14236 bp, 34 predicted proteins | sample 2277081 | NCBI WGS metagenome assembly SDBV01 (sample SAMN10402039, study PRJNA504765) | marine sediment metagenome | isolation source: marine sediment core GS10_PC15, 223 cmbsf | place: Arctic Ocean: Southern Knipovich Ridge | collected 2010
AACTCGTTCATTTCTTTCTCCTTTTCTGTTCAGATTCTTCAATTTCAATATCGGTTTCCGGTCGTCTATTGGAATAGCCGGGCCGGGTTACGGTTAGGAAATACCAGCGATCTTCATTCATGGGTAATTATCTCCTGCACTATAGTTACTTTTCCGGCACAGTTACGATCAACTTTGGCATGAAAACAGAGAAAAGCATTCTATTACCACGCCAATATGGTTACGGATCGCAATATATTGATGAAGCAAAAGCCGTATTGACTCAAGGCAATTTTATCTCATCGGTACACATGCAACCGTTGTGGCAATACTGCCAGGACAATAATATCGTCCTGCGCACATCAAAGCAAGAGAATTGCCTCAAGCGGGATCTGGCGTTCTAATTGTCAATGAACTACTTGAAGATATTAAATTTATCACTCATTTACAAGAGGAGAAACGACAATGAAAACATCTGGAATGACACCAATTTCACGCAAACCCCGAAAGGGCGATGAACTCTATCTGCAAACCGGATCAGTCATCGGCTATGAAAGGCCAGGTGAGGGCAAAGATCGATCTTATGTCGCAATCAAAATCACCGGGTGGCTGTACGATAGACCGGAGGGCAACATTGCGAAATTTGAATACCACGGAACCAACAAACCCGGCTTGATTATCGTTTACTTTGAAAGAACAAAAGAATTCAATGTTCTGTTATTTGATGATATGGAATTCTAACATGCGCATCGTCCGCACACAACATTTCATCCTAATCGACCGGGACTCAATCTTTCCTAGGAATGAATTTCTGCTTGAGATCTTGCACGAATTCGGATTTACATTCGGTTCTGGTCGATGGGTTTACCTTCACAAACGGTTTGTGTTGTTGTTTAACCTTTAAAATATGTGAGGTAATATAATGACAGATAAAAATGGCAATCAAGTTACCGTAGGCTGCGAACTGCAATCTTCTGAGTCGATTAATGATGCTGGAATCATTGAATGTATCAAGATTGAGGGCAATGTTGCAACATTTAGAAAAAAGAGGTTCACGTCGCTTCCAATGGAAACCACTTTTGTTTTGGCACAGCAATCTCTAACGAACTCTAAATGGATTGTTTTGAATCATTTGGGGGAGAAAATAAAATGAACGAAAGAATCGCAGCACTTGCACTCGGCTTTATTCTGTTCTGGATACTGATTTCGTTTTCTTCTTGTGCCACTCAAAAACCTGTTTTGCAGCCGGTACTTGTTACGTTCTACAAGAACGGAATGCCCCTTGACATTCGCGGCCAGGCCGATAGTATGATATTCCACGGCCACAACTTTGATTTTGTGGCGTATCCTGATTCCGACGTAGTGAATGGTCGAGAAAAAATAGAATTCTAACTGGAGGCCACAATGGCTAAAGATGAATACGGGCACTTATGTTTGTTCGGAAAGCGGATAACGTTTTGGATGAACCCAAGCTGGAAGGAATTTATGCTTTTCCAATTTGATGACTTGTTTTACAAACAAGAGAACAGACGCAGACGAATTTTAAGAATTGGACGAGCTTTGATTGCATTTTATTACTAAGGATACTTTCAATTCTTATTCTCCTCCGGAGTCAATAATTCCTCCGGTATTCTGTGTATAAGTTTGCACTCTTCAATGATGTGCACATGCACTTGCCGTCGCAATATGTCTCTCTTCTTCTTGAGACGCTCAATCCGTTGTTTGCGCTGTTGTGGAGTCATGCTTTAATAATTTCCGAAATGCCATTCAGCACATGCCGCATATTGCTTGCTGATATGGCATCAAGAGTCATGCCGTTGTCCTTTAAAACTTTTGCGGCTTTTTTGAAGTCTGGCTCAGGGAAAACCTCAAGAGGGTAAGCATTAATCCAACTATTTATCTTATCAAGTTTGGCCTGAGCATACTCCATCCTTTCTAAAATTAAAATTACCTCAATTTTTTCTAATAGTCCCATTTTATTTCTCCTCAAAACGGTAAATCATCGTCCTGTTTCTTTTCGTATTGCTCAAAAGCGTCTCCTTTATCCACGATCCTTTTAGCTGCCTCTCGCGCCGCTTCTCTATCTATTGCCGGTGGCTTTTTTAGCGCCGGCTTATCTGGCATGGGCTTGAAAACCTTGTCACAGGCTTTGAATGCTTCTTTAACCCAATGCTGCCGGTCTGCCTCCCATTCTTCCTCATTGTTTTCCGGCGGCCAGTTGAGTCCACGCTCTTCAGCATAAATCATTTCCCTTGCGCGTGCTTCCTCTTCTTCTCGGCGCTTGTTTTCTTCTTCAAGACGATGCGCGTCAAGCGTCATCTTGCCTCTGGTTTTGTTTTTGTAGTCGAGTGACATTAGAGCGGCATCCTTATTTTTTTATATACATAATCAAATTCAGTCAACCCGATGCTTCTTACAAATGCCCTGGCCTTGCCTTCGCTGGCAAAAGATTTGTATAGAATTTTATACGGTTTGTCGGGCGGAGACACAACCCACCTTCTTTTGAATTGTTGTTTCATTATACCTTCTCCAGTTCCTTCAATATCGTCTCAAGGGTAAATTCACGTCTAAGAAATTCGTTGCCCTTTATCTTGTCGATGACTCGGCCTATTTTCTTTCTTCCCTCCTCAGTGCTCCATGTCGGTTCCAGTTCTTTGGCTGCCGCAAGGTTTCTATTTGTAAAAGTAGTCCATTCTCCACGTAACGTAAACGGAACCCAAAACGGCCTAATTTCTCTAAGTTCATCGGCATATTCTCCGATGATCTGAATGTGTTTCTGTCGAGATTCTCTCATGCTCTTAATAAATTCATCTATACTTACTTCCTCTTTCGGATCTTTCTTTTTCCTGCCGTTTGTGGGGAGTTGTTCAATTGTCACAGAACACCTTGTCTTGACTTTCAGGGGTTCACCGCATTTCGGGCATTTGTGGGTTTCGTTCGCCATTATCTTTCTCGTTTTGTGTATGAATTCATCTACAGCCTGATCATGTGTCACAACAAACTCATCTGGTCACTCACACATCGTTTCTTGGCCAGTTGGCAATACTCATACGACAAATCCATTACAATGGCCTTGCGTCCAAGTCGTTCGGCCACGTCCTTAACAGTACCAGATCCCCCAAAAATATCAAGCACAACGCAGGGCTTCGTTTCTGCTTTATTATGTGTGCAGGTGGGTTGCCAGCCTGTGGTTTTGGTTTGATATTCACCGCCATTTCTTTCAAGTTCTGCTTTTCCGGTTTGACTCATTCCTGTTCCTAAATCATCTGAATGGTCATGCCAAGACTTTCCAGTTGTTCCTCCACTTTTCTCAACCACCCTCTCCCACGGTGCCCCACACTCAACACAGCAGCCCTTCTCTGAAGTCCCTGCCTTGATCATGGGCACCACCAGCTTGGGGCCAAACGTCGCAAAATGAGCTTCTTTGTAAGAGTAGGTATTCACGACCAGCGCCATCGGGTCGCCCTCGTCGTCGCTTACCAGCCCTTGCCAGGAATCGAAGAACCAGTCTGAGTTGCGGCGGTTGCGGCCACTGGGGTTTAAACGTCTAACTCCATCCGAATATTCAAGATGCCCTTTTGTTAAATTTTGTTTATCAGCCCGATTGGTTCTTTGTGGTCTGTCAGTATCATTTGGGTATATGTGTGGCTGCCTCACCGCCTCCGCATCATAAAAATAATTAGCTTTCTTGGTCAGCAGAAACACATACTCAATCGCAGTGGTCGGGCGGTCGGTGCAGCTTTCTGGCATCGGATTGCGCTTTACCCAGGGTATCATCGAGCGGAGATACCAGCCATCCGCCTGGAGAGCTATTGCTAATCTGGCAGGCATCATGCACAAGTCCTTTTGTTTGAGTCCTGTACTTAGTTTTGCAGACTGTCTTTTGACATCTTGCCACTTTTTATCATTCGTCTTTTCCCTATCAACCCATCCATGTCGCCCAATTTCTCCGCTGGCATAACTATCCCCCATATTCAACCAAAGCACACCATCATCTCTCATCACCCGCCAAACCTCTCGAAACACCTGCACCATGTTTGTCAGATATTCCTCTGGGGTGGCTTCCAGTCCGAGTTGATTGTCTATGCGTTTGGCGCCGCATTTGGCACAATTATCTCGGTATTGAATTTTTGAACTACTTGTATTTGGCTGCTCCCCTCGCGTTCCCTTGTCTCGGCCAGCAGAACCAACACCACCAGAACAATCTCGCTTTAAAGACATAACCTCTACATGATCACATCCCTCGTCTCCACCTTCCCATGTAGCTGTGCCGTAGTCTCGCAGCGCCCAATACGGCGGGCTGGTTACGCAGCAGTGAACCGACCTGTCCTCCAAGGGAATTTTTAAAGCGTTGGCCTGGAGTATCATTTGTCCGCTTGCCCATTACATTTTATGTAGGGAAGTTTCTTTACTAATCGTTTTACTTCCTTCATTTTTTTATACATCCAATCCAGTTCTTCTTTAACCATTAAACGGCCTCTCTTGTCTTCGGCCATATAACGTATTTGCCCTATTATTATTTTCTGTTCTTTGGTCATACACCACTCCTAAAATATAACTACGCGCTCAAGCCGACCCAGAAACTGGCGGCTTACCTAAATTCGTTAGGCCACTTTTTGCTTAAAGTCAACTATTGTTATACCATTCAATTTGTTATCAATCGTATATCTATGCAGTAAGCCGTTAACTTCCCTTGATTCACATTTTACCGGTTCACCAAAACTTATGTACAAAACATCAGATTTTTCGTCATAATTCCAACGTGGTCTAACTACCGCGTCAACCTGACGCTCACGCCCTGCTTCGTTTTTTGTTTTCATAGTATCCTCGCGCTGGTCACGCATTTTCTTTGCTCATTCTTTTACCTCAAACTCAAAGTATTCGGCGCCATGATACAAATCTTTTATCGCCCGCTTGATCGTCGGCTCATCGTCGAATATTTCTAAATACCCGTATGAAGATCCGCAGAATCCGGCAAGGGCAAGCTGCCCGGTCTCGCTGTAGGGTTTCTCGCCTGACCAGCGCCATTTCTGGGGAGTATTTAAAACAAAAAACTTCTTGCTCATACTCGTGGATTCCCGCAGAACAACATTTCCTCCAATTCATAGCGAAGCCACTGGGTTGTGTCCGACCGGTGGAAAAATGGATTTCTGTGTTTTCTAATGTGGTGTATCTCCTGGTTCCTCCCTTTTCCCGGCACCGGCTTTCGCGACGAACACGAAGTTATTAATAAGGCCAGCAAGATCAGTACAATCCAAATTAAAGCAAACACAAAACCACTCAGCTTTCCACTCATAATGTCAGATCCTCAAAACAGTCAACGCATTCAGCCTTACGTAATCACCCATTTTATTTTTCCCCTAAGATTTCCTCAAGTTCCAGGCGGCGCCTGCGAACAATGTCTCTTATGGTTTCCTTGACTTTTCTTTCAAACTCAAATTTATGTTCCGTAAGAAAATAAATTTCATCAACAAGAACTTTTTCTTCCTCTATCCATCCTTCAATCAGTACAGCCAGCTCGTCAATCAGTCTTTCGCTCATGGTTTTTTTTCTTTCCTGTTAGTTAAGCCCACATCTCGAAACTTAGGGGGCGGAGGGGTAAGCCTCCCCACGTTTTCCTAAAACGATCCATTGACCAACACACCCAAAAGAAACTCTGAAAGTTCTCCGCCCTCCCGGGTTACCGGGAATCCTTTGTGTCTCCCATCAATGAATCAGAAAAAAATGGAAAAGGGAAGCAGGGATTTGACAAGCAGCCAGTTCTTATGGTATGGCCTTTCAGCACTCATATAGTCACCCTGCATGGCTATCGTTTCTTAAACGCGGGTTACCGGATACACATTTTCAGAGATAAACCAACTCACGGCTAACCCGAAGCCTTCAACGGGCTTATCTCATCGATAGCCTATTCCTCTCTTGCGTCTACTTCCGCCATTCCCTTTTCCACCGAAAACCACTTAGAACTATCAAAGTCTCCAGCCATCCGACGAATCGGCAACTTTCGCTTTGTAAGGAAGCAGGAGTTTCAGAAAGTCCATACAGTCGGCGGAGCGTAGATCTTAACGTCCGTTTCCGATAGTATGAATATGAAACCCCCGATGTCATGACATGCTTCCTATTTGTTGGGCAAGGAAAGAAGTGCAAACGTACCCAAATAAAGAATGCCCTCAATTTTAGACACTCCCGGCTTCCGGCCAGAACTTCGGGGAAAAGTCCGAATACACGGAAGCGCCTAAAATAAAGGGCACTGATACAATTCCCGAAGTTCCTAATTGTCATGCTACTACCTACTTACTCAAATGTTGCGCGTCTCTTGTTTCTTGCCTTCAAAACCAGGCTGGGGATGTCCAAAAACCTCTTGGTAGGACTCTATTTCCCCGCGCCTATATGCTTTCAATGATTCACGAATTTCTTCCACCGTTTCTTTGTCTAATCCATTAGAAAAAATGTGGGTGCGAAATATTGAGTATAATTTGTTGATCGTCTGCTTCACATTTATCATACTTAATGTATTGAATTTATTTCACTTTGTCAAGTACAATTTTTCTATTCTCAGTTTAAAAAAATTGAAGCAGGGAATGTTTCCGATACTTCCCTGCTAATTTTAAGTACTGGCTCCGGGGCCGCTGCGACGTTAGATTAATTTTATAAAGGACTCTACGGCAAATCTCGTCGGATCACGCATATCATTTCTCCAGTAAGTTAAAAAAATGCCTGTTACTTTTTTGTTGCTCCATACTTAATGTATGAAATTTAGTTTCTTTTGTCAAGGTGTTTTTCAAGGCAATTCTCAAAATCGATTCCTACAGCCTTCATTGCCTCATATATGCTTGGCATGACATTGTACCTATGTTCAAATGCTTGCCCACATCTCTTACATTTGTAATAAGAACAGGCCGCTTCTGATGATAATCCCATTATACCCCATTGAAGGGTGCCTGTGTTTTTAAAGTCATGTCGCATCAGATTGTTCTCCTTCCCTTAGCCGGCGTTCATCACATTTAAGACAAGTAAAACCCCACTTTACAATGTTGGAATTTTCATAAATTTTAACAGGCACATATGGTATTTTATGAATCGGACATTTCATAGTATCTTCTTCTATTCCAAATCCGCGCCGCACCAGGAATACTTGTTGAATTCTTGGGAGATTCTGCGCCACACTTACAGGCTACCACATATCATCTATCGTTAAATTTAACCAACGCCACATCCTCACGTGCACAAAACGGACAAGGCTTAAAGTGTGTTCTTGTTTTAATTTCTTTTGTCATTTTTTTCTACTTCTTCGCTAAGCTCTGCATCATAAAAAGATTCATATGTAGGACATCCCAGGCCAATTTACTTTGCCCATAATTCATTGCAATGAATGCAATAATTAATATCTATCAGTTTTCCACATCCTTCACATTCAGCGGCGGTGACATTTTTGAGACCTTCGTTGAAAGCCAAATCCATTAATGCTTTCTCTGATTCTGTTGGTTGAAGTAGTTTTCCTAATGTATTCGGGAAATTATGCTTGAACCATTCTTCAAATTTCACTGTGTCCTCCTAAATTAGAAAATGCCCTTGTAGGACATCCCCGGTCTTCGGTCGGATTCCCGGGCAGGAAACCAAATAACCGAAGACACCCTACAAGAGCATCTTGCATACATCGCCCGAGAATCCTAATTGTCATAACAAACCTACCTACTCAAAATTTTGCTCGTTTATCATACCCTAATGTATGAAATTTAGTTTCTTTTGTCAAGGGGTTTCTACGCTGTATCAAAATAAAAGAAGGACAATCAACACATTGGCCTTTCACCAACGCAATCCGCCAACACAAACCAGTCCAAACCTCGCGAGCCAGAAGCTCTCCTGAAGATTGTCCATTTTAATCCTCACATTCCCTTTTCCACTAAACTAAAAAAAGCAAGCAGGAAACCCAGAAAGTCCACAGTCGGCGAGTCGTATATTTTAACGCTCGTTCCCGATAACGTGAATATGGATTTCCTTTTAACCATTACGGTGCTTGCCTACCACCACTTGCCAAAAACAACAGCGCAGCACATGGCAGATAATACAACTCCACTTAAAACACCAAAAACAATTACCGCACAATAAAGTAATATCAACATTCCTTTGTGTTCTCCCATTTTAATTAACCTTCAGCGAGTTACTAAAGCTGTTTCATTTTGTCAAGTGGAACTTTGGTTAAATGTTTCCACGACTTTCCTGTCCTAATGTGATGTATGTTCTGTCTGCTTATGTTAAATGCTTTTGCCAATTCCATTTCGCATCCAAAATACTTAGGGTAATTTTTTATAATTGTAGCTTGTGGTTCAGTTATTTTAGATAAATGATGCTCATTGCCCCTTGATCCGCGTTTAGCCCATTTTATATCTTTTAATTTCATAAGATATGATGAATTAGTTTCGTACTGTCAAGGATTTTAACCGATAATAGTTAGGGTTTCCATTTGTCCAGCTCATAAATTAGATGGTCGTGCCATTCAGATACGCCCTCATCAGGAGCTTCGTTCGGTAATTCAATTTTTAATTTATCTGCAAGTCTTGCCAAACAAGCGCGGCAATCATCAAACTTTTCCATCAACTGTTCGCTTTCAGCATTAATAGCCAATTGTCGTTTATTCCACATACAAATTGCATCGTCTTCTCTCAATAAATTATCAGTTCCAGATTCACATTTTCCGCAATACACCGCCCAAATTTTTCTACTCTTAGGACGTTCGTTTGTCAAATAAGCCTCACCTCCACAAAAAGGACACGGCAAAAGTACACTCATTTTTCCTCCAATACAAATGGTTTGCCCGTAAACTCATAATCTGGTGGCGAAATGTCATTTACGGTTTTCCTGTTTTTGTTTTCTTCAGTTGACCAATAGATAATAACAATTTCCTGATAGACGTTATTGATGAGCTTTGAAAGGTATTCTCTAATAACCGGAATGGCCTCTCTGCAATCTTCGTTGGTGAACTCTGCAAATGACTTCTCGGTTTTAATGGTCTTACCTCGACCCTTAGCGCCGACCCATTCCTTTACGGCAAACAACTCCTTTGTGGGCTTCGCACGCTTTAGGATCGACTTGACGGCTCTGGGGGTGGTTTCTAATAGCCTGGCAACGATGCCGATGTCTCTGTGAATAGCGCCTTGCTGGGATTTTGTCCACGCCTCATAGGTTTTAACCTGTATGCCACCGGGAAACTCTTTGCCGTCGATGAACTTATCAAACGCTTCCTGGTCGCGTTGGTTGTTGATTGCCGCTCTGAGCGGGACGATGTCAACTGTTATTTCCATTTTCCACCGATCACATAGTTAGTTTTCACCCGTCACCTCAACTTCAAAAGTAACCGAATTGCCACTTGCATATTTCTTGGCTGCCTTTTCGTTTTCAAAAACTGGTATTACTCCAATCATTCCATCGGCCCAAGTCAAATCAAGTTTGTGCTCTCCACTAAAGACACGAACCTTGTGTTCCTTTTCAATACACGACACACACCAAAAACTAACTACCGCTCCAGCCGACCCCTGGGCGGTTGATTTTTTGTTGCTCATGTTGTCCTCCTTGTTTTGCCCAGAAGCGCCTGAGCTAAGTTCGTTAGAAATCTTTTTGGCTAACATTTTTCCCATTTTTGATTTTTATTTAAATGCCCCGTTAGTCTATCTGTAAGACAACCTAAATGTGATAATATTTTTACGCTAACAATAGCACGTTCCCCCGTATCGCTAATCGGCTCCACGCATTCCATGAAAAATTTAACCACTCTATCCATTTCTTCTTTTTGTTTTTTATTTAATATCATTCGTTTCATTTATTTCTCCTTCGCCAAAAAGATTTCTAACTATGTTACAAGTTATTTCCACGAGGATTCTCCAACAATGCCTCAGTTGCAATACTAGAAAGGAAAGATTTAATTCTGTTATATCTTTCCGAAACTCCGCCTTCTTTCTCGTAATAGGCGCCTAATATGGCTAACATACTTCCAGCTAATTGTGGTTCTTCTATTGCTAACTCAATGGCAAGTTTTTGTATTTGTTCGATTTTATCCATAGTCAAAACGGCAAGTCGCCGTCCTCCTCCTTTGTGTTTAGCTCCATAAGGTTATCCGTGTTCCGTTATAATTTACCCATATACTCCACCCTCTTCATTTACAGGTGGGGTTTTTAAACGAATATCTTCCTGTCTCCATAAAATTGCGGTATCAATATTGGTTAAAACAATAGATAATTCTCTACTACTTTTTCCAACATCCTCTTCATCACGTACCAACGCCCTTGCTTCTCTTAATTTTCCAAGTATGTCACAATACATATTTACTTCTCCTTTTAAATTAATAAATTACCCAACCGTTATACAGCCCCTCTAATGGCCGTCACAGCGACAAATGTAAGAATAATTGACCTACTGGAGATCCAAGCCATTGAATCACCGTGGCCGCAACAACTCGATCACGTTCTGTGACTTCTCCGTCCGGCCTGTTGGTTGGTGAAAGCATGTAGTCTAATGTCCCACGTCCATTCAAAACGGCAAGTCGTCGCCGTCCTCCTCCTTTGTGTTTTCCGCTTTATCAAATTGCCCCACACTGTTAAATTTTTCAATCAATTCAACCCTTAGCGCCAGTGCATCAAATTCTTTTCGGGTGACTTTATCGCTGGTCATTTCAAAGTTCAACCACTGCCCATTTTCTTTGACGATAATCTCAACCTCGTCACCTTCTTTCCAATTGGAAGTTGTCTGATTGTCAAATCCACCTATTGACTTGTCGCCATGTTCTTCTGTCCAGATTCGGCAAATAGTAAATGGTTTGCCGGTTTTTTTGCTGATATATGGTTCGCCTTCTTTGTTTGTATTGATACGGGTTATTTTGGTTAGTTTTACTTTCATGATTTCTCCTCTTTTTTGTTAATTACCTCCCAATATTCCTTTTCTATTTTAAATCCTTTTTCCCATGCAAGACGATGGTCTCTCGACTCTTCATGATATGGATTGTCTTGTTCTAATCGTCCTTCTCTGTATGCGTCTGCGCCTAATTCTTCAGACCTCTTTTGTTGCCAGTCATTCATTTTTACACTCCAAAGGTTTTTTCAAATTCAGCCCGGTCATCAAGAAACATCTTGAAATACAAAACCATCTTGTCCTTGGACGCATAAATCGGCTTCGAGTATCCGCATTGATTTTTCCCGTTTATCGGAATCACGCATATTTGCTCTATCCCCTCACAGGCATTCGCATACGCTGCCATCTGCTTCAATACTCTGACTTTGCCATCGGCGCTGGGCGCAAACCATTTCAGGTCAAACAATGTCGTCAAGGTGTCGTCGTTTATGACCCCAAAAGCATCTGGCTCACCAGAATATTTGTATTTATGGCTAAAGACTTCCCGGTGTCCGCTGTTGAATTAGACTTTGAATTTCTCGACGAATGCCGGCAGGTTGACTTGCATCTCAACTTTCTCCGCTTGCATTATTTTCAGGTGTCGGAAACATTCAGGTATCTTTGCAGGCTCCAGCCATTCTTTGTTTTCTATGTAGTGTTGCAAAACCATGTCACCAACAGTTCCTCTTGCCGACAATCCTCTCAGGTGGCCTTCGGTGACTTTCCAATCGATTGGATTGACTGAATTAATAATGCTGGTCACAGACGGGTAGGTATTGCCTTCATCGTCCGTATGGAAACGGATGTCTTTGTAGAGCTTTTGGATGTACTTTTGATGGCTCTGCTGCTCTTGATGCTCAATTTGCCTGGTGAGTCTTTCCGCGATTAATGCACACTCAGCGTCTATCTGGTCAAGGCCAAAAGGCTGCTCAATGTCTTTACGGGTTATCGAATAGGTAACGCCGAATTTCTCGTTTTCGTAATTACCCGTGCTGAATACACCACCTTTACTAACTGTGATGGTTACGTCTTGTGTTTCTGGCATCTCTATTCTCCGTTTTTAAGTAATTCAAGAACTTGAAGTCTGTATTTTTGCAACCATTCAACCACCTCCTCAAGGCCAATGCTTGAACCTTCATACCGGCCATACAACACATGCTTATCATACCATTCACCAAACAGAATGATTTTTTCATGCTGAATACATTCACTTTCAAGTGAGAAATCTTTTCCATCTTTAGACTGAAATCTTGTCACTGTCCTCATCTCCATTCTCCTCTTGTGCTATTGATACCGATGTATAGTCCGTACTTTTTTATGTTCTCCCTCATCCGCCTCATCGGTTTGTTCGCCATCTTGAGAAAACTCTGCCAGGAAGTGGCACTTCGAGCAAATCTGGGACGCCCATATTGGCGCTGCGCCACAACAGTCCGAGAGCTTTTTAGGCCTATGACTGATCATCTTTTCCACTTATCCAGTAGTTATAATTTTCCCACAGCCCAAAAAATTATTATAGCCACTATTACAGCAATGACCCACCATTTATTAAATACAATCTGTATTTGGGTCGTAGTGTCATCATCACTTATTTGAGTGTTATCGCTTTTCGTATCAAACTGTATCTTCATTTTTTCTCCCTATTGGTAAACTTACCCCAAAATTATAACTACGCGCTAAAGCCGACCCGAAACAACCGGGCGGCTTACCTAAGTCTGTTCTATTTTTACCCCCCATATGGGGAACTTAGGCCGTGATACCATCGCAAGTTTGGTTCACCCAATCTGCATTTTAATTGTTTCAATGCTGTTTTCATGGCTACAAGTTCAGCCGTCAACCTGTCTGCGGATGATTCGTAAGTTATTTCTACAAACTCAGCTTCCCCATTCTGAATATCATCACCAGATAAAGCGAAGCCACAATTCTCATCTATACCTAATTCTATATGTTGCATGGCAAGATGGAAGGCGAAGGCTGACACTAAAGTTCTGACCTTAGGCTTACTCATGATTTTGAATCCTCCTGTTTTGCGTTATTAACTGATATTTTATCGCCACCCCTCCAAATGTTAAACCATAGACCAGGATCGCTTCCTCTTAATATTCTCATGCCTTGTAAAATTGGATGAACCTTCTCTTTTTCTGAGCAAGTACCAGTAAAATAAAAGAAAAGTTCTGGCGATAAAAGTATAGCTACTGGTGCATTTTTGAATGTTTCTATAAAATCTTGTTTGGCTGCCTTTATTGTTCGATATTGTTTAGACCTTTTGTTCATTTTTGGTTTCTTCCCAGATTAGTCGATCCTTATACTGCATGATAATTTCAATCAATGTAAACCTATCAAGTTTGTAGCTTCCCAGTTGTCGTTCCATGCCAGCCTTTAACTCTAATTTGTTCACAACTACCAGACCGTATCTGTAAAAAATGCCTAATCGTGTTTCGCTTTGGCGCCCACCCTGATAATAATTGCAGGATTTGCATTGTCCGTGTACGTTCATTTCGTCAAACCTAAGCGACTGATAGCGCCCGGCCTTTTGCCAGTGGCCCGCATCAGAGATGCTTCTACAGGAGCACGATATACAACCCTTATCCTTATCGCGCTCCCGTATGAAAGCATTGAAGTAATGTATCGCCTTCTTGAGCAGCCACTTTTGGTCTCTGGTTGTTAGGGACTTTCTGTAATTCTCAGGCTTCAATCTTTATTCACCACACATCCATGTTTCTTTCCATATTTTCTCGCACCTGGACGACACGGTAAAGTTTGCGTAGCAGTCCATCAATATTCTCTTAAAACAATTGGTTCAACTTTTATGTTTTTTAATCCCCTTCGCCATTTAGTTAAAATTTTAATTCCAGATGCATCGGCACGCTCTTTAATTTCATCATATCTTTCCTTAGTAAATGCTATCTGTTCTTCAACTTTTTTCATATTCTTCACCTTGTCTCTCAAAATAATCAAGCATGGCCGCGTTAAGGTTTTCTGTCGCCTCCGCTTCGCTCAAAGTGTCTTGAGCAATTGCCTGGACAAAGGCTTCTTTCATCGCATCCCAAATATCGTCCTGCATGACAAAACCCAAACTTTCGGCGGTCTCTCGCATATCTTCTGCGATCAGGTGTGCGTCGCGGGCATCCTCCGTATCCTCAAGGTCGTTCTGAACCTCCCGGGCTATTTTGTCGGCATACTCAATTTCCGATTCTGGTATTTCAAAGTCGGAAGCGGTGGCGCCATTTTTAAGGACTTCCTCGAATGTAGGCATTGTTCTTGTGTTCATGGCTTCCCATGCTGCTTTCGCTATACGCAACGGCAATTCTGTATCATTTATATTTTCGCCTGGTTCGTTTTTCATCTTCGATCCCTTAATTTCCCACCAATCTTCAAAATT
>SDBV01008089.1_pt1 | contig 14236 bp, 12 predicted proteins | sample 2277081 | NCBI WGS metagenome assembly SDBV01 (sample SAMN10402039, study PRJNA504765) | marine sediment metagenome | isolation source: marine sediment core GS10_PC15, 223 cmbsf | place: Arctic Ocean: Southern Knipovich Ridge | collected 2010
GAAAATAATATACTAAAACTTGAATCTCCTTGTGGAAAACACGATTTTGATCTGTATTTAAAAAATAATGCAAAGGAAAACTTAATAGAATTCATAAAAGTTTTTGGTACACCAAGCGAAACAACACTCCCTTCAAGTCAAAAAATCTATAGAGTTATTCACAATGACTTTACTGTTTCATATTTGACTGATTCAAATGCTATCAAATTCTATATACACGATGAGAATAAAACCAAAAAGCTTAAAAAATTGTTATTAAGACAAATCAATAAAAGCTTTAATTGCGTAGATTGTGGAGCTTGTGTCGGAAGCTGCTCGAAGGGGGCGATATCAATTAACCCACATTTCCATATTGATGAAAATAAGTGTGTGAATTGTTTAATTTGTACAGGAACTAAATATTTAAAAATGAGTTGCATAGCTCTCCATTATAAAGAAAAGAGAACCATCATAAATTTAAAAAAAGTGTGAATTGCATCAAAACCTTTTCAATGCAAAGAAAAATAAATTTGAAGATCCATTTAAACATAAAAAGCGGATATCAATGTTCTTGTCCCCAAGCTATTTCGATTAATCCTCTCAAATACCTAAATGCTCTAAATTACAAAGGATCCTCTCACAACAGATTGATCCAGTTGATCTCTATGATTTTGTAGTCTTTCCTTCTCTTGACCAAATTAAAGAAAATTTAAAAACTTCCAAACGAATTTTTAACACTGAAAAAAGCGATTAAATTTTATTATAGAATGTGCTGAAAAAAAAGATGATATTTAGGATATTGTATTTAATCTTGAGGATATGCTAGAAGTTTCATGATGTCAAAACGATTTGTGTGTTTAAAAAAAATTCCATTGATTTAACATAATTTAATAAGAACGTTAATCAAGACATTGTTATAAGCAGTTGATAAAACAATTAATTTTGTAATATACCTATATCATATTTATCTTAAATACATAAAAATCCTATTATGATTAAGTATATATATTAATTGAGTATCTAGTTAAATTAACAGACAAGAAGTCAAACAGAAGTGACTAGTTATCCAGATAGTTAAAAAGAGATAGATTCATTTATTACTTTTGTAATATAAAAATAAAAATCCTAAAACCGAGTGTAAAGGATGGAAAGAGGAAAAAAAATCAACATCGCAACATTGTTGAAAGAATTAAAGGGATTTGATTCGGAAACTAAAAAAAATTTATTATCACTTTTTGATTTTGTTTATTTTACTCAAAATTGGTCCGAAATAGAATTACCTCGAAATAGAGTTATACTTTATAGTAAAATTGAAGAATTGATTAAGCGTGAGTAAAGATAATTTAAGTAAATTCCTAAATGAAATTTGAGGAAATAAAGATGATAAGAAGAAAACCTAAAATAATATTTGAAAAAATGGGATTTGAAAACTTTGGCCCATTTTATGATTACAAAGAAATAAAATTTTCAAAAGATAGTACAAAAAATGTTACCTTAATTTCGGGGGAAATTGGATCGGGAAAAACTTCACTCTTTCAATTATTTTGGTGGGTTTTATTCCCAGAAGAACGTGAAAAAGATAAAAAATCAGAGATAAAATTTCTTCGAACTAAGGAGATTATTAATGTTGTAAATGAGTTTGCTATAAAACAATCCAGAATAAACGACAAAATAATAATGAAAGGATTAATTGAATTTAAATGGATTAGTTCTTCTGGTAATTCAGTTACATATAATGTGAGTAGAGAAAGGAGTTATAAAAAAATTAAAGATTTAGAGAATTCAAACCTGTTAATCGATAGTGAAATGAAGAAGGATGAGATTCTTGAATTTGTTCAAAATTCAGATAAAATAATAATTACAAAAGGGGGAAACCCAATTGAGTTTTCAGTATATGACCGATTAATTAAAGAAGTTTTTCCTAAAGCAATTAGAAATTTCGCATTTATTCATGGAGAAGGTATGACTAGAATATTATCAATTGAAAATGTTGGTCAGTTAAAAAAAAGCGTATTAGCAATTTCAGATTATCCTAAAATTATGGGTTTAAAGCTCTATCTTAACGCTGCGAAGGATTATTTCAATAAAAAACGCATGGATTGCTTTAAAGACGATAAAACTTTAATGGCGAAAGCAGATAAGATTGAAAAAGCAAAAAAAAATCTTGAAAAGTTAAGCAACGATCTCATTGAGAAGCAAAACCTACAGCAACAATATGATGATAAAATCTTAGAAATTGAAAATGAATGGGGATTGTTAAATCAAAATAGAGATTACACAGATAAGTATAAGAAAATTTTAGACGAACTTGCCAATTTGAAAATGAGGAAATTTGGAAAAAGAGGAAAAAGGAGGGTAAAAGGATTAATTGAAGAAAGATCGGAAAAATTAAGAAGATATGCTCCATTAATTTATTTAGAAAATGAGATTAATTCATGTCTATTAGACATTAGAGAAAAACGGCAATTAGGAATTATTCCCGGTACTAGCATTCCCGAACAATATTTAAAAATTATTGTAAGTAGACATAATAGTTGTATTTGCGAGACCCCTTGGAATCATAAAATGCACAAAGCAATCGATGGGTTAATAAAAACTGCGAAGAAACACACATATTTTGAAACGATAAATAAGTTTGAAGCACATTTGGAATTATACAATCAAAATCTAACTGAAGGTAAAAGCGAATTATATAGAATTCAGAAAGAACTGCTGGATGTAAATGATGATATTCATAGGGTCGAAGAGGAAAAATCAAGATATGACAGGACTTTAACAGAAGAACAAAAATCTGAAGATACTTTTAAAAGGATATCAAAATTAAATAAAGATAGAGATAATTATAATAAACAATTAGGTCAAATTGAGGGAAGAATTAAACAGCTCGAAAATAAAATCGAAGATGAAGAAAAACATATTCTAGTCCTAGGTATTGAGTACAGTAAACTTGAAACAGAAAAAGGTAAGAAGAAGGGAGAGAAGGATGCTCTTTATTATAAAAATATTTATGCAAAATTAAATGATGTGGATGATCTTAGGAAATCTTTAGCTGAAATCATAGGTAATAGAATAAGAGAAGAAACCCGTACGGAAACTGAGCATATCTTAATTCAATTGGTCAAAGATCCAGATCAGTGGAAAAAAGTTACAATAGTAGATAAAAGTTCGGGTTGGGAGATTAATGCAAAATTCGGAGATACAATAATTACAAACATTTCAACTGGAATGACAAACATTCTGGGATTATCTTTTATATTTGCTCTTTCAAACATACTAGGAGTTGACTTACCATTGATTTTTGACTCACCATTTGGTAATTTAGACGCTGAAACACGTGAATTAATATCAGAATGTTTACCCCCAATTTTCAAAGGTAGACAAATAATTTTTCTAGAAAAAAAAGTTAATTTAACAGGATCTAGAAATGAAGATGGTAGTCTTAGAGAACTTTATCCAGAATTAAAAAGATTCATTGATTACGAATATAATCTACAAAATCCAACGTTTATAAATGCCCAAATTAGAGAAGGTGATTAAAATTTCAAATAGTAATGAATATAAGGAAACTCAATTTTCTAGAGTTCAAATGGAGCAATATTCTAGAGAATTATTTAATATTATAAAGAAAGAAAAGATAATAGACGGTTGCTGTTTTAAAAAAAGAGTTGCGGATTTCTTTTTAATAGGTGCCACCAGAGCTTTTCACAAAAATTTATTACCAAAATTACTAACAACGAAAAAAAAAGAGAAATCTTACATCTTTAATATAAGTGAGACTGATCCAGGAAGCAAAACCCGTACATTAACAGATAAGGGAGAATTCTGGAATATTTTTCGCATTATGGCGTATGTTTCTAAAATTAGAGATGCAGGTCAGAACAAGGAGAGTCTAGAATGGAGAGAATCTCATAACATAATAGTAGATAGTGCTGCTTGCACAAGAATGGCAGAAGAATATTTTAAAGGTGGATGGTCGACACCTGTTTCAGATAGTTTTCAGAATTTGGTATCCTCGGAATATCCTGACGATTTATTAATTGAAGATCTTGATTTAAAGGAAGAAGACTACATAAAAGAAGAAGCTGATGAAGAGGATTACGTTGATGATGCAGAAGAAGATGATGATCGAGAATGAGCCACAAAAAGTTTTCAAAGAACATTGGTTGGCGAGTTCATAAAGAAAGTAATCACAATGAGATCGAAAACATAATTCCTAGACCACACCAAGAGAATGCAATTAATTTCTTAAAAGAAAGCGATTTTGTTGGATTCTTAGAAATGGCTACTGGAAGTGGGAAAACAAAAGCAGCGATCTTATCTTCTTATAATTTGTTTAAGGATTTATTAACGAAAAATGAAAAGTTATTAACAATCATTATAGTACCAGACTCTTATTTGGTTGATCAGTGGTTCAATGAACTATTTTTTTATTCTAAAAACGTAGTAAGATGTTATAGTGAAAATTTAAAGTGGAAAAAACAATTGAATACCAAAATTAGCCGTATTGTAATGGGATCAATAGATCACTGTTATATTGTAGCAACATTAGCCTCTTTAAAATTTTCTGTGTGGGAAAAATTTATTTTAAAGAGAATTAAAAATCAGAATATAAAACTGTTATTTATTGGTGATGAAGCTCATACACTTGGAGCTCCAACAGGTCAATTTTTATTAAATAAGCTTGAACAATACTTTATAAATAATTACAAAATAGGTCTAAGTGCCACACCAATAAGAGAATACGACGAAAAGGGTACAAAATTAGTTTTAAAATGGTTTTCCAATAATAAGGCAGTCAATATTTTTAGATATTCGTTGAAAGACGCTCAGATAAATAACTCTTTAATGAACTTCTATTATTTTCCCATTGAATGCTCCTTAAATTATGATGAGTACGTCGAATTTGAAGAATTAACACGAAAAATAGGAAAAAAACTGGCTACAATATATGATGAGGAATTGATAGCAGAAGACATAACTGTACTTTTGAATTTACGAGCAGATATTCTAAAAAAGGCAAAGGATAAATCATATAAATTAAAAATTTTATTAGAAACACTCCTTAATGACCCGACTAGGAATATAGAGGACAGGATTTCAAATATGGTAATATTTTGTAAAGACGGTGAACAAGTTTCAATAGCTAGAAAAGTAATTGAGAATCTTAATAAAGAAATAAGTTTGAAAAACCAAATAAAATACCATACAATTGATGGGAGTGATGAGAACTATATTCGTATAAATCGAATTAATGATTTAATCAATAAAAACGTTAATTTATTGATTGTAATGAAATGTTTGGATAGAGGCGTCGATATCCCTCTTTTGGAAAAAGGTATTTTTATGTCTAGCTCAGGTACGGAATTAGAGCACATACAGAGGACGGGAAGATTATTAAGAATAGAAAAAAATAAAAAAGGACCTGTTGAAATTTATGACCTATTTATTTTTCCCACAGATTCGCAAATTACTGATAACTTTATTATAGCAGACAAGATATTCGAAATTGAGAAGAAGAGGATTAACTTTTTTACAGAAATAGCAGAAAATAAAGAAGAAATCCAGGATTTAATGTGGGATCTTGAACCCAAATTATTTTAGTAAATTGACAGAACCATATTTAAAAATAATGAATTTTACTTTACCAATTTTCTTAAATAACGAATTAGATTTATCGGAGTTTATTACATTTTGATCTAAATTGAGCTCCAGATCAATATGTTCGGAATTATTAATCGCATAAAAATTCTCTTTCATTAAATTCTCAACAAAAATAGTTTTCTTTTCTTTGTTGTTAAGATTTAGGGTGCCTAATTTCCTTCTCCACTTAAATCCATCAGAATTTAAAAAATCCCTCTTTTCATCAATATCTAGGCTATTAACATAAGCTGAAATCTCGGGAATAAGGAAATTTATTTGCTTTTTAATAATTAAATTCTTATTCTGATATATTATTCTAGATACTGGTTCAAAGTATGCCCAATCATATTCTTCTTTTATTTGATCATTTGTATCTTTTTCCTTTATAAGTTGAATTCTCCCCCGTATATCATAAACTCCTTGTTTAAGTTCAATAAAAAGAGAGCTTTCTCGATTTTGATTTATCTCTTGCTTTATTAATTTACCAACCATAGTCCAAGTAAAATCCTTATTGCTCTTTAATAGCTTTTCACGATAACAGAATCGATAAATTTCAATAGAAGACAAAGCTCTCTCTTCTCTTTTAAGTAAAAATAAAGTTACTTTTAAAATATCGTCGAATTCATGTATTTCCTTCTGACTATTTGAGAAATCTGATACATTTTTTAAACTTGGGAAATCTCCTTCCCATCTATTTTTAGAGAGATTATAAGTAAAGTTGGTTGAAATATTTTTACAATTTTCTCTGCTACATCTAAACGATAAATATATTAAATTATTATTAGCGAAACAAAATTCTCTCATTAATTTAGAACGACAAGCATTGCATACAAAATTGACTTGTTCTTCGTTAGAAATTAAATCATTTAAACATACAAATATAACTTCAGTATTATTACATTTTTCATTCCAGCATGCATATTTTGAATAGTACTCTTGTCTTTCTAATAACTTAACCTGATACTGATTACAAAATGGACAAAATATACCCTTTCTTGCGTTTTGTTCAGATTTTAAAATAAAAATCATTTTAACCTTATTTAATCTAAATTCTGAAAAATCTTTATTTATTTCTCTTTTTTTATCCGGTTTGTTGTTAAGTACATTTAGTTTAATAATAAATAATGGTAAAATTGAATTAATCTCCATAAGCCAATAATTTACAAACAAAATTAAGATGAATGAAACTCTATGTGTGAATTTTTTTTAATTAATTTGAAAAAGAAACCCATCTTTGAGAAGATTATCCCAAGCGAAATCTATAAAATCTTTCTTAACAAGATAGGTACCAGTATAAATCTTTACAGTAATACCTATTTCATCAAATTTTAATAATTTATATGTACCATTTTTAGTTAAGCTAAAAATATTTGTAGGAATAGTATTTCTACTCCTTAATGTTTCCCAAATTGATAACTCCCTTCTAGAATGGCTCAATTTTTTTTAATTTCTTAAGAATCTATCTATCTTTTTTTTTACTCAAAATTTTTATCCGGTTTAATATGAATTACTTAGAATTTTACACTACCAGAAAAAATCTTTATATAAAAGATAAGTAATAGACATTTTATTCTTTTAAGTTGAAACTCCTTTAAACACGATTTTGTTCGTAACCAAAATGGAATAACGGGCTAATTAGAGAATTATTAGAAAATAAAAAAAAGATGATTACATTTAGTAACTTCTAAAACTTAAGTGTCTTCTGGATATTTGTAAACTGTTAAATTAACATATACTATAGAACCATCCTTTAAAGTGAGAGGTTTAGGGCGACCACATGTTGCAATAATGTCTGTTTTACCACTTTTAGACTTTCTTAAAACCATAGAACAATCGACTCTAAACATTACTTGACTTTCATTCATAGTATATTGAAGATTTTCAGCTAAAGTTGACCAATTTGATTCATTTTCTGTCATTTTTATTCAACACTTTTGGATATTTTTCAGTGACTCAAAAATCCCTTTTGGTTTATTCTTCCTTGTAATTTATAGTATTAATAGATTTTTAAAAATTCAGTTAGCAAATTTAAAGCAAAAATTTTTTAATTTTCTCCTTTTATCCATTTTTATGACATTTTAAACCCAAATATATTTATTTCTCCATTTCTGTAATTGAACCTTTACATCTACATTGTTTTTTGCTAGATCGTTAAAAAAATCGATTCTTTTTGATTCAATATTAAACAATCTTGTACTGTATCTAGTATTGTTTTCTTTATCTAACTCTAAAAATTTATCTTTGGGTAGTACCACGATATCAAATATGCTTACAACATCAGGTTTGGAAGGATCTTTTCTTAATAACCTTCCAGCACGTTGAATGTGCTCAAGTTCAGACCCTGAACTAGCAACAAATATTGCTATTGTCAAACAAGGAATATCAACACCTTGATCCAGACATTTCATCGCAATAAGCAAGTTTAAATCTTTATTTTTTAATTTATTTATTTTTTTTACGCGAAGCGTGTTTTCATCCCCCCCTGAGATTGTTTGATAGATTATTTTTTTTTTTCTAACTCCTGTTAAACTTTCCAATTTTAGGTTAATTCTATCAAATTCTTCATTTAAATCTATAATAATTGATTCAACTGATTGTACATGAACATTATCTTCGCAATATATTACTGCTCTAAAAAGTTCATTCTTCAAATGTAACTCTTTTAGAATTTCTCTCACAATTGGTAATTTATTGGGACATTTCTTTAATAAGTTTGCACGTTCGAAAAATTTGTTTTTTTTTTTCTTTGCTTTTTCTTCTGTATTATCTGGCATTCTTGCAAGTTTTTTCGAAATTTTTATAAATTCTTCAAAGTTCGAATCATTTAAATGGCAAAATCTTACTAAATACTCAAACTTTAGAATTTTATTCCCGTCTTGTGCTTTCTTCAAAGAATAAGAAAACATGTCATTTTGACCTAAAAACCAATTTAATAGAAATTTTGTCCCTTCATTGTCAAAATATCGGTATGGTGTAGCACTTAATCCTATTCTATACTTTGGATTAATTAAGCTCAATAGTAATCTTCCTGTGGGAGCCCCTAAAGAATGAGCTTCATCTGCAATAAATATTATAGATCTACTTTCATTCTCAAAATTATACAAATTTTCTTCCCAAAATCTGTAATTCAGGGAGTTATATGTACCAACAAAGAAAAAATGGTCAATAGTACCTGCATTTAACATTTGAAAAGCATTTGAAGTTCTGTCTTTCCAACCAATATTTTCTTTATCACTACTACATTGAATAATTAGATTTGAAAGTTTTCTTATAATGGTCCCCCATTGTTTAACTAAATAAGAATCTGGAACTCCAATGATGATTAAAAGCTGTTTATCCTCCTTAATCAAGTGTTGAAATAGTCTATATACTGCAAAAATCGCGACATAAGTTTTTCCGCTTCCGGTAGCCATGTTCATAAAACATTGATAGTCAGTTTTCTTCAAATGATCCAAAGCTAATTCTTGAAAATCATAGGGTATTAAAGTATCGATGATCGGGATGATACAACCTTCCCTAAATCGCCAGTCCGATTCATTTGCTAATCTTTTGGATAATTTATGAATTAGGGATTCTTGAATTTCTCGCTCTGCTACGTCATCAATTTCATTGAAGTCAATTTCTTCTGGACTGTCAACGCCATGTTTTCCAATAATTTGCTTAATCAATTTATTTGGAAAATCAATTATTTTTAACGTTTGGTCATTTCTATTCCAATAAGTCTCGAACTTTCTTAGATCTAAAGCAGCATATTCTTTCATGTAATCCCAACTCTTAAAAACTTTAAACTCATCTCTTTGTAATGCCCAACCCGCAAAAGTTGCATTAGTCGAACCGCTAAAAGTAATATAATCATTTGAGTCATCAGAGAAGATACCAATCTTTTCATGCTCAATAGCTTTCTTTTTGCCAATAGGGATGGTTTTACCTTCTTCATCTAAGGGTATAGCTAGCTTCACTATTAATTTATTATGCTTTAATAGCCATGCAAGTAATTTAAGATGTTCATTTAGTTTTGGATCTATAATTTCTTTATCTAAAAACTCCGGAGATAATTTATCTTCTAAAATCTCATCCAATTCTTTAATTGTTGAGTTAATAATTTTTAAATCTCTATGAAATATAACTCCCGCTATTAAATTAATCACTCCTTTATTATTAAATATGAATTTTTTTACTCCATTAAAAAGAGGAATTAAAAGATAAGATGAAAAGTATCCCGAAATAACTCGAAATTTAGTCGATTCAGATAAACTCGGTAATAAAAAATCTTCTATCGGATTGTCCCAACCTTGTGTATAACCTATTTTTATTTTGTCATTTAAATCTTTTAATGGCATAGAAAGAAAAATTTTTTAATTACTCATTTTCTACTATTTGTTTATCAAGAATATTCTTAAATTCTTTAAAGTTGAAATCTTCTACTAATTTTGAGTCTGGATTTTTGGCATCACATTTTCTTTTAAAACTTGAAGGTGATGGTGAATCCCATTCTTTTTTAAACAATTTCTCGGCATAAGAAATACATTTTGATAAATCCAAGATTACTTCATGACATTTATCGAGTTCAACCTCATCTCCTTCAGCAGCTTCAAGAGAATATTTATATCCAATTATTTGTATAATCTTTCTTAAAATATCTCTATCCTTTAGTGTTGGTAAGGGAATTGCTCCTGTTACTTCGTCTTTTCCTTTAGGTAATTTTTTTGGAGTATTGTTATTGTACACACTCCTACAAGCTCCAAGAATGAAAGCATCTACGATTCGATTTTTAAAACAACACTGATCTGGTTTTAATTTTTTAATTTCTTCAAGTTTTATATTGGCAATTACTTCCAATTTTATGTTTCTTAACTTTGTTTGCTTAATTTCAATAAATTCTTCCATTTTTTCAACCCTTTATCAATACTGTTAATTCATTATTCTCACAGTCAATATTATATTTACAATCAGAATAATGATCAAGAATTGGTCTAAGATCTTCATATTTGCCGATCTTATCATCAAATAACCCACTTAATTCTGAGCTTTTAATAAAGAAAATAACTTGACGATCTTTATAAATACCAGAAATATTAGAAATAACTTGAGTTCGAGTTTCTGGATCAAGATTTACAAAAGGAGAATCAAACACCATTGGTAAATCAATTCCTAATATTTCTGACAAAGAAAAAATAAAAGAAACTGCCAAAATTTTTGTTTGACCTGTTGATTGATTTTCAATTTTAGTTTCTTTAAGATTAATTGCCTCCAGTATCCAAGAATCATCAACATTCTTAACTCGTATTTCTTTCCAGTTATCTGGATCTTTTGCTAACTTTTTAATAATATCAATCGTTAACTTTTCAACGCTCTGACGTATTTCCTCTGAAATAATTGATTTCATTTCTATTAATATAGTTTTCATCTCATCTATTGAATTCATATAAAATTCGTAATCAACCTCATCTTTTTTCCTTGTTTTCTTTTTCTTAGTGGTATAATCTTTTTTTAACGGGGTGAGTTCCTCATTTTTTACTACAATTTGGCCTTGCAAAACACCCCTTTTACCAATTAAAACTTTAATTGTATCTTCATTTTCTTTTACTTTTTTTTCAATATTGATTATTTCATTTATATATTTTTCTTCTTGTTGATCAGATCCAAGAGCTTTTTTAATTTCAGAAATTTTTCCATTGTTTTGATTAATTTTTTGATTGATTTTGCCTAAATCTTGTTCATTCTTCCAGATGTTGACTTTAATATCATCGAGATTTGCTTGGATATCCTTAACTTTTATTTCAAATTCAGTAACTTCCCCCCCAAGCAATCCAACCGGAACATTTTTAAATTTTTTCATAATATTTTTCTTCATTTCTCCGACAACATCCCAAGGTATTCCACATATACAATGTATTGGATGTTCTAGTACTTCCTCTAAAGATTCTTTTGTTATACGTCCCGGTAAAATTCCCTTTTCATGTTTTTTCTCAAGGTCCTTTAGTATCTCTCCAATAACATCTTCTAAATAAAGATATGGTAAATTTTCTCTCAAATACTTTTCTCGATCTTGAACAGCTTTTTCTTTTTTATTTTTTAACTTTTCTTTTAGTTCATTTAAATCCTTAAGCTCATGCATTTTCACCCGTTCTTCTGCGATTTGGTTGAGTAATGTTTTATTCTCCTGTATATCAGAGTTGAATCCTTGAATTGATTTATCAATTTCATCTATTCGATCTTTAAGATTATTAATTTCCGTTTCGAGGTCTCCAATTTGTTTATTAAGTTCATTTAATTTATTATTTTCAGAATCTACAGTTTTCCTCTGGTCGAAAAAATAATCACGAGCTAATCCTAAATAAATCTCTAAAGCTTTTATTTTTGGTTCATCTGACATCTCTAGAGCACATTTTTTAATCAATTCTCCAGAGTGCATAAAAAGGTTTGTCAAACCTTCTCCATGGATAAATATAAATTCTCTTACTCCCTGAGGCAAGACTGAATCAATTATTTCATAAAATTGATTGATATCCATTTTATCTTTTGCATTTTCAGATATTTTTATCTCATCTGATTTTGCAATATACTCAATATTTGATACATCATTTGTATCCGTATCTCGTTTTTTTATATATTTCTGCTGCCTTTTTACTATGTATTCAGTTTTGTTACCTACATGATCATAGTACAGAATTTTTATTTCAACAGAGAATGGAATCTCTTCATTTATTTTCGCATCTCTAATTGCTTTTTTATTAACAGCATAAATTATATTTTGATTTTTTAGAAATTTCACTTCTTTTTCTCGAATTTTTGAATCATCAGTGTTTTTTTGTTCGGGAAATAAAACCCACCAGATTGATTGGAAAATTGTCGTTTTTCCTGATCCAACCTCACCTAAAAAATATGTAATATTTTTATCTTCTGTAGCGGAAAAATGTATATGATTTAGATCTCCATTAAAAGGTCCAAAGTTTTCTAAATTTAATTCTACAAACTCAATTTTTGGATTATTCATCATTAAATTCCCCACTATCCTCGGTAGGTTTTATTCCTTTTAATTTATCATTTAAAAACGTGTACAACTTATCTTTTCTCTCAGTTTTATCTTTCTTTTGACCATAATTAAGACCCCAATTCCAATCATAGAAAACATTTTCAAACAAGTTTTTTAAAATTGGAAATAATTTCTCCTTATCTTTAAAATTAGCATCTTTCTTAATTTTAATGAGAAGTGAATTGAAATTAATTGATCTTTGAATGTCTTTAATATTTTCAGATATTTTAATCACCTAGAATATAATTAAACTCAAATCAAAATGTAAATAAATTTTTGTCAAAAATTTTAATTTTTTTTTAATTCTTGGATTAATAATTATTTCTCATATTTAATTAATTTGATGAAAATTCCTCCATTTAACTTTTGTTAATTAAACAGTCAATTAATTTGTTATTTGAATAAATCAAATTTCGTTTTAATTTCATTGGTCCTAGCATAAAGTAATTTTCAATTTAACTTAGTTTGAAAATTCGTGAAATAACCGTTTCACGATCAAAAGTATAAAATTATACCCCCTCAAATATAATAAAAATTATAATGAGATCATTGAATTCAAAATAAAATTAGCATATGTTTTGTTTTTTATCGATTGAAAATGGAAACTTATCGGTTTATCGGATTATCAAAAGTAGGCAAAAATTCGTGGGGATCTTTTTTAGGGTATAAAAAATTAGTAACTTATATTAATGATTGATTTTGGTCATTTTTGCTTGTTAATTTTTTCGCAAGGCACATGGAAACAGAGTTATAAGATTAAACTTTTAAATGAGATTAAAAAAAATTTCCTTTCAAACATGGACATTGACGATATAGATCTTTGGAATGAGATAAGTAAGAGTCCATTATTTGATCCTAAAAATCCCGGAACCGATGATAAACCTTGCGAACTATGTCATGATCTTTATAAAATTTATGAGGGGAAAAAAGGGGGGAATCATGGATTAATCCTATTTTCTCACAATATTATTAGTTGGAATTGTACAGGAAATTTACTATCATTTCTCTTAGGTGAAAGAAATATAAAAAAGGTGTACTACTTAGAATTGGATCAAGATTCTTATCTTATAAAAACTAAGAATTCTATTCCTGAGATAATCAATAATATTAAGGATATAAGGATCAATAGAACCGAGTTTTTTACTCTACTTGAAAAAGAAGAACTAAAATTTAGCACATTATATGAAATTGGTAAATTTTAGGGCTTAATCATCGATTAATTACGAACGTTGCTTTAATCTGTGAATTAATCGGATTAAAGTATTCAATAACCGAAATTCTAAAAAAATATCCTCATTTGGATCGTAAGATTATTCTAACTCTTCTTAAGATTGGGAAGGAAGCGAATGAAAACCTTACAAATGTTGACATTGATGCGATTATTAGTAAAGAGGGTTAATCCTTGAAATTTCTCCTTGGTGAGAATGTACCTGTCTCCACTAAAGATATAATTCATAGTTTAGGTTTTGATGCTTTCACTTTATACGATTTCGTTTCACGAAGAACTATATTATTAGAATGTTTATGCTTACAATATCCGAATATTATTACTTTATAGAAATTTAGTATAGATGATGTTTA
>SDBV01008090.1_pt1 | contig 14236 bp, 14 predicted proteins | sample 2277081 | NCBI WGS metagenome assembly SDBV01 (sample SAMN10402039, study PRJNA504765) | marine sediment metagenome | isolation source: marine sediment core GS10_PC15, 223 cmbsf | place: Arctic Ocean: Southern Knipovich Ridge | collected 2010
TATCATCTCAACACTATCCGTGGTCGGTCCGGAAGCCATGATCAATGGGTTCTTAAAATTCATACCGGCATATTCCATACTCAAATCTGCCATTGCATTCACTCCTATTCTGTCATCTTTATGACCAACTGCCTTTTAAAGGTTCCAACAAAGGCCCATATGCATTTGTTTGTCTTTCTCTGAAAACCGATAGATACGACGCTCCTTCTTTGAGTTCCTTTTCTAGAATCGTCCCATGAACCACAATTTCCTCCTTGTCCGTAGCCCTTGAAACAATATGTCCCAGACTGTTTATAATTTTGGTTTCGCCAAGCAACCTCATCTCGCGTTTGCCGGTCTTAAACCTTGTACAACCATTGCAAAAAATCACGTGAACCTGATTTTCGATGGCCCTGGCTATCGGTACTGCATGACTCATCTCTCTAAAATTTGCCATGTCCAAAACGTTTGATATGATAACGATGATTTCTGCACCCTTTAATGCCATGACCCTAATCATTTCAGGGAACATAAAGTCATAACAAATGGCGATACCCAATTTACCAACAGCGGTGTCAAATACGTCTATATTCGAGCCGGGTGTGAAATAGTGGTTCTCTTCAGTAGGCAAATGCAATTTACGACTGACCCGCATCGTTTTACCATGTTCAAAAAGGGCCGCTGAATTATAGGTTTCGTACTTGACAATACTTCTTTCTGAAAAACCGACGATCGATATGCAACGGTGTCTATCGGATATATCTTGTAATCTTTGAAAGACGGAACTATTTGACGCGTCCTCTGATATTTCCCAAAATTTACTCTTCAGTTCAGGGACATAGCCCCTGAGTGGGATATAACCGGAAATGGATAGTTCGGGGAAAACGATAAGATCGGAATTTACAGCCTCTCTTTCCAGATGCCCAATTATTTTTTCAACATTTAGATCTTTCTGTTCCTCGCCATAAACCGCTTGACCGCTTGCGATTTGGACTGCTGAAACCTTTACTTCTTCGTTCATCGTCCGGCCCTTTCGTTAGGCACTCAATTTAATCCGCTGGAATCGACTCAGGCTTTTGGTTCTGCTATCATTTTTTCACTGGGGGAGAGTCATTTGCTCGAATCCATGTTTTGAGGATGGAGCTTCCTCTTAGTTTTTAAGTCAATGCTAATTTTTTAAGCTGGGCATTTTTTCTGCTTCCTTCTGTATTCCCTTTCCTTTAGCTTCTTTCGTTGAAGTGAACCCATCCGATTGCACAAAAAATAATTGAGCGTTAAGACAGGGTCAAAGCCTCCCCGAAGGGGAGGAGAAAGGACCATGTTATGAGACGCAGACAGTTCACTCATGATTTTAAACGATCTGCCATTGAGCAAATGCTCAGTGAAACGGTCAGCCCCGCAGAGCTATGCCAACGCTACAACATTTCCTCCGGCCAGCTCTATACCTGGGAAAGACAGTATGCTTACGGAAAGCTGGATCCGGAGCCATCCCGGGAAGCTGAGCTGGAAGCCCGGGTGCGAGAGCTTGAACGACTTTTGGGCAAGGTTACCTTGGAAAATGAATTTTTAAAAAAAATCGTACGCAACAACCTCAAACAAACTCAGAGAAAAGAAAGTTCATTGCCAACAACCGCCCCTTCATCGAAAACATTGAAAGGGGTGTGATCTGATGAACCTTTCCAAGCGGGCTTACTACTACAATCCGAAGAAAAAACCTTCAAATAAAGTGCTGATTGAGCGTATAAAGCAAATTTGCCTGGACTTTTCCAAGTATGGATACCGCCGAGTGACCCAGCAACTCAAGCGCGAAGGGTGGCTGATCAATCATAAGAAAGTTCACCGCATCATGCGTGAGAAGGGATGGCTTTGCCGGCCACGAAAGAAAAAATGGGTTTGCACCACAGATAGTAAACACAAGTTGACGGTTTATCCGAACCTGATCAAAGATCTAACTTTACACGGAATCAACCAGCTGTGGGTGGTCGATATAACTTACATCCATATCCTGGTATGCTTTATTTACCTGGCTGTGATTTTGGACGTATATTCCCGCAAAGTGATCGGCTATGCCATCTCACGCAACATAGATACGCAGTTGACATTAGCCGCTTTACGCATGGCCATCGTGAATCGGAATCCGTCATGGGGATGTATTCATCATTCCGATCGCGGCTTGCAGTATGCGTCGACATATTATGTAAAAGAGTTTGAGTTTTACGGGTTTCAAATTAGCATGAGCCGTAAGGGAAATCCCTATGACAACGCATTGGCTGAAAGTTTTATGAAAACCTTAAAATCGGAAGAAGTGCATCTTTGGGAATATCGGACCATGGAAGATGTCTAAAAACGGATTCCCTTTTTCATCGAAGATGTGTATAATCACAAGCGGCTTCATTCCGCGATTGGTTATCGTCCTCCATGTGAATTTGAAATGATGCTGGAATCAAACCCCAAGCCCGGTCAAAACACTCTGATCACATTGCTGTGATTTTTGCATTTTTAGGGGGTCATTCAACGTTGTATTTTGCCATCCGGTCCATAAAAAGAAAATGCCGAACTAAGTTCTTGTTAAAAAGGCCTATTATTACTTAATCGAAGATTACGGATGATATGATCCATACCTTTCCGAATATGTTTTTTGATAATGGAGCTAGTTCGTTTTGAATCCCCTTCTCCTAAACTTTTCAATATAGCTCGATGTTCCATAGTAGCCTCTTTAATCCGGTCTTCCCAGAGATATTCAGGTCGATACCTTAAATATATTCTCTCAAAAAGATCCTCCAGGATACTGTAAATAACACTATTACCGGCATATTCAATGATTTTAAGATGAAACTGGGCATCTCTAATCATGAGTATGCGTCTTTGTCCAGGTGGCGTTGCTTTGTTGTATTCTTTGAAGGCCCCCCTGACAGAATCAAGTTTCTCCGCAGTGAGGTTTTGAATGATCATAGGAATAGCATAAATCTCTAACGCCTCTCTGCACTGGTAAAGTTCCTTAGCCTCAGTTTCGGTTATTTCACCAACAAAATAGCCCTTATTGGGTTCGTATCTCACGAACTTTGAGCGTTCCAATCTTTTAAGTGCCTGCACAACCGGGGTAGTGCTAGTATTTAATTTGTTGGCAAGGCCCTGGTAGATTAACTTCTGCCCAGGGGCCAAGTCATTGTAATAAATCATCTTCTTTATTTCCCGGTAGACTTCTTCCACCGTTTTGCCTTTTTTCTTTGTATCCATCATAAAATTACTTTTATTGCTTGATTCATTCTTTGCTGGTTTCATAATTTGAGTGAATAACAAGGAGCCAATAGGTAAGGTTCTTTTTGATTATATCTTTAGTCAAAAATTTAATCATATAAAACATCAATAATTATGAACTGTTAAGAAAAAAACGCCCTTTCTTTAAATTTTTGTAAACATTTGGTTAACACATTAAAATGAACTGCCCCGCAGCAGAGCTGCGAGGTATCAAAATGAATTTTTATCTTATTAACCCCGATGCAGAGCATCGAGGAATTCTTTTGATTAAACAGTACAATCAATCAGATAACATATGTTTAAAGTTTGGAATGAGCGGGTAGAGCCATATATCCTTTTTGGGTATTACGGCGTTGTGATCACCAAGCTTTCCCCGTCCTTGTATTTGCCCCACGCAAATCCAGTTTGCTGCTTTGTAACAAGTACCCCGGAATGCAGCCAGGCACTTTTTTCCCCTCGGCGCCTACCTCCTCTGCAAAGGCCTGAGTATCCGTCCCCCTTTCAATGATATATGCTTTTACATTCTCATCTCTTAAGCTGGACATGATATCTTTCAGGCAAAAGGCTAGCTTTGTATAGGTTTGTTGCTTAAATGTGCATATTTTTTTATTGGTGAGTGATCTGTTTTATGGTATGGAAGATTCACCCCCAGATATTTTCTTATCCAGTCTATCCTTGATAGCTGCTCAAGGAGTCTTCCATCCTTGAATAGGTTAGTATATTCTTCTTTTTGATCACAATCCGGATCATTAAAAAAAATCGAGTTCGTATTAAAAATGAGTTCTGAGAATTGACTTGACAGATAAAATGCAAGATCAATCAGAAACGCCCATTCTTCTGAATTTGGACCTCTGGCTTCCATCCAGCAATTAAAAGGGGCATGGTTATTGGGTTCTAAGGAAAGCCTTATTCTTAATCCGCTTTCTGGTTTAACATTGTATATATCACCCCCCAAACTCCCTGACAATGACCTTTCAAAAACAATCTCAGGACAAGGAATTTCCTTGTAATCATGAAAATATCGGACGGATTTAAATGCGATTTCCTTCAAAACTTTCATGTCCAATGAAATTTTGTTCTTTTGCAATACTTCCGTGCGAATTGTTAGTCCAACATATTTATCCTGCATGAAGCCTTAACCCCCATCTCTATTCAAAGCATCCGGAATACTAAGTAGGTCGGATCTCTGTTACCCAAGATCTAAAATGAAACAGATTGTAGCCTTTGTTGACATTGTTTAAATAAATGCACATTTGATCATTTAATCTGTGAATACCGCTTTTTCTAAAATTTATGTATTTTGGATCTGGTAGAATGTCAAACCGAGTTCTGTCGGTTGCAGTGGGTTCGTGTCAGTCTTGGTGCCTCCAACCTAAATTCAGGCCTTCGTAAACTCACAAAGTATGGCTTGACGCTCTACTAGCAAGGATTCACGTGTTTACCCGTAAACAGTGCCCACCCTAAAGACGTGGTGGACTATTTCAGTAGCCGATTTCGGCTATCGATGTGACCATGTTTCACCGGCTCTATTGAACCGGGAACCCACCTACTGAAATAGGCCCTTATGGGGTTCTAAGTTGGCTTTCCCCGAAAGACCGGGTATCGGTCCGAGATGTAGGAGGAAACAATCCGAGAGACCTCCATGAATCCCCCTCTGGCAAAGCGAATGGTCAAGATCATTATAATGGAAAAAATGAAAAGACTATACTCCGCTGCTGCTTCACCTCGAATGAGTTCGGAAATGACGACAACAAAGAACGAGCCGATCAAGGGTCCAAAGACTGTGCCGATGCCGCCGATTATGACCATTAGACAAATCTTGCCCATCTCATCCACACCACTGATGCTGGGATCGATCACGGTGATGAAATGGGCATAGAAGGCCCCGGCAACACCCGCCCATGCACAGCCGAAAGAAAACCCAAAAACCTTCCAGAATCTAGTTCGAATTCCCAGGGTTTCCGCTGCATCGATGTCATCTCGAATGGCGAACAAGCACAAACCCCACCTTGAATGATATAGGGCTGCCGAGGCACCTAATATCAAGAGCATGAGGCCAAGGCCGACAAAATAGGTATACAGATCGGACTGGAGGCCTTCGAAAAATGGAGGCGTGAGGAGGCCGCCGGTGCCGCCGGTTATTTGTTGCTCTGTTTTGACGATAACGTTGAATACCTCTGCAAAGCCCCAGCTCACCAGAATAAGATAGAATCCTCGAACCCTAAGAATTACCAGGCCGATGAGAACGCCCATGAACCCGGAGACCAGACCTCCAAGCAGAAGCCCCAGGAACGGCGAGATCCCAATATGCAAAGCTAGAAGGGCAGACGTGTATCCGCCCAGAGCGGGAAACGCCATATGGCCGAATGAGAAAAGTCCAGCATAACCAAAAATGATGTTCCAGCTGATTGACGTGATAGCATAATAGAAAAACAGATTCAAAACTGCAAACCATAGCGATGATTTAAGGACGAGAGGCAAAATGAGGCCTGATATCAAGATGCCAACTATCACGACTATTTCGTGTTTTCTCATGAATACCTCAGTGTCTTACTTTTGTCCGAAAAGTCCTTGAGGCCGAAAGAGCAGGAAGAGAATCATCATCGCAAAGCCAACAGCGTCCACATATGCCGACGAAATATAGACCGCGGCTAGAGTTTCAGTCAATCCGAGGATGAGGCCAGCCAAAAGGCTTCCCATGATCGATCCTAAGCCCCCGATGGCCAGGACCTCGAAGCTCTTGACTAGGGGGGTGCTGCCTGAGTGCGGCGAGATGAGGAAAATGGGAGCGATTAGGGCTCCTGCGGCAGCTGCAAGAGCGCAACTCGTACCAAAGGCAATCCAGCTCTCCCGCCCAATGTCCACGCCACTGATCTTTGCTCCGCTTCGGGACTGGATAATGGCGCGCCAACTGCGACCCCGCCAGCTCCGTTGTATGAATAACGCCAAACCTGCCACAAGAAAGGCGGATACAACCCCGGCCAATACCATCCCGCCGCTGAGCTTAACCCCAAAGATATTGATTTCAGACGAGATGTAGTCGGGCGGTTTCGCGTAGAAGGGGCCGAACAAGATATGAGCCAGCTTTCCGAAGAATATGACCAAAGCGAAAGTCATTATCACTGAGTAGTTGATTGGATTCTCAATATCTCCCTTATGAATCGGACTCAACAAGGTCTTCTCAACCACAACTCCAACCAAGAAAGCGATACCCATGGCTACGGGAATGGCAAGGAAGAAGGGCAGGCTAAGAAGCGTCATGGAATAGTACGCCATATAGCCGCCGATCATGTAAAACGAACCATGGGCGAAGTTGATTACCCGCATCAGGCCGATCACCAGCACCAGCCCGAGGCCCATCAATGCATAGACAAGACCAATGGATATCCCGCGGACGATAAGCTCAAAAAACACAAATCTACTCCTTTTCGGCCCTGCAAAGGCCCTAGGAAGTCTGCCAGTCGGGCGAGAGAACTTGGGGGCTAGCCGGACGGCCAGCCCCCAGGACCCCTGCTATTTTGGCCAAACGACTGGAGCGTCCTTGCCTTTTTGTTTAAATGCGGTCAGCTTCTTGATGAAGACCTGATGGCCCAACCACTGATTCCAAATTGGGCCCGGTCCCTCCCTACTCTCGAAAGAGATAACCCCCGTGGTCCCATCAAACTTGGCGGTCTTGAGTGTTTCGGCGATCTTCTTGGGATCCGAGGACTTTGCCCTTTCCATGGCGTCAGCCACCATCATGACCGCGTCATAGAGATAATAAGCGTATATGGGGGCTTCCATGCCGAATTTTTTGCTAAATGCATTCTTAAAGTGTTCCCCTGAAGGGCTCAGCTTGAGCCTATCGGACATAAATGTCGAATACATGGGACCGACCCCTTTCTCGCCCAAGATCTCCCACCATTTCGGGGACCAACCGGGATAGTCCCAACTGATCAGGAGTTCGGTCTTTGGTGATAGGCCGATTTCGACGGCCTGTTTGGGAATGAGATACATGGCCTGGTAAACGGCCTTCACAAACAGCATCTCAGGATAGGGCTTCTTGGCCTTCAACTCCAGCAGCTGCGGAGTGAGATCAATGGCCTCAGCCGGATAAGCAACCTTATAGACCTTGATGCCGTTTGCCTCGGCTTGTGTGGCTAGGGAATCAGCCATGGTGATGCCGGTCGACGTGGTTTCATATATTATGGCTATTGTCTTGTATCCTTGCTCCAGGAAGAAAGGTTGCATTTTCGTAGCGACTTCCGTGTTGTAGGGGCCAATTCGGAAGACATATTTCGAGTGGCCTTCGGTCAGCTTGTCGGACCAGCTATAATGAAGGATAAATGGGACGCCATAAGAATCGCACACTTTGGCCTCCGCCAAGGTCACCGAGCTGTGCCAAGGCCCCACGATTGCGGAAACCTTCTTGTCCGTAATGAGCCTTTTGACAGCGGTCACCCCCACCGCAGGCTTCCCTTCGTCATCGGCTTTGTGCAGGACCACCTTCTTCCCCAATATGCCGCCCTTGGCGTTGAGTTCGGCCACGGCCAGTTCAGCAGTATTGACATTTATATTACCGGCTATGGTATCACCAGGCGCGGACAGTGGAGTCACCAGCCCAAGATTGATTACTTCTTCAGCCAGTGCGTTCAACGGAATCACCAAAAAGGCCACGCTGAAAAGAACAGATAAAATCATCTTTTTCATTTTTCTTCCTCCTTTTGTTTAGAGTCCTAGGTAGTTTTTCTTGATATGTTCATTTTTGAGTAGCTCATTGCTAGGACCCTCCATAGCAAACAAGCCATTCTCAAAGAGGTAGCCTCGCTTACTCAATTTGAGTGCGTAGAAGATGTTCTGTTCGGCCAGCAAAATAGTCGTCTTTTCTTCCTTGTTGACTCGATCCAAGGTGTTGAAAATATCTTCCATCACTATCGGAGCCAATCCCAAAGATGGCTCATCCAGCAGAAGTAGTTTTGGTTTGGTCATCAGACCGCGCCCAACTGCCAACATCTGACGTTCACCACCGCTCAAAGTCTCGGCCAACTGTTTCCTACGATTCCTGAGAATCGGAAAAAGATCAAATACGAAATCCATTTGCCCGTATGCCGCTTCACGCGCCATCTTGACGTAGGCGCCCATAAGTAGATTCTCCAGAACATTCATTTGAGGAAAAAGCCACCCCTCCTCCGGCACCAGGACTATACCCATGGCCGGCGCCTTATGCGCCGGCATGCCATGTATGGGTTGGCCCTCAAAATGGATTTGACCTTCTTTGGGGGTAAGCAAACCGGCGATACACTGCATCAAAGTCGATTTACCAGCCCCATTCGGTCCCAGGATGCATACAAACTCTTCCTTCTCCATCTCAAGACTGACCGAAAAGAGCGCCTGAAGCCCAGCGTAGTAGACGCTGATATTTTGAACTGCCAACATCAAGGATCATATCCTCAGAAACGGTATTCTTTCCCTAGGTAGGCCTCGACCACTTTTGGGTTTGTGGCGATCTCCTGCGGACTTCCTTCCGCGATTATCAAACCCTGACATAGGACAATGATGTGAAGTGCATGTTCCATGATGGCCTTCATCACATGTTCGATCCAGAGTATAGTCACCTTCAACTGATCGTGGATCCGGCCCAACAACGCCATCATTTCCATGGTCTCGGCCGGATTCAATCCCGCTGCGATCTCATCCAACAACAAAAGCTTAGGTTTGACCGTCAGGGCACGGGAAAGCTCCAAGAGCCTGCGTTCTTGGAAGGTGAGCGTCTTGGCTAGCCAATTCTTCTTGTTCCACAATCCAGCAATATCCAGCAGCCATCTATAATCTACGGTTTCGTGTTGGGAGCACACCTGAAGGTTTTCAAGAACAGTCATGTTCATGAACGGACGAGGGATCTGAAATGTCCGGCCAATACCGAGCCGACAGATCTGATGAGGCTGCATCTTGGCGAGCAAACTTCCATCGAAGATGATATCACCTCTCGAGGGTTTATGAACACCGCTTATGATGTTCATTAGCGTCGTTTTTCCGGCACCGTTAGGCCCAATCAGTCCGACGATTTGCCCTTCAAGGAGATCGAAGCTGATGTTCTCGATGGCCAGAAGTCCACTGAATGACTTAGCTATGCTGTTGATTTGAAGGATTTTTTTGGTTTCCATCAGCTTTATCCAGAATCGGCTTGGAATTATTAAAGAAGAGCAGAAGTAATCAAAATTGAAGCCATAAACATGATCATATTGAAATTTTGAAAATGAAATAAACCTAAATTTATCCTCCGGCAGCGATAGGAAGAACGGTTAGAACATCACCATCAGAAAGAATCTGACTTTTTTTTGCATGGATTCCATTGACCATAAGTATCATGATATTCTTTATTACTTCATCTGAAATGTTTAGCCTTTTAAATACATCTAACACAGTCATTCCATCATTCAGCTGGAGATTGCAGCTAAAACCTTTAGTTCCTTTTGGCAAATAATGTTTTAAGAAAGCATAAAGTTGAATCTCAATTTCCATTAGAGTCAATATTTCCACTGCTCACTGTCCTGATCTTATAGTGAATATAGCCTACAAATAAATTTTTCCTTTCTTCACCTTTTGTTTACCCAAAAAGACCTAAAGCATAGCTTGGTAATGCATGCGTATTGGCTCATTAAGAAGGTCAGATTCTCTGTGTACAATTATTTTTTTCTATCAAGACTACCTTATTTTTTCATATTGAAGAACGCCAACAGGACATATTTCAACGCATTCCGGTTTTCCTCCACACAAATCACATTTGATCATTTTGTCCATCGCCTCCACGAACCAGACTGCCTCATAAGGACAGACATTTTCGCAGGCTCTGCAATTCGTACACGTGTCATCTTCAATTATGACCGCTCCTGTTTTTTTATCTCGATACATGGCACCTGGAACATTACATGCCGCCATGCAAGGAGCAACCCCTGGGCATTGTTGACACACCGTCCTTTTCACTGTAGAGAGCTTTTTCTCATGCATCATCCATTCGTATTCTGTCGGGTCTATCACAATTCTAGAAAGAGCGGGAACTGCCGAACCTTCATGTGCGTGGGAACAAAAGTTCATACAACTCTCACATACTACGCAATCCGTCGGAAATCCATTTATCGGAACCTGACCCCTTGTTAAAGAAATCTTGAAAATATCTTTTTGACGAAGCTTTGCATTTAAAGATTCAAAACCACACTCTTTACATGCTTTCGTCCCTTTAGGAAGCTTCTGACCACATTTCTGGCAAAACATTTTACCCCTCCTTTATCTCTGCAATTTTCATTGATGGCGTAGGGAAATTTCATCTTGGCAGAAAGGAAATTTCACATTCTTTACCATTTAATCCGGTTGCCTTTGGACGGATATTTATCCAAGGGCCATAATGGAGGGCCTTCATACGGGCGGTAGGGCATATTGGCTTCAAGTTCATCTGCGACGTAACCCAACCCAAGCTCTTCTAGCTTAGCCCTTGTCGGAGCACCCGTCTCAGCATCCCAGCCCCTGGCTTTGTGATACTCTTTGATGTAATCCTTCATCATCCCAGGCTTCAACTCACTGTACGCCAGATAATCAAACTCCCTTGTTTGTTCACGTTCAGGTGGAACGTCAAAGTCCGGTCCGGCTCCCTGCCTTATATTGAAGGCTCTCTCCAAATTCATGATCCTCTCCCCACATTTTAATATCTCATCGGCCGAAAATTCTCTTCCGACTAGAGCAGTCAGAACTTTTGCGCGTTCTTCACCAAATGGGTCGTCTTCTAGTTCAGCTGAAATATTTTGACCGCCTAGGACACCTCCTGCCGGCAAAATGCATCGGCCAAGGCTGTCATAAACAGCCTTGTTATCTTCTTCCCAGAGCATCCACTCAGCCTTCCCTTTGATACCCGGTTCGGTAGGCGGCTTCATTGTCGGAATCTTTTTGGACAGACTTTCATATATTTTGTTCCTGTTCTCAGGGGGTTGAAAAACCGATAGTGTTCCGGATAGGTGGTCTGTCCCCCGCGAACCTGTGATAAAAGCGAGCGTTGGCGTATAGGTTCTACCATAAACCCCATGCCTGTGCGGGTAGGCCCCCTCAATTATTCGAGCCATGCCTCCCGGCCCTTCGGCTAGTATGTTACCGAATCCTTCCCTGAAAGCCGTCATATGTGTCAGTTCAATGATAGTTTCATGATCTCCAGCCTTGATTTCTATTCCGCCGGTATCCTCTTTTGTCAGTATTCCTTTTTCATACAGTTCCAAAGCAAAAAACAGCGCGGTAGGCATCATTTTGCCACACAATCCATAATGGCTGATTAGTTGGTGAAATTTTATTAGGGAACTCGCATTGTTATTACCCATGCCCAATGCCATATAATCGGTGCTTCCAAAACGCATACCAATCGTGCGAGTTCCAGCATAAGGCCCGCAAAAGACCTCCCAAAGATGATTACAGCTCTCCAAGCAATTTGAACAACCTGCATGATAGCCGATGCAATACCTTTCAAACATATTCTGGGATGTTATGCTTTTCATCTCCTCTTCAGTTAGAAATCTGAAATCGGCGCCATACCCGATATAATTTGTTAAAAGGTCGTATAGTATCATTGTGCCATATTTCTTATAGTCAGCGGCGAAGGCCCTCGTTGTTGAATCTTTTATTCTTTTTGCCTCACATTTTGCCATTTCAAAAAATAACTGTTGCTCTTTAACATTAATTTTTTTGGTTCCAGTAACAGCAATTGCCTTGAGATTCTTAGAACCCCATACCGCCCCGGATCCGCCATGCGCCGCGTATGAACCATCGACCATTGTGCAAGCGGTCCGCACCAGATTCTCTCCTGCCTGCCCAATGCCAGCTACCCTAACATCTCTGCCATGTTTGTCTCTTAGTATTTTTTCAGTTTCGATAATCGATTTGCCCCAAAGATCACCTGCGTCTTTTATCACCACATTATTTTCATCAATAAAAATATAGACTGGCGCCTCAGATTTTCCCGTAATAACGATCTGGTCATACCCAGCTGCCTTCAATCTTCCCGGCCAATAACCTCCAGAATTACCATAACCATATATGCCCGTTAAAGCTGATAGACAACCTACATTCATTCTTCCACATTCAGGAAAAACCGTTCCTGTCATAAGGCCGGCCCCTAAACTTAGAACATTTTCTGGGCCCAGCGGGTCTATGCCTGGTTTAACCAAATCCCACAGAAATTTGGCGTCAAATCCTCTAGATCCAATGTATCCAAAGGCTAAGTCATCAGTTAATTCCTCTTCTTTAAATTCCTTTTTAGACAGGTTTATTTTCAAAATCTTTCCTGCCCAGCCGTATATAGTTTCAGGTCTCCCCATGTTTTCCCCCTCCCATGTTGCTGGTTTCATAATTTGAGTGAATAGCAAAGAGCCAATAGGTAAGGTCCTTTTTAATTATATCTTTAAGTCATAAATTTAATCATATAAAACATTAATAATTCTGAACTGTCAAGAAAAAAAATGCCATTTTTTTAAATTTTGTAATAAATTCAGATAGATGTTTGATTAAATGGTAACATTTCAATAAGTTATGGTAGTATATAAAAAAAATGAAAAAAAATTTGAGGCCTGAAATTTCTATCCATCAAAACTGAAAAACATTTTATGCCGATTACAGATATCGTCAATTATGGTAAACAAGTCAAGCAAATCCCACGTCCTTGATGTTTGTTATCCAGCACCACCGACAGCAGATGGTTTCCTTGGCTATATTTTTGAATATGCCTATTCTCTGGGCACTGCATTTTTGCTTTCCATATTTGTATTTTTACACAAAGGTTTTGATACCATCCATGCGCATAATCCGCCGGATCTGTTTGTTTTGATTGCGGCTTTTTACAAGCTGCTCGGCAAACGCTTTGTTTATGGCCAACATGACTTGTCACCTGAATTGTATTTTGCTCGATTTCATGGCGAAGGAAGTCAATTGATTTATAATATCTTAATTTTTTTTGAAAAGCTTTCTTGTTTTTTTGCTGATCATGTAATTGCCACAAATCAATCGTATAAAAAAATAGAAATGCAGCGTGGAAATGTAGCCGAAAAAAAAATTACAATAGTCCGAAACGGCCCCGATCTAGATGAATTGTCTTTCACAAATGTTGGGAAGGGAGCAGGACAAAACAAAACCACGGTATGCTATGTGGGTGATATGGGATTTCACGATGGTGTGGATTACTTACTTCGATCTCTTCGATGTCTCCTGAAAGACCTTAAAAGAAAAGATTTTAGTTGCATTTTGGTCGGGGCAGGTGATGCCTGGGAAAGCCTCCAGTCGATGTCCAAAGAATTGGACTTAACAGACTATGTAACGTTTACCGGTTGGGTTGAACAGCGTGAGGGCGCTCACTATATTCAGGATGCTGATATTTGTGTGGCCCCAGAACCCTCAAACAGCTATAATGATCGGTCGACTGTGATTAAAATCATGGAATATATGGCATGTGGAAAATCAATTGCCGCATTCGATCTTCCTGAACATCGCGTTACCGCAAAGGATGCGGCTATATTTGCAAAACCCAACGACGAACTTGATTTTGCCAGACAAATAGTCACCTTGATGGATAATAATGAACGACGCGAGAAAATGGGTCGCATCGGTAGAAAACGAATTGAAACAGAACTTGCATGGGGATACCAAAAGGAGTTTTTACTGAAAGTTTATAAACAGGTTCAAACCGATGATGACTAAAAAGCGATTGGTGCAGACCGCCATCGAAGCGGTACCGAAGCGAAAAGATGTTATCCTGTATGGTCGCGATTCGAAACATGATGTTACCTTTGATAAGCACGAGCCTGCCCTGGCCTGTATGACCATGGCTGTGAATGTAATTGATCCGCATACCCGACAGAAGCGATCGGCGACCAACGATGACCTGGCGGCATTGACGCGAATGGCCGATCAATTGGAAAATATCCGGGTAAACGGCGGTCTGGTGACACCCCAGGAGGTTCCAGGAGAGTTTAACGATTGGTACACATGGGCA
>SDBV01008091.1_pt1 | contig 14234 bp, 17 predicted proteins | sample 2277081 | NCBI WGS metagenome assembly SDBV01 (sample SAMN10402039, study PRJNA504765) | marine sediment metagenome | isolation source: marine sediment core GS10_PC15, 223 cmbsf | place: Arctic Ocean: Southern Knipovich Ridge | collected 2010
CCGGTTGACAGAAAGAGTAGGAATTCTTAGCCTGGAGGTATGAAAGCCATCGTATCCGAAAAAGGCCAGATCACCATACCGAAAGCAGTCCGTGACCGGCTCGGGATCGTGCCGGGAACGGTTTTGGAGATCGAGAGCATCGAGGGCAAGATAGTTGCGGTCAAGAGCCAACCCAGCGATGTATTCGCAAAGTGGCGGGGAAAGGGAAGACTGCCCCGGGGCAGCACTGTCGACGAGTATCTCACCAGGATCAGGGGATGATTACGGCTGTCGATACCTCGGTTATCCTGGATGTCCTAACCGATGACCCACGGTTCGCGGTGTCTTCGGAAGCCGCGCTCAGGAGAGCGAGGGCAGAGGGCAAGCTCATTGTGTGCGAATGCGTAATCGCTGAAATTTTTCCGGCGCTGGGCGATCGGACCCGCTTCGATGAATTCTCCAGGGACTGGCAGCTGGATTTTATTCCGACAAATTTGGAAAGCGCTATCCTGGCCGGTGAATACTTCTCTTCATACCTGTCCCGCGAGGGTGAAGCCAGGCGAGTCCTGCCTGATTTCCTCATTGGTGCCCACGCCGTCGTTGCCGCCGACCGCCTCGTGGCGATTACAGGCAGAAGCGATACAGCATGATGCCCATGCCGCCGCAGTCGGCTTTCGATGACGGTGGTGGGTCCATTTTGTCGGCTGAGTATGCTGACTTCTCTACATCGGTGTGATGCCGGAGCTTTGCCCCTGCAGCCCTGTGCGCGGCCCTAAGAGAAATTGTTAAAGCTGAAAACTCCCATGTTTTCCGGCCTTGGGCTTTATCCTGATCGGGCTCCGGCCATCAGTTCCAGATAATCCTGCATTATCCTGTTCTTGGCCTGGTACGCCTGGAAGAGACCATCCACGGTCTGCTCGATGGTCCGTTTGTTGTTGGTGTACCGATCAGCCTCTGTAGCCTTGTTGACTTGATCGACCCACTGCGCGGGGAGGGATGAAGCACCCGACAGCGCACCGGCGAGCCCGGCGGCAACCGCCGCCAGGCAGTCCGTGTCCCTGCCGAAGTTCACGGAGACCAGGATGGATTCCTTGGGATCGCCCTCGGTGACTGCAAATACGGCCAGGCCCAGAGCACGGCCGACCTCCATCTCGATGGTGTCATACAGCGCGTAGAGTGAGCCGCCTTCTACCCGGTAGTGGACAAACTCCTTGGCAGCATCCAGCACGGACTCCACCGTGGCGATGAGCTTCTGGCGCTCGATCCCGTCCTCGGTGGTTCCTGGCTTCCTGGTCCAATCCGTGACGTTCTCGTAGTGCCGGTATTCGACCAGTTTGTCGAAGTATCCGTAGGTTTCCTTGATCCGCTCCCGAGACCAGCCTTCCACGACTGCTCCCATCGATGAACCGATCCATGTTGCCGCGATACATCCTTTGAACTTGTCATTCAAATCAGCCACAATTTTCCTCCTGTGTCATGTGTATCGATCGAAATACCGGTCAATACAGCCACCTGGCCCCTGTTGGTCCGGAGCCCCGGTTCGATCTGATCTACCGGCGCCTCGGTGCAGCCCCCGTAAGCACGGCTCTGCCCTCTGCTCGCCGATATCCGTGAGGTGTCGTCCGCGGGCTGTGCGATCGATCGGGTCGTCAGACCAGCTGCTTCTCGTCTTTGCTGGTGTCCCAGTCTGTTATCTTGACATCGCCGAGATCACCCACCGCTATGTTGAGAAACGTCAGAGCCAGGCAGCCCTCCTCGAGATGACCACCGAAACCGTTGCGTTCATCGGAGAAGGTGATATGAGCGTGAACACGACCGTCGAGGATCATGCCGCCGACGGCGCAGACGTCCAAAGGCTGGATGCTCTTGGGGTAACTCTCCGCTGGAGGAAGATCGTTGCTCATGACTACATGGAAGTGAGAACGACTCACCGATCCGAATCCGGTCAGGATGACCCCGTTATTGATGCCCTGTTCCCCGACCATGCGCCGGAGCTCGAGCAGGACGTCGTCGCCCGGGTTCATCCTGACCAATATCACGCGTTTGATGTCGGCAACTTGTGCAATCATCGCACTCTCCTCTACGCTGTGTTTGTGTCTGCAGTATCGTCAGTGTACCCTCCGTACCGCCGGGCTGCCAAGTCGGCGAGACGCAGCGGTTGTGCGAATGCTCACCGAGACACGAGAGACACCTTGACCGCACGATGATTATGATTGCCCCTGCCGCGCAGCAGTCCTGAATTCGTTTTTTTTTGCAGCTCACCGGGATTCATTTCACGGATAGAGAACGATGCGCCCCAGAACTTGCTGAAAAATTTCGACACCTTTTTCATAATCGCACAGAGGAAACTCGGCACCTATGAAGTGGGAAGGATCCATCCTGTCCGCTTCGAGGATATCTTTGAGCAGCTCCCAGGTTTCGAACATTAGTCTGCCGAAGATGCCGGTCAGGATGAGCTCTTTGTAGACTACCCTACGCATGAAATTGTCCAGAGTCAGGGGATAATCGATCGTCCCGTAGAGCATGCACGTGCCGGCGATCTCCATGACATCGATCATGGCGTTGATAACCTGCTGATTTCCGGTCGTTTCGATACCGACGCCGACTCCGCGCCCGTTGGTTTCATCCATGATGATTTCTTTGGCGTTCTGCGTTTTGTTGTTGATCACCACGTCGGCGCCGTGTGCGAGTGCGTCATCGAGCTTGTTCTTGCTCGTGCTGATTCCGAAGATCTTGGTAGCTCCCAGGATCCTGGCCAGCTCGACTGTCATCCGCCCGATGGTTCCACAGCCGAATACGGCTACCGATTTCCCAGACACGTTAGCCGCCTGCAGCGAATGCAGTGCAACGCCCAGCGATTCCATCAGAGCACCGTGAGATGCCGGCATTTTTTTGTCTATTTTGACGGCCGCCACCTGTGGAACGCGCATGTACTCGGCAAAACAGCCGTGTACGTTTCTGCCCACGATACCCATGTGGTTGCCGCAGATGTGCTGGTTACCGGTGCGGCAGGCGTGACAGTATCCGCACGGGACATGGGTTTCGCCCGCCACCTGATCCCCGACCTCGAACCCCTTGGCCCCTTTGCCCACCTCCACCACTTCGCCCGCATACTCGTGTCCCATCGTGAAAGGCAGCTCATAGTTGGCCGACGCCACCAGGGGTGACCACTCGTAGACATCGACATCGGACTTGCAGAAGGCGACCGCCTTTATTTTGACCAGAATATCGTCATCACCGATTACGGGAGCCGGGATGTCGTGAAAAACGGCCCCCGCTTCCGACTTGGTTTTCTGTATCGCTTTCATCTCTTTTCCTCTGATAGGGAGTTTGATTCAAGATATTATAGTGAATCGCGCCAGAAGGTCGATACTCTTTTCCGGTTAGATTCCGGCCGTCGGTTTAGCCCAAGGGCTGCGATCCGTGATACAGTGGCCTTAGGAGCGGCTGCCTGCGCAGTGGCGATCCGATTATTAGCAGCAACACGACAGCCATCGGGGAGGAAAAACATCGATGCAAATCATCAATGTCGAAGGCCGCAATTCCGAGCCTTTCACCTTTGCCTGGGGCGCCAAGGCAAACCTGGAGGACAAACTAATCTTCGCGTTCGGCGGGGCCGGCAATCTGGGAGAAACCTTCCTATACGCCGCGGCCCACTGCGGCGCCCGGGTCGTCCTGGCCGACTTTCCTCCGCGAGACCCGAAAGCGCGCGACGCCTTCGAGCAGAAGGTGCGCCGGATCGCCCTCAACATCGCCGATCTCGGTTCCCGCAGGCCGCCGGCCGTGCTCTATGCCGACGTGACGGACATGCAGGATGTCGAGGCTGCTGCAAAACACGTCGAGGACACCATTGGGGGTGTGGATGTGGCGGTCGACTTCGCCGGCATATCTCACCCGCCCTTTGACCTGTGCGGGGACGATCCCGAGCAGATGCTGGCTCACTTCAAGAGGGTCGTTGATATCAACCTGACCGGTGCATTTATCGTGACGATGGTAATGGCGCGTCACATGGTTCCCCGGCGCAAGGGACAGGTAATCCACCTGTGCAGCAGCGGCAGCCGGCTCTCGCTCTACGGCGTGTACGCCTACAACGCGACCAAACACGGTGTAGAGGGAATCATCAAAACCGCGGCCGCTCAACTGGCCCGCTTCAACGTGCGCGTAAACGGCATTGCCCCCGGAACCGTGGAGACCGACCTGAATCGCTTTTTGTTGAGGAACCCGGACGGAAGCTTCAAGCCCCGCGCCATGAGCGTCCTGGCCCACACGCCCACCAAGCGGTTTTTGACTCGCGAGGGGGTGGCCGAGACCCTTATCGCGATGTGCCTGGATCAGAAGCACTTCACGGGAAACGTCGTGTTTGCCGACGACGGGTACAACATCGAGGGTCATTCCTGGCCGGAGGGAAACCTGGCGCTGTACGGAGGGCTCGCGGCGCTGGAGGAAGAGTTTCAGAATCTGGACAGGGATTACCCCAGGAGCGATTGAAGCGATAGAGCGGCGGCTACTCTTTATCTACCGGTCATGAGTTGCTCACGAACGACTTTGCATGGGCGAGGCCCCGGGTCCTGGCTTGACCGGTTAGCCGGCGATCGGTTAACCGGCGCTACCTCTGAACCCGACCGGAAACGTCCCCACCCGCCAGTTTCTCGGCCTCGGCCACGGAAACCAGGGGTAAGTCTCCTGGAATAGAGTGCACGAGACACGCCGCCGCGACGGCGAACTCCAGGGCCTGCTGATCGCCGTCGTACGTGTTGAGCCCGTAGATGAGTCCGGCGGCAAAGGCATCCCCGCCGCCGACGCGGTCGACGATGTCGGTGATGTCGTACTTGCGGGACACCATGAAGTCCCGGCCATTGTTAAGCACCGCGGACCAACCGTTGTGGTCGGCGGAGTGGCTCTCCCGCATGGTGAGGCCGATTTTTTTCAGGTTGGGGTACTGTTTCAGCACCTCTTCCGTCAGCTTCTGGTATTTATGCGCTTCCAACTTGCCCGAGGTGACATCCACCTCCACCTTGACCCCCAGAGATTTTTGGCAGTCCTCCTCGTTTCCCACGGCTATATCGACATGCTTCACCAGCTCGCCCATCACTTCCGGTGCCGTTTTGCCGTACTTCCAGAGCTTGCTGCGGAAGTTCAAGTCGCAGGAAACGGTGACGCCCTTCTGCCTGGCGGCCTTGACTGATGCCAGGGCCTGATCGGCGGCGGCCTGCGAGATGGCAGGTGTTATGCCGGTAATGTGGAACCAGTGGGCGCCGTCGAAGACACCGTTCCAGTCTATGTCCCCCACCGCGGCTTCCGATATCGCCGAGTGGGAGCGGTCGTATATGACCACCGAGGGCTTCTGGTTCGCTCCCGGTTCCATAAAGTAGACTCCCAGCCGGTCTCCCTGACGCGCGATCATGGACGTGTCGATGCCCCAGCGACGGAGCTCGCGCACGCAGGCGTCGCCCACAGGGTTGGCCGGGATCGCGGACACGTAGGCTGCATCCAGGCCGAAGCAGGCCAGACCCACGGCGACGTTCGCCTCGCCGCCGCCGAAAGTGGCTTCCAAAAGCGGGCTTTGAAAGAGCCGCTCGTGCCCCGGTGATTTCAGCCGCAGCATGATTTCGCCAAAAGTCACGTACCTTTTACCCATGATTGCTCTCTCCTTATCCTGGCAGGGTGTGTCTCAACAGAGCCGGCTACTGCTGCAGCAGATGAAAAGCGAACCCGGAGATTTCCTTCTCCAGGTAGACGGCAATCAACTTGCCGTTCTTCTCTTTAGCCGTGTCCTCGCGGATGCCGATGCCCTTGCGCTGCAGATAAGCCATGGCCCTGTGGATGTTGCTGGTTCCGATGGCCACGTGCCCGTTTGTTCCAAGGAACGGCGATTTCATCACCTCGAAGCCGGTCCCGGCGAAAACCGAGCTCGACCCCGCTTTCAGGGCCATGTGGTACGTTTCCGAGAGCTCCCTGGCCACTGACATGGCGGCCTTCTCGGACTGCTCGTTTATTCCGACGTGGGCCATGTTGAAACCCAGGGCGATGGCTACGGCCTCTGAGGCCAGTCGCGTGATCTCGTCGAATTTACCCTCGGCAATAAGGTCGGCCTTGACCATCCACGTGCCGCCGCAGGCATGCACCAGGTTGCTTGCAAGGTAAGCCGCAAGGTTTCCGGCATTGACGCCGCCGGTGGGGATAAAGCTCACGCCCCCGTAGGGCCCTGCCATGACTTTGAGAAAGGGCAGGCCGCCCGAGGCTTCGGCCGGGAAGAACTTGAGCACTTTCAGTCCCCTTTCCAGGGCCATTTCGATCATGCTCGGCGTGTTGACCCCCGGTGTGACCGGTGTGCCGTTTTCGACGCAGTAATCCACCACGGCCGGATTGAAGCCCGGCGCTACGATAAACTTGGCCCCCGCGGCGACGGCCTTTCGCGCCTGGTCAACCGTCAAAACCGTGCCCGCCCCGACCAGCAAGTCGGGCACTTCACCGCTCACCCGCCTTATGGCCTCTTCAGCGGCATCGGTTCGAAACGTGATCTCCGCCACGGGCAGGTCGCCCGCTACCAGGGCCTTGCCCATGGGCACGGCGTCTTTGGCGTCCTGGATCTTGACTACGGGAATGATGCCGAGATCGCCTAATTGCTTGATGACGTCGCTCATTACAATGCCTCCTCGCCAGCCCGCTGTTGGCAGGGCTAGACGTTGTTTATGGGATAAACCGGCTTTTCGCCTTTCAACACTTCCGCGATATTCTGGGCCGCTTTGGTTTTCAGCTCCACAATGGATTCTTCGGTGTACCACCCGGTGTGGTCCGAGAGAACCACGTTGTCCAGTTTCTTGAGAGGGCTGTCCTTGGCAACAGGCTCGGCTTCGAACACGTCTATGCCCGCGTAGGCGATGCTGCCCTCTTTGAGGGCCTTTACCAACGCTTTTTCGCTGACCAGCGGCCCGCGGGAGGTATTGACCAGTATGGCTTCTTTCTTCATGAGACCGAGCTGCCTGGACCCTACCATGTGCCGCGTTTCTTTGTTCAGCGGGGCGTGGATCGAGATATAGTCCGATTCCCGCAGCAGTGTTTCCAGGTCGCAAGGAACCCCGGCGGAATCGCGGATAAACTCCCGATCGATGAAGGGGTCGAACACGTACACCTTGGCCAGGCCGAAACCGCTTGCCTTGCGGTGCAGGGCCCGGGCGATAGAGCCGTAACCGATCAGACCCAGGATCTTGTCTTTAATACGGTAGCATTTCTGGCGCCCGTGGAGATTCCAGTTTCCCTTGCGGATCAGTTTGTCCTTGAAAGTGATCTTGCGCACGCAGGCCAGCAGCAGGGCCAGAGCATGATCGGAGACGTCCTCGAAGGCATAATCCGGTACGTTGGCTACCCAGATGCCGGAGCCGGTGGCGGCCTCGACGTCCACATTGTCGTAGCCGACCCCGTAACGGGAGATGATTTTGCAGCGGGAGAGGCTCTTGATGACCTTGGCTTTGAGAGGGAAGAGATTGCACAGCAATGCGTCCGCTTCCTTGAGTACCTCGATAGCCTGCTCGTCGCTTTCGAGGGTGTGAACCTCGATTTGCGCGCCGACATCGGCCAGCACTTTCTCCTCTTCGCGATAGGCCCCGTACCTATCATCAGTTACGGCAACGAGGTAGTCTGCCATCGATATGCTCCTTGCTCACGGTATCTGTCCCGCTCTTGCGAGAGGGTGTGTGTAGAGCTTCGCTTTCCGCGGTTCATCTTTCGATAACAGTACATAAAGAAGTAGTCCCACCTTTCTGCAATGCTTCTCTCTCTATACTAGTGTACTTAGTTCGCGATGAATAATCTACGCCCTGCTACAATAAAATCGTCTTTTGCGGGAGTGGCTTCGACGTGACAGCGGCCCTTGCGATATCGTATATCGCGCGCTTTGGTCAATACGGTCTGTAGGCGGTGCGTAACGAAAGCCAGGCTCAATCAAGCGGAGCTTCGCTGACAACCACCCTGCTATCGGGTTCCAGCCTGATGTCCCACCTGCGGGCGGTGGTGTTCCGTAGAAAACGCCGGTCATGGCTGACCAGGAGCAGGCCGCATGGACAGTTCGCCAGGGCCCGCTCCAGCAGCTCGATGGAGGGCAGATCCAGGTGATTGGTAGGTTCGTCCATGATGATGAGATACGGCCGGCGGATAACCCCAAGGGCCAGCAGCAGCTTGCGCGTTTCTCCGGGGCTCGGTTCGAGGCTTTCCAACAGGCGTTCGGGCCTGGAGCCGAGACCGCTGATCACGCTCATGATGTGTCCCAGCTCGGAACGCGGCAGGTCTCTCACACGATCGGCGATCCGCCGAGTTTCACCTGCATCGATTTCCTGTGGCAGATACACTACCCGCTCGTCGGGCAGATCGACGGCGCCGACGATGTGGCCAACGAGCGTGCAGCAGCAGATCGCGCGCGCGGCTGTCGAGATGGTTGGCCGGCTCGTCCACCGCCAGGACTTCGGGCTCGAGCCAGAGGGCGACCGCGATTTGAGCCCGCTTGCGCTCACCGTGGCTCAGGGTGGGCCACCGGCTGATCCAGTCGTCTTGAATGGCCAGCTGTCCCTGGAGTCTCCTGGCCTCGCCGGCGGTGGAGCTCGAAAAACGCGCAAAACCTTCGGGAACATCGTCGGTCCTCTGGGCGCAGTAGAGGGTGCGTTGCGGCAGGTTGATGGAGCCTTGCTGCGGGGTCAGCATGCCCGCCGTGAGCTTGAGCAGGGTCGTTTTGCCCGTGCCGTTTGGCCCGACCACCCCGGTCCAGCCCCGGGGGGAAGTGAGCATCCAGGTCTTCGAACAGAGGCCTGCCGGCTGAGTCGTAGGCGAAGTAGAGATTGTGCAGTATGAGCGCATCGGTCAAAAGGCACCATGCTCGCGGGCCGCTTCGTAGAGGGCCACTATGTTTTGGACCGGTGTGACCGCCTGCAGGTTGTGGCATGGCCCCACTATGAAACCCGTGCCGTCGGATGCCAGGGTGTCGATGAGGTGCCCGACGGTAATGCCGAAATAATCGAGCAGAGTTTCTTGCACCTCCGGAGTGGCCCACATATCAGTAGGTATCCTGTCCAACGGTTCGTGGCGCATGGCTGCCAGTATTCGCTCTCTGTGGTCGATGATGTCCTCCTGTTGGCTGACTTACCCGGTGCGGCCCCTCACATCACCCCTTTTAACGCCATATCTCGGCCCCCGGTCGGGCTGAGCAGGTCATTCAGCTCCGTGTTGGCGATGATCGTGTCGGAAATGTCTGTGATTCGTTCCAGCCTCTTAGAAAGGTTCAGGTCCACCTGGTTCAGCGTTTCGAGCATCGAAGTGCGAAATTGATTTTCCATGGCCCGCAAAGACCAAAAATAAGAGAAGGCCCCGATAAGAAGGAGCGGAACAACAGAGGTAACAGACATCGCGAGCGCCAGTTTGCTCTTGAACGGGATGGAATGGATTAGGTCGCTAATGCCGTTCCAAAGGCGATTTATGCTCATGGCGCTGCCAACGGAGAACGCGAAGACTTCGGGTGGCCGACCCCCCCGATTTCGCGCCAGGGTACTATATCGACTCCGCCTCGATTCTGCCGGTGATCGCCACCGTAGACTATGGTGGGTGTTTCTACGGCTGGGCCTGCCAGCTCACACCATCGCTGCAGATTTCGGACCCAATCAGATGCCACTGTCTTGCCTGACTTGACTTCGATTGGCATAAGGTGCTCGCTCTTGTCAAGCAGGATATCGATCTCCTGACCAACATGGCTTCGCCAGAAATACAGGTTCTGCTGCTTCCCGCGATTCCAGCGGCCTTTCAGGATTTCTGTGAGAACCCAATTCTCGAACAACGCCCCACGCATGGAATGGTTGACCAATTGTTCGGCTACCTCAATCCCGAGCAGTCGTGCGGCAAGGCCGCTGTCAAGGAAGTATAGCTTGGGGCTCTTGACGAGTCTTTTGCGAAAGTTGCGGTGATGCGGTCTCAGGCGAAAGATAATAAACGCAGTTTCCAGGATACCCAACCAGGCTCGCGCGGTTTTCTGATCGACTCCAGTATCTGCTCCGATTCTCGACAAATTTAACAGCTGTCCGATATTGCCCGCACAAAGTCGGACAAATAGATTAAAAATGCTCAAGTCACGGACGTTTGTGACTTGTCTTACGTCACGCTCGACATATGTCGTTAGATAAGCGTTATACCAGTGCTCTGGAGTGGCCGGTGTGTCGTAGATAGGTGGATAGCCTCCTTTCAGCAAAAGTTCCTCCAAAGAATCTGGTTGCAGACCCCCTGAAGAAAGCTCGCTCAAAGAAAACGGCATTAGTTGCACAAAACCGACGCGCCCGGCCAGCGACTGTGTGATCTTCTCCAAAAGCCCGAAATGCTGCGATCCTGTCAGAATGAACTGCCCTGTTTCTGAGCCGGCATCAACTATTCCTTGGAGGTAGGAGAAAAGGTCCGGACATCTCTGCGCTTCATCAATGACAGCGCCGATGGGGAACTGGTCTAAAAAACGCCTTGGATCTTCCAACGCGAATCGCCGATCGTCAGGATTTTCCAGGTTGACGTAGGGCTTATCGGAAAAGATGGCCCTGGCCATTGTGGTTTTGCCAGCTTGCCGCGGACCGATGATAGCCACGATCTTGAATTCGGTGGCAAGGGTTCGGGCAAGGTTCGCTGCTTCCCTTGCTATCATGACACAATCCTTGCATATCCGGCTTTCTATTCCGGAATTGTAAATTATCAGCGCGGATGTGTCAATCCGTTTTATGCAGATGTCAGGGCCGAGAGGGTTTAGCGAAGCGGCGCAGGTGTACGACGTGGCCGGCGTGCCCAAACGCTGCCGGCTCTCGACGGGCGAGGGCGGTCATCGCTACTATAAGAAAGACGTGTGGCCTTTCGTGAAGCAGGCGTTTTCCGAGTAGGCGTGAGGCGTGGATCCGTCTGCGCGCATTGGGCCTAAATCTCGTGTATCAGTCGAATGCATGGATCGTCGATTTTTTCCACGACCTGTCATTGGTGATGATATAATCGGCGCCGCAGATTTTAGCTGTTGCCAACTGGATCGCATCAGGTGTCTTTAGATTGTAGCGACTTCTAAATGACACGGCTCTATCGGCCACCAGCAGGTTTAGAGGGTAGAGGCTTACATTTTTTGAATTGGTTAGATAATCCCGGCATTTGGCAACCAATTTGGAATTGCCCTTCTTTGCCGGAAACGTCGTGATTTCAATGTAGGTTATCATAGATGTGATAACCCGGGCGTCCTCTTCATTGACTGCATCGACTCCGCGCCGCAGGCCAACGAGGCTGATAACAACACTGGAGAAGGACTGCGCAGCGGGTAGTCAATTGCACTCGGCGGTTGGAACTGACGGCGAACGAAGCCTGAGCATTGACAGCTGGGCTGGGCCGCCTTTAAAATACACGTTGTCAGAAAGGATGGTGTCATGCCCGAAACAACACGGTCTTTCGAACCCGATCGTTACGTGCCCTACCTGGCGGCCGAGACTCACCGCCGTTTCGCCTTTCGCGCTCAGAGCCGCGATGAGTGGGACGCCTGGCAACGAGCGTTTCGGCCGTACCTTCGCAGGCTCCTGGGGCTGGACACGATCCAGGCCCGCGGCCATTGCGATCTGGCCCCGAAAAAAACAGGCCAGGAGGAGCTCGACGATCATGTCCGCGAAGAGTGGTCTATCCAGACGGAGCCTGGATTCCGGGTTCCCTTTTTCCTACTGCGGCCCAGGGAGGTCACGGAGCCGCGTCCCCTTGTGCTCACGCCTCACGGCCACGGGAAACCCGGCAAGTTGACATACGTAGGTATCTGGGGCGATGAGGAGGAGAAGGCCAGTATCGTCGAGGGTGAGCGTGACATCGCTCTGCAGGCGGTGGGGGAGGGCTATGTGGCCATTGCTCCCGACGTGCGGGCTTTCGCCGCCATGCGGCGCAGCGAAGATATAGAGCAAGACAACACGTCTTCGTGCCGTACGCTGCAGATGCACGCCCTGCTTTTCGGACGAACGCTGATAGGGGAGCGGGTTTTCGACATCGGCCGCCTGATCGATTATGCCGCCACGCGCGATGAGGTGGACACCGGCAGGATCGCCATCACCGGTAACTCCGGCGGCGGCACTATCTCGCTCTTCGCGGGGGCCTGCGACACACGCATAAGCGTGGCCGTGCCCTCTTCGTATTTCTGCACCTTCGAGGGCTCGATCGGCACCCTGCACCACTGCGAGTGCAACTACGTGCCCGGTATCATGGGCGTGGCGGAGATGTACGACGTGGCCGGGCTGACGGCGCCGCGGCCCTTCATGGCCGTAGCAGGCAGGGAAGATGCCATTTTCCCCTATCCGGCCGTACAGGAAGCCTTTGCGAAGCTGGCGCAGGTATACGCCGTGGCCGGCGCGTCCGAACGCTGCCGGCTCTCGACGGGCGAGGGCGGCCATCGCCACCATAAGAAAGACGTGTGGCCCTCCGTGAAGCAGGTCTTTTCCGAGTGGGCGTGAGGCGCGGATCCGTCTGCGTGGCCGGCGTGCCTGCGACTCGAGCCTCGAAACAGGGGAGAAGCGATGCCCATTGACCGCAAAGATCTCTACCGGTGGTGTGCCATTCCGCACGAGCAGCTGGAGGGGCACCCGGGGCTCAAGATACCGGTTCGCCTGGTGCGGGATTCGGCCGAGATGGGCCGGGTCATGGCGCGGGAGCCAGCGGACGAGATCCGGGTTTTTGGGGAGAGGGGCGAGAGCTTCCGTGCCATTATCCCCTGCGGCCCGAGTTGTTGGTACGCGCCCTTCACCGATCTGGTGGATCGGGAGAATCTTTCGCTCAGACACATGACGGTCTTCCACATGGACGAGTGCCTGGACTGGCAGGACCACGAACTTCCCCGCAGTCACCCCTACAGCTTCCGGGGTTTTATGGAACACCACTTCTACGGCCCCGTGCGGGAGGAGCTGTCCGTCCCGGAGCAGAACCGTTGCTGGCCGCGGGTCGACAATATCGACGAGATCGAACGTGCCATCGCAGCCGCGCCCATCCGACTGACATACGGGGGTTGGGGACAGGACGGGCACATCGCCTACAATCAAGCCCGGCGTCATCCCTATCACGCCATATCCCTCGATGAGCTGAGAAAGGCCGGTATGCGGGTGCAGGAGAACAACTGGGACACCGTCCTGGCCCTGTCCCAGCGCACGTTTGGCACGGCCTACCAGTTCGTGCCGCCCATGTCGATAACCCTGGGGTTGAAGCAGTGTCTATCCGTCGCCAGGGTTCGGCTCTTCTCTGATACGGGAGCCTGGAAACAAACGGCTCTCAGGGTGGCGCTGTTTTCCGAACCGACACCGGAATACCCTATGACCCTGCTTCAGGAACATCCCGACGTCCTGCTGACGGCCACTGTGGAAACGGCGGATCACCCGATAAGCCGGCACCCGGAGTGGGATTTGGGAGTGTAGGGCGCATGGCGGGCATTCTGGCGCACGGACCCCTGCGGTACCGGGCCATGGTAGGCACGGGAGGCATCGGTTCGGGCCGTTTCTTCCTGCTCCAGGGCAACCAGTCTCTCGGCCGAGAGGAGAGCCGCAGCGGCCGCTTCCTCGATCAGCGGGATTACTGCAAGCTGTTCGAGCTCGCAACCCGATACGGTCTGTTTCGGGCCGCCAGTTTTACCGCCGGGGAATTGCGGACCCCGCATGCACGTAACCTGCTCGCGTACCTCGACCTGCCGGCGCTCAACGTGGAAGAGGCCGCGGCAGCCGCGGAGATCTCGCCGGTAGGCAGCTCGGCCGAAGCGGTAGCCGAGAAAGCCCTTCGCCGGCTTTCTTCGTCCCATCCTGCCCTGTGGCTGTGCGTTACGGCCGCCGCCCAAGTTATTGGTCGGGAGTAGAAATTTTTTCTCGTCGACGAGCATGCCGCCTTCGCCGCTGCGCAGCTGCTTCAGTATTCGCTCCTCGATTTCGCGTTCCGTTTCCAGGGGCACGAGCCGTACGAGAGGCTTGCCGCGTTTGGTGATGATTACCGGTCGGTGGCTACGGGCCACAGTGTCGATAATGGCCAGGCACTCCTGCTTGAAACGGCCCGCCGGCACGACATCATAGTCTTTGTCCATGGACAAAGACTATGGACAAATCGGCTTGATGTTAAGATCCCGAGCGCTTCTCGGCAATAGTTCACCTGGGTCGGTGCCAATTCACCCATATTAACTGGATTTCTCAAGCAAAGATGGCGCAGGAGTCGATTTTCGATAAGCGATTATAGTCGATACAAGGAATTCAAGTGCATTC
>SDBV01008092.1_pt1 | contig 14234 bp, 20 predicted proteins | sample 2277081 | NCBI WGS metagenome assembly SDBV01 (sample SAMN10402039, study PRJNA504765) | marine sediment metagenome | isolation source: marine sediment core GS10_PC15, 223 cmbsf | place: Arctic Ocean: Southern Knipovich Ridge | collected 2010
ACTAAAAAAGGGATAGAAACATTTGAGGAATTATGAATAGAGATAAACGGATAAAAACTTTCCAAAAAATATTTAAGCAAGTATTTTTTGGTTTAAAATTAAGGAAAAGAAAGCCTATGGAAGGAATTCCTAAAGGAGAAGTACATCTTTTAAATTGGAAATTAAACTTAAACTAAATAACCATGAGTGACGAAAATATTAGTAAAAAACCCTTAACATTAAGGGAGAAGCTGACAGTTTATTTAATTATTATGCTAATAAAGGTTATTAAACCATTTGAGTGGCAGCATCAGTTAGAAGCTGCTCTTGAAGAAATAAAAGAATGCATAAAAGAGGGAGCATAAAAACTACAAAATTACGGCTGGCTGATGGATCACCAGCAATCTTGAAGGAGAATAGCAAGGCAAAAGTCCTTGCCAGTAAAAATTAACTATAGCCTGTAGAAATTGTTCCAGGGCTTGTGGTCATTATAAACTTGAGGGTTGGGATGAAGATGTCGATCCTCATAAAAGAATAAATTAAATGAAACCGCCAACTGCACAAGAAGTTAATAATTTATTACCAGTTAAACCTAAATTATATCGATTACGAGTTTTAGGTGCTGCTATGATTTATACGGCTTCGCTGTTGATCCCAGTATTAATTATATCAAGTTTTATATTTGAAGATCCCATAGCAGCTATGAATGAGTTAATGATAAAGTCCAATGGGCGGATTATTTATGCTCTTATTTATGCTCCTTTTATTTTTTATGGTATTTTTGTTATGTGGTTTTACCTTTTAATGTCTGGTAATATATGGTTGGTTGGTAATCCTATCCATTGGTTAATTGGTTTGAAAAAATATGCTGAACAGCTTGATGAATTTCAGGAGATTAGGGGTAAGTATTATAAACATCAGAAATATTTAAAACTTAAAAAAGAGTATGAAAAAGAATAAGACAAAGTTCATTAATATTTCTGGAAAAAATAATAAATTATGAAAATAAGGCAAGGATTTGTAAGCAATAGTTCATCGAGTTCATTTCTTGTATTCCATAAGGATGCATTTGGAAAGGATGAACCAAAATTATCTGATGAACAAGCGGAGAAATTAGAAAATTTTGGATTTTATATGGTTAATGCTCATTATATAGATCAAGTTCCTCCAGAAGTTGCTATTACTGAGGATTCTTATAATTATGGGTATCATGTTCACTGTAATGAAGATGAGGTATTTGAATTTCTGCTTAAGAATAAAATACCATTCGTAGCTGACAGAAATTATGGACGTGAAACAATATTTTATAACGAAGGTGATGATTTTGTAATTGTAGTACAGAATTATGGTAAACAGATGGAAATGGAAGCAAATGAAAAAGATATAGCACAAACAAAACCAATAGAAAAAATACCAATAAAAACTTATATATTATGAAAATAAGACAAGGATTTGTATCAAACAGCAGTAGTTCATCTTTTATAGCAGTTTTTGCTAAAATTAATGATTCGGCAAACGTATCTAGATTAGGTGATTACATAAAGACCGGAAAGGAACTAATAGAAATGAATTACAATGACTATGCATATTTATGTTGTGGTGATTGGGCTGGAGTAGAAGTTATGCCAGAGAAAGAAGATTTAGATCCAGAAGCAAAGTATATTATATTCGAATCATGGGGAGGAGCAGGGGATGATGATAGTGATTTTTGGGAAGGTGGTGATGATGGTTATATGAATTATAATGTAGAACTTACAGATTTCGATATTGGTGAACAGGAAGTATATAATTCTGTTACTGAAGAAAATGGATTCACTGAAGTTAATAAGGGATTTGGTGCTGGTCGTAATGGCTAAAAAAACTATATTATGAAAATACGTAATGGATTTGTATCAAACAGTAGTAGTTCAAGCTTTGTGATTGTATTCCCAAAGAAGCCACTTAGTATGATTGAACTACAGGGAATGTTATTCGGGGATGAAGAATATCTTAGTAGTTGTCATACTGGACAAGCTTTATGTTCTTTGTTAATATTGTTGTTATCTCAATCAGAAAATAGAATAAATATGGAGTATCCAGAAGTTCTTGAAATAAGAGAAAGAAAAAAGAAAGCTGCCAAGTATCTAGCTATTTTTATGATGATAATGGCTATAATTTGCTTTATAATTGCTACCATAGTTTACCATGAGGGTAAAATGGTATCATTTATAATGATAGGTGCTGGTTCTTTACTTATTTTGGGTGTTGTTGTCGCATTATTATTACCAAAAGATTAATATGGAGTATGAAGAATTTAAGTATATAAAAGAGGGGGACCAGTTTATTTGGTGTGAAGGAGAAGAAAGATTGCATATATCGGATAATCTTTGGTTCTTTGTAGATACAGCACATTTGGATGATCATATGTGTACTCTGCATAGTCATGGGAGTAAGGAAAATATAGAAAAGAGATACAACGATTTTGTGGGAAAAATGAGAAATACTGGTAATGATGATATGGCTGCAGATGTAATGATGATTGATGTATCGAAACTTGATATAGAAGAAATCAATAAATGTATTAGTATCACTGGTTATGTCAGTAAATTTGTAAAAGCTATAAAAGAAGCCTAATATTTAATATTGGCACGTTGTTTGCTATATAAAAAATATGGATAGATTACCATCTCTTGAAGAATTTATCGAAAAAGGACATTTCGATTCTGAGAATTTATATAATGAAATGTCTATATTGGAAGATAGTGATAAAAATAAGATATTAGCAGGGATTGATTGGTTGAAAAAGAATAATATAGATTCTGTTCTTGCTGGAGGCACGGCTGTCGCTCATCATCTACCCTCATCAAGAAAGCTCACACCTGATATGGACTTTATTGTGAATGATATGGAAGAAGTAAAAAGAAAATTAGATGATGATGGCATAAAGTATAACCCTTTATCATATTCTTTAGGAATCACTGTTGATGAATTTGATATGGATATTTTAGATTCCAAGTCTGGTAATAAGCATATAAACACATATGCGATGAAAGACAATAAAGAAATTAAAATAGCGGGTAAAAGGGTTAAGATAGCATCTCCTGAAATTCTTGCTATAATGAAATTCGATATAGGAAGGGATAAAGATACTGATGATGCTATTGCTTTGATGAAAAGCGGAGTAGTGGATAGAGAAAAATATCTCAAAATTGTTGATATTCTATCTTCACACATAGCTGATGGTATAAAAGCCTATGCCGATCTATAAAATAAAATATGAACAAGCCTAATATAGGGAGAGAAGCTTTAAAGAAACTGTTTACCATGATATCCATGCGGATTACTGGTAAGAAGCCGAAGAATATAAAAATAGAAGAGGGGATGAGTATAGATGAAGATGGAGATTTGATGGAAGAGATGAATATTAATATTGATCTTCCTGATGGTGGCAAAATTATAGGCAAGGCTACTCACATAGATAGTCCTGAGAAGATGATGAAGATAATGGAACGTGAGAAGAGGAAAATAAAAGAGAAACAGGAGAAAATGGAACAAGAATATGATCAATGGATTGATGAACATTATACACGTATGGGATTGATTGATGATTTTAAAATACAATTCCCAGATGTGGCTGATTTCGATGGTGCAGTCCTAACATGGATAGAGGATATAGAAGCTGACGACTTTATATGGTTATGTTCCGAACTTAAAAAACTAGAAAAAATACTTGATGATGATCATTTGCTGAATTATAGACTTTGCCGTACTCAAGTAGATGAGTTATCTGAGGAATATAGGCAAGCTCAAAAAAATGGTTGCTGTAAAGTATTCGATCATATAATAGTAAATCCTAAAACTAAAAATAAATTCAGTGTGGGCTGTAATCACGATCACTACCGACCAGAACTTGATGAATTGCTTGATGAGTGAAGAGAAATATAAAATAATGTCTAAATTCAGTGTAATATCAATAATAGATGAGACCACTATTAATGTAAGAGGTTGGTCATGGAAAAATCAAACTGGTTCTAAGGTAGTTGTTAGAGGGATACAAGCAAATGATGAATTGAAAGATCTTTATAAAAAGAGATTGCAAGATTTGCTATTAAATGAAGATGTTGAATTAGAAGATACCGAGTTTTTTGACGACAAAAATGATACTATTATCTGTGATGTTTTATTAAACAATGTAGATATTGGGGTATATTTTCCCGAATTATCACATAGAACAGCATTCTGGTGGTAACCAAGACCCACAACTTATGGTAGAAGAATTAACATTTGCTGAAAGTAATAAATTTAAAAAAGGTGATATTATAACAAGAACTGGTGGTATAGGGAAAAGTGAAAATGGGTTGTATTGTGTGAAAAAAATGTTGAATGAGAACAGCATAGAAATAGAAAAACTTAATTGGTTAGAAAACTTGGTATATAATATAGGGAAATTCATGAAAAATATATGGAAATGGATGATTTAACCTGGAAATGTCATATATGTGACGATATCCGTCCTGATAATAAAATATCAGTCTATACTAGTGATATATCTGATACTAGTGCAGAGAATAATCTCCCAAGATTTATGATGCAACAAAATGTTAGGTATTGTAATGATAGGCAAAGCTGTATAGATGGATCAAAGACATTTTCATTTACTAAGAAAAAGAAAATACCAAAAGCAGATGAAATAATACCGATGCATGTTGCTTATTTTCGCAATAACATGAATAATAAATCGGCATCCATTGTAATAATAATATGTGTTATCATATTTATATTGATTATGACTTATATTTTCTTGGGTTATGGAAGAATCAGGTAAACATACTGCTACAAATATCAAGAAAGGTGAGACACCTTTACAGATGAAGAATACACAGGTGATTATTAGTAAAATAAAATCTGATATAACTAAGATTATGGGTGAGCATATTCTCAATCCTCTAATGACTACTAAGGAATTTGAAGTTAAAGTGAGGAAACATATACTTGAATATCTACCCAGATTATATGAAGATTTTGATATTGACCTCTTTGATTTAGCTCTTGTTCCTGTACCGAATAAACTGCAAGTATTGAGTATTCAACCACAAAATTTTATCACATCTCTTTGGATGCAGGGGATCTCAGTTTTATATTCCAAAATTGAAGGGAAAGATAGTTATACTGATGATATAGCCACTTATACTTGGAATGATGAAAAGAAATTATTGGGAATTAAACCACACACAAATATAGATTTTATATGAGCATACCTACAGATAGTGAAATACACAAGAGAGCAGCAAATCCGAATATAGGAGCAGCATATGCATTCATAGCAGGAGCAAAATGGATAAGGGATGATGTTGGAAAGAATGTTACGGAAAAGCAGATAATAGAAAAGGGAGAAGGTAATTTAGCATTTATTAATGGGGCAAAATGGATGCTGCAAAAATGTTTAAATGAAGATAAAGAAATAAAACAACTCCTGGAGCTTGGCGTTATGATTAAAAAAATGAAAAGAGGGAATATCATATATATTAGTATAATTGCTATAATGAGTATATCTTCTATGTGGTATATCTATTATAACAACCATCATAATGATTTTATGATGAAAGTATTTCATATGAGAACTGATATATTGAATGAAAACTTGGATTATATGATTTATTTAAGTAATGATACTACATCCGAATTGTCTAATGAAGCTATATTAAAATTGAATAAATCTATTGCAAAGCAAAAAGCAATTGTGAATAAATTCATTAAAGAAAACGAGGAATTTTTTGAAAATGAATAGAAATTTAACAAGAGAGGAATGCTTACTGTTAGGTATTGAATTATACAATGAAGTAGCAGAAGTAGCATGGGAAAAACATAAATCTGAATATAATTTATCGGGTGATTTATCTATTTGTGAACATTGCGGTAGAAAACGTTCCATATGTTGCATTTGTGATACAGCGAAGAAAGAATGGGATAAAAAAATGGTAGAAGTACATGAAGTACAAGTTAATAGAGATAAAAAACGTACTACTTTTCCAAGACATCCAATACCTAATTGATATCGTCTGAATCAGCAGGAACAGCATAATTGAAGAAGGTCTTTATTCTCTTCACCTGTAAAAACCATTCTTGTATAATATCTTCGAGGAAGATAGCAAAGCCACGTATCCGATCATTTTTGTAGAGATTGGGATCAGTTGTTCTCAGTAATATACGTCCCCTATAATCATAACCTTTGTTACGGATTATATTCCTTCTGGACTTCATTGTTTTAAACCTAGACATGATTTATCTTTTATGGATTTGACGCTTCATAGTTCCAACTAATGTTGATAACTCCACGTCCTCTACGGCAGAACCCCTACCTGATTTATTTATTCTTTCCAAATTGAGAAATGCAAATTTCTTAATATTATTTGCAGCCAATTCGTCTCTATCATTGACAATTCTACAATTTGAACATTTCCATTCACGATCCTTAAGTTTCAGTTCTTTGTTGATAACTCCACATCCGCACATTTTAGAACTAGGCTCAAATCTTCCAATTTGTAGAATATTTTTACCTTTCCATTCAGATTTATACTTTAAAAATTCAACAAATCTTCCCCATCCTACATCACCAATTGCTCCTGCTAATGAATGATTTTTCATCATTCCATTAATATTTAAATCTTCTAGACAAATTGTATCATAATGATTGGTTATCTCATTTGATAATTTATGTAGAAAATCATTTCTTTGATTAGTTATCTTTTCATGTTGTCTTGCTATTTTTAATTTTGCTAAATTTCTCCTATTAGAACCTTTTTCTTTTTTTGATAATCGTTTTTGTAAAATTTTTAATTTAATTTCAGATTGTTTTATCCATTTCGGATTTTTAATTTTATTACCATTTGATAAAACAGCATAATCTTTTAGCCCAAGATCGATTCCAATAGCAATTTCTTTTTTTATTATTTTTTTCTTCGGCAAATCTTCACCAGTTTCAACATTAATGGAAGCAAAATATTTTCCAGTTGGTGTTTTAGAAATACACACACTTTTAATTTTCCCATAAGGAATTCTATCTATAATTATTTTTATTCCTTCTGAAAATTTTGATAATTTTAATAATTTATTCTCATAATCTATTTTATTCCTCTGTGGAAAATGGCATGTCCATCTACTTTTTCTTTTATTTTTAAAAGTTGGATATTTAGATTGTTTATTGAAGAAATTAGTAAATGCATTATCTAATTTTCTCAAAGAATATTGTAATGATTGTGAATTTATTTCATTTAGCCAACAGTATTCTTTTTTAAGTTCAGTAAGTTGTTTAGACAAATCATCTTTATTTAAACTGATACCAGTAGATGAATAAGTTAAAGATTTTACCTCCAAACCAAGATTATAAATTAAACGAGTACATGATATATGCTTGTCAATTAATTCACATTGAAATTTAGTTGGATAAAGTCTATATTTATAAGATCTTAACAAAGAAAATGATTTTTGTTAAATTATATATTTAAATATTACATAAATTTTATATATAATACATAAAAAAGCAATGGCAAAGAATAATAAAATATGTGAGTCAACCATCCTTTCAGCAGAAGAAAAAAAGAAAAAACGGGATGTTGAGCTTAAGAAGATGGATATCATTATCAATAATACATTGGTATCTTCTGAGAATCAGGCTCAAAATGAACTTGCTACAAGAACTGACAAAGAGATTGACAGGGCAGTGATAGAAGTTGAAAATATACTTACGGTTGTAAGTTCTTTTGATATTTCATTATTGTCTCTGACAGATGCTGTGATTGTTATTAATATTCTTAAAGAACGAGGAATAATAGATAAGCAGCAAGTTACAATTGCAGCTAACAATGCTCCGTCTTTAGGTATATTTTCTGGAGATAGTGTTGCAGTTGTTCGAGCGTTATTGGCTCTAAATATGATAACACAGCAACAACTAAATGATGTTATTTCACAAGCCACAACAGGTATTCTACCAGGTCAGGAAGTACAAGCACCCCAGAAACTTGGAAAGAAGGAGGATGATCCTAAAGAATTTACTTCATCAATAGAGATTGAAAGAAAACTTGCACCACAACTACAAGCAGGACAAACCTTGCAGGATGCTCCTAAAGTAGTACAAGATGAAATTAAATCTCAGAAGAAAACAACTAAGACAACATTTAAGTTACCGAAAGATCTGGTAGAAGAAATAATTTCTAATCCTATATTGGATATTGATTTACTTGAGGATTTGGAAAAACTTACTACTCAAACAAGGGTTATTGATCCATGTGATCCCGAGACATTGGCTGAACAAATTAAAGAATTTAAAGAACTTGGTAAAAATGTATGCTTTCCGACAGTACCAACTACTAGTGAGAAAGAAGCTCAACGAAATAAAATATTACCACAAGTAGATGAATTTATAGAAGAGATTACACCAGATAGTGAACTTATAAATGAAGCAGAAGCACAAAAATGTATAGGTGGAATAGAAATTGCAATAAAGACAATTAAAGTTCATACCGATTTTGTAAAGGAAGAATTGGAGAATATTGGGGAAAAAGTAATAACTTTTTTCTCCCTTATGGCTTCTTTTGATTATCAATTCCATGCTCTCCTACTCTATGCTAAAAGGTATAATGAAACTTTGTATATGACTGAAATTGATAATACTTTGGATGCTCTGGAAAGCAAAATTACTAATTTAGATTTGCCAAATTCATTAGTTGCCAATACTTATAAGAATTTCCTTTTGCAACAAATAACATTCTGGAGATCACAAGTACAGGATTTAGATTCAACTGAAATAATTATTAATATTATTAATGTGGCTGCAAAAGAGACATCTGCAAAGAACAAATACGATAATATACCACCACTTCTTGAAGATGAATTTTCAAGGCTTACCCATTCTGCAAATATTCATGATATTCAATTCTTTACCAATTTGGGAAATAGGAAAGGTAAGCTTACTGATCTTTTGATAATTATGAGTAGAGAGCCTACTCAACAAGAGAAAGAAAATGACACTTATTTTGAGCACCTTATGCAGGAAACAAAGGTAGAGCTTGAATCTAATATGTTCCCTTTGATCACCAATACCATAAGATCAAGGAATATCGCTACCGCTCAGCTTATACACCCTATATTAAAACATAGAGGAACGCAGAATAATTTTTTAAGATCAAGATTCCGAATAGTGAGCAATTCCTGGATTCCTTTTATAGAAGATGTTATTAATACCTATGAGATATCTGATAGGCAAAGCCAAATGGAAAAATCAATAGAAATCCTTCATCAAGCAAAGTGTATTGATGATAAACCCATTGTAGTTCCAAAGAAAGAAGAGATTGAAGTCAATATAGATTTGGATTGGAAGACCTTCCCTGAGGACGCAGAAACAGACGTTAAGAAATTAAAATATTGGCAACATTTTCAAAAGACATTGAATAAAGTAGCACTTTTACCTAAACATTATTCTATTGGACTTCTTGTTCCTTCACCCACTGGTGTTGTACGAGTGCCATTTCCTGTGATATGGATTCCTATTGTGGTGATTCCTACTAAGGTATCAGTAATTGTAATATGGCTAACGATAAATGGAGTAGTAGTATCCCCTACAACGTGGATATGGAAATTCAAACCTATTGGAGATGGTAAAAGTGTGCACCAGACACTTTTCAGAGGTGGAAACAAAACTATAAAAGATAAAACCAGAACGGAATCACAGAGTTTAGGAGTGGTAAATGGATTAGACCTCAATCCTAAACTCACCAAGACAAGCCCTTTTATAGTGGATGACATACCTGCCCCTGAAAGAATATCAATATCTAATATACTTTTTGTGTCATATCTTAATAAGTGGTGTAGTACAGCACGTCCACAAATGGGTTTCCCATAATAAGATGAAAACAATAGTAACGATAGAACCAGTATATGTGGAATTTATGCCTGATGATAAGGATATGGAAGAGGCTAAGGTTTACATAAGTAAGAGATTTTGGGTAGCCATTCATATGTGCTTATGTGGATGCAGATCAAAAACAGTGATGCCCATTGATTGTATTATCGATGGTAAAGATCATGGATGGAAATTAATAGAAGAAAAAGATGGTAAAGTATCGTTTACTCCATCAGTAGGGAATTTCCAAATACCTTGTAAATCCCATTATATAATTACCAAAAATATTGCGAACTTCATATGATTGTTAATCTCTTCTTGAGAGTAATTCAATTTATATGTTTACAGGTAACCGACCTTTTCCAAAAAATATATAAACTATAATAAATCAAGCTAATATATGAAAACATATTCTTCTAGAGCGGTGAATAAAGTTACTCCGATGAAAAAGTCTATTCTTTTTGAAGCAATGGGGGTGGATGGTGAAAAAATAACCACCACCAAAGATTTAAGGGATATGGCATCAGATGATGTTATAAAATTAATACCAAAAGATTTTTATAATAAGGCAAAGGAAGATGATACTATTATTATTACCGATGGAACTACAGAATTTACATATAAATGGCAGAATAATAAATTTTTGCCCTGGATGATGAATGAAGCCAATATTCCTGATATTTTAAAGGAACTTGAAAAACATTTGAAAAAACAGAATATCAGTGATGAAGATGAAGAAATTAAAGAAGTAGAATCTTGGCTTGAAATGGAATTGGAAGAATATGATCTGGGAACTAGGGAAAAAATAATTTCAGCAGTTAGTAAAAGATATGATATTGATACGGGAGAAATTGGTAAATTTATAGGAAGTTCTATAGATGAAGTTCAACATATTCCTTCACTTTCCGATTTTGTTTCTACTGGAAATAAGTTAATTAATCCATTGAATGAAAGCAAAGATGAACCGGAGATACTTCCTACTTTTGAAGACTTCCAACAGAAAACAATTATTACCGATGAAGGTGAATTTCGTGAAGGTATACCAGTAGAGATTACTAAGAAAGGGATTTATAAGGGTAAAAGAGGTACTATTAATGCTGTATCCCATAGTGGTGATAGTTATGAAGTGGATTATAAGGATGAGAAGGGCAATGTAATCGGTACAGACTGGTTCACTGCGAAGGAACTCAAATCATTACTAAATGAATCCAAACAAGCAAATGAAGGTGGTAAAGGTAATGATACAATAAACAGATTAATGTATTATATACAGGGTGGAAATGAGGAACAATATGCTATAGAAAAAACTGCATCTGATTTAAATTTGACTGAAGATGAAGTGAAAAAAATTTTGAATGATAATCACGATGAGATCACACATGGTCTAAAAGAAGCTGCTGATGCAGGTATTCTTGGTGTTGACCAAATTGATTTGGAAAAGGGAAATATTGACACCGATCCTGATATATCCTCTACAAATGAAAATGAATATACTTACTTTATTACTGTGTCTTTAGATGGTGCTAGAAAAGCAATGGATATTCTTAATGATAGGTTCAGAGATGATTATGAGAAACATTTTGGCTATTCTAATAAATTTAAATTCAAAGATGAAGAAATAGCCGTTGATGTCCTTATTGCGTTCAAAGATCAAGGTGTTGAGATTAAAGATGCTAATATTTCAGAATCAATAAATGAAGATGAAGAAATTATGGTTACTACTAGTCTAAGGGATTGGACAGATAAATCTGATGAAGAAATTATCAAGAGGTTTATACCTGCTGGCTCATATCTCTATAGAAAGGATGGCGATATAACTACTATAAGGGATGGGACACATGAAATAAAATTCGTCTGGAAAGATGATAAGCCAGTAAGAGAAGATTTGGAAGGTGAAAATTCTGATGAAGCTAAGAAAAATTTAGAACCAGCTTATTTAAAAGGATTAGAGAGTGGAGAGAAATTCTTAGAATTTATCGAACAATATGGTGAAAAGGATGATAAAACACAATATTGGAAGAAAAGTCCATATGATGAAGGGAGTCCTGATGATGAATTTTTTAAAAATGGATTCAATGTATCAACTAGTCATAAATATGAATCATTAGATGAAGCTGAAAAATACTATAAAGTTGGTCCCTCTGTTGGTGGAATGATATCTGGATCTGATATTCACAATGTAGCTCAAGAAGTTTATGATTTTATTAAAAGTGAACCAAAAGATGTGTACACAGATGAATATCTTCAAAAACTTATACCACAAAGATATGATGTTAGTGATAAAGTCGCAAAAGAAGTAATTAAGTATATAAGAACTGAATTGGAGGAATCTTTGAATGAAGCTAAAGGATTTGATCAACTTATTAAATCATTGGCTGATGATCAACTTGAAAATATAGCTAGTGAAGAAAATATTAACATAGATGGATTCAGTAGAAATGAGATAGAAGAAGAAATCCTCAATAATCTATCAAATAATGATAAGAAAGCCTATTTCGATGTATATAACGAAGGTATAAATGAAGCTAAGGAGATGGATTCTCAATATCTTCAAAAAAGATTGGATGATCTTGCAAAGGATGCTAAGAAAAATAAAGAAGAGGATAAGGCAGAAGTTTATTCATACTTATCGTCTAGACTGAACCAATCGTATCCAGGTGGGGACGTTTCAATGGTGGATATTGAAGATTTATTAAAACATCCATCAATTAGGAAAGCATGGGCAAATATTCCTTCTGAGGTTATTGATGATCTATTTAATGAATCTTTAAATGAAGATTCTCCATTCGGTGATATGGCTGGAGATTGGGAATATAAGGAAGCATTGGATTATGCTGAGAAACTTATAGATGTTTATGGGCAACCAGATGCGATTTCTTCTGAATCCATCATATGGAATAATCCTGATGATAATTGGGGAAAAATTGAAATTAGGGATGAAGCCATCCCTCACCAAGTGCCTGCACCACACAACGATTTCGTCTATGGAACTGTTAAACTGGAAATTGAAGATGATATGGTTGATGAAATAGCTGCAATTTCCGATAGTGTTATAGTTGACCAACTTAAAGGTGAAGTTACTGCCCGTTGTGGAGCAATGATAAAAAATGCTATTACCGTCAATATAGTGAAAGAAGTAGTGGATGGGACAATTTCTGCAGAAGAAGCTGTTGAAGTTTATCCAGAAAGGATAAAATCGGATGAAGTTCCTGATTGGTATGAAGATAAGGTAGGAGATCTGGAAGGTGGAGATGATAAACCACCTGCACCAGCACCTGCACCACCTGATGATGAAAAACCAGAAATAAAAAAGAAGGAAGATATAGGAGAAGCTAAAACAAAAGGTATTAATGAAGGAGAATCCGATGAATATAAATGGTTAAAAGACTACAAAATAGTCGGAAATTTCGATAAAGATTCTGAATTCTTAAGTAAAGCCATTAAATATGTAGAGACTCCTAATTATCCTGAGAATAAAAAGGTCGAAATAATTGACAAATATGATCAGGAAATGGGTTCGGATAAGGATACTATTTAACCTGATAAACAAAAAATAAAGAAATTCATCAAAGACATATATTCCAATAAAAATGAATCTAGTATGAATGAAGGTGCGATTTGGTCAGATGATAAAGAGATGAAGATAGGTCAAAAAGTGAAAACCATTGCTGATTATAACGTATCTGTTGACGATGCACCAATAACTATCAAAAAAGGCTCTACTGGTAAAATTACTAACACAGATATATTAGGTGAAGTTGCTATTGAATGGGATAAAGAAAAAGTTGTTACTCATGATATAGTAAATGCTGATTTTTATGCTGGTATCGCTCTTAATGAAGGCAAACAAGGACCAGATAATGATTTAGAAAAAGCCATTCTATCCCACGTTAAATTATCTCCAAATTCTGGTATTACACAAGAAGAAATCACTAAGGATGATTCTGGGGTAGAAGAAATTACTATTAGTAATAAAAATCTTTTAATGAAGGTAAATGATGATGGTACTGCCTCCTATAAGATTTTGAATGAATCTATAAATTTGAATGAGAGTAAAAAGATTAATAAAGATACTCTTACCAAAGAAAAGGTTATCGAGTATATCCTCAATAATCAAGGTAAGGTAATTATTGAGGAATATCACCTTAACGAAGAGGAATTGGAACAGCATACCAATGAAGAACTTGAACTTATGTACTCTACCATTGAAAGTACTCTCTTGGAGTTCGGTGATACCCCTAAAACGGTTGTTACTATTGCCGAGACACGTAAGGACAAAATGGATTATATACTCTCTGCACAAGATGATCTCTTTTTTCAAACATTTGAAGAATTTCCTATTTATGAAGAGGAATTATGGGAAATGTCGGATACTGAT
>SDBV01008093.1_pt1 | contig 14233 bp, 6 predicted proteins | sample 2277081 | NCBI WGS metagenome assembly SDBV01 (sample SAMN10402039, study PRJNA504765) | marine sediment metagenome | isolation source: marine sediment core GS10_PC15, 223 cmbsf | place: Arctic Ocean: Southern Knipovich Ridge | collected 2010
TACCGTTTTCTTCTCCCTGTTGATTACGATTCTGCCAAAAGATATCCCCTGATACTTAACCTTCACGGAAGGGCTGGCGTGGGTAATGACAACAAAAGCCACCTTCGAAACTGGACGGCCATATTCACTGGGGAAGAATGGCGCAAGAAGTACCCATGCGTAGTAGTGGCCCCGCAATCAATGGATACGTGGTCGGTGACGGGAGAGGAAACGCCCGAACTGACTGAGGCAAGAACGAGAAAATACTCCGAAGCATGGCGACTGCGCATTGAACAGAGGGACTATTCAGCGGGTACGGTCTCTGAGGGCAGCTTGACCAAGGCATTCCAGCTTGTGGACAAGATAGCCACAGACTATAACATCGACAAGGACCGTATATATGTGCTCGGTCATTCCATGGGCGGCTTCGGATCGTGGAACGCCATCTGGGACAGTCCGAAAAAGTTTGCGGCGGCAGTCCCGAGCGCCGGCGGACTGCTCCCCTGGAAAGACTGTGCAAACTTCACGGATGTGCCCATATGGGCTTTCCACGGTGGGAACGACACGACAGTTCCCACCGACTTCACGCGGGAAATCTTTACCCGCATAAAAGAACTGGGCGGAAACATGAAGTATACGGAACTTGAGGGCGTTGCCCACAATGCCTCTCAGTACGCATTTGACTACGACGGAGACGATGAGGCTAAAGGCCACATCACCAAATACAGCAGTAACAAGTGCGACAAGACGCCAAATGTCTGGAATTGGCTATTCGAGCAGAAGTTGAAAGGGGAGAATCGTCCATGAAATGTCGAAGCCAAACAATAAGCCGTCGAACAATTGTAAAAAGCGCTGCCGCCGCCGGTGTGTACCTCTCTTCCTTATGGGGCCAGACACGCGGATGGGGCGTGGACACGACGCCGGTGCTAATCAAGGACGTGTTGATTGAGAAAGACGTCAAAATCGTTGCAGAGGATGGCACGGTGGGGCGTTTTGCCGGAAGCAAGTCGCAGAACCTCGATACCTTGCGCGGACACTTGGGCAAGGTTCGGAGTTTGTTGATCGGCCGTGACGCGCATGATCGCGAGCTGGAGGGCGCAATGCTTTGGGAAGCAATATATCCGGGCAAGGCGCGTCTCTACGCCGAAGGACGCGACCCTCTGACGGGGGCAGTGATAAAAAACAAGCCTCGCGGCGGCCGCCAAACGGATACAGGCCGGGTGTTCATGGCATTCAGCACGGTAGACAATGCACTGTGGGACTTGCGCGCCAGGCTTCTCCGCCAACCGGCCTATCGCATCATGGGCAATGCCGCCCGCGAGAGCGTGCGGGTTTACTGGCGGCCGGGTGAGGCGGACAAGGGTCTGGACGATGCCCGCAGACGGGCACGTGAGGCCTATGATCGCGGATATCACCATCAGAAATGGTATTTCACCAAGAGCGCCAAAGACGGAGAGGCGGGACTTAAAGAAAACATTGAACTGGTGCGCGTCCTGAGGGAGGAGCTTCCAGAGGGACATCTGATGTTCGACAACCACAGCATCCGCTATTATGACGACGTGGACTATTCAGTGCGGCTTTGCAAGGCCATTGCTCAATACAAGCCGTTCTGGGTCGAGGAACCCATATGTCCCGAACACGTAGACGGATACCAGAAGATAAAGGAAGAGTCCGGCGTGACCATAGCCGGAGGTGAGCACTGGCACACGCGATGGCAGGTCAAGCCGTTTCTCGAACGTAAATGCGTCGATTATGTTCAGTCCGACCCGGTTTGGTGCGGAGGCATCTCAGAATGGCTCCGGATTTGCGAGATGGTTCGCCAACACCCCGGAGTGAAAGTCGTCCCGCACATCACCAGTCCCTGGCTTGTTGCGCCCCACTGCGTCGCCTCCCAGCCGGAGGAACTATGTCCGCTGCTCGAGTTCAACTACCAGGGCGGACGCGAGGCGCTGGAGGAGCGCATGGCGATCTCTTCGGATGGTGTAATGCGCATGCGCATGCCCGAAGCTCCGGGAATATCTTAAGCGCCCCATCGAATTACAGGCGGAACCAAGCATAGACTAGCCGAGGCCGCACATTCGGAAAGAGATTGGTCTGTAATCTCGTGGGCGTACGACATGCAAGCGGTAGGCTCTACTTCAGGTGAATCCAGAGTGGTACGGAGCTCGTGCTGTCTGTTCTCTTTGATGCCGCTGTGTGCGCTGGCAAAAAGGGACATGGACTTCGCTGGCGAGTTGGCCGTTACACCGTTTCAATCACGATAGTCTGGCCCGTGCGAACGATTACATCTTTCGCCAACTTCACGGTGACACGTCTGTCTTTCACTGTGAACTCGTGAGCAATGGGTTTATGTGCGAGGACAATGGCGATCTCCTTGGCCTCTTGCCCTCCCTCGAGCTCAAAAGCGACCGTACGCAGGCGCAATTGGCCATGTTTCACTTCGATACGCTGCTGCTGCCCGTTCCCAGTCCGTTTCTGTGCGATGGAGCCCCAGGCTTCGGCGGACGTAAACGCTGCTTTGAAATCAGCGGCGTTCAGGCGTGGGATGAAGGCAATATGGCCTTTGGGCCCGTGGTATTCGTATCCACTTGCGGCCATGAACACGCCGTAACTCGCCATGGCGCGAGAGTAGTGGTCGGAACACTCGATCTCGTTGTAGGGATTGCGCAAGGCCCCGTTGTAGCGGTCGTGTATTGCACGGGAGACGGCCAAACCGTGTTCGAGTTGGTCCGGTTGATCGAGACCTTCCCAAATCATGTGCGATGCGGCCTGCCACTCGAAGCCGCTCATGCATTCGTTGAAGTATCCGTATTGCCAGTGCTCTTTCGCCTTGGGATTCTCACCGCCTTTCGGCCAACTGCACATGATCAAGCCAGCGTCTCCGGCGGTGGCGTACCAGCGGCCCAAGTGAAACGAATCGCGGAAGGGGCCGACATCTGGGACAAAATTGTACTTGTACAACGCCCGCAAAGCGCTAAGCTGCTTGTCCCGGTCGAAGAGCCGCTCCAAGCCAACGTGGTGCGCCCAGGTTTGCCCAAAGACTTGGTCGATGTAGCAGCCCGGGCCCGTGCCGACTCGATCATCAAAATCCGGATCGATGACTTGGTGGAAGTACTCGCCATTAAACGTCGCGAGAATCGATTGGGCGCCGCGCTTTGCGACTGAGGCGCATTTTCGGGCGAAGGCCGTGTCTCCCCTCTCGTTTGCCATTGCCTCCCCCGCGTGGAGCGCGGCGAGATACAACGACACCAGGCCGGGAACCTTACCGTACCATGCGGCGTCGAGGGTGTTGGGTTGCGCGCCCTCAATCATGCCGTCGCCGTTTCCGTCCTGCGCCATCATGAATTCGAGAGCGTGCTTCACCTTGGGCCAGAGGCGCTTCAGGAATGCATCGTCCGTGGACATCTGGTGCTCGCGCAGCACACCGAGTATGCGCCCGCACTGGCCGTCGTGAGCAGCATGGTTCGCGCTGTCCAGTTTAGCGCGCATGCCGATGCCGCCGTCTTCGTGCAGGGCGACGCCAAAATCGACATGCTCCCTATGGCCGCGCTCTATCTCGGGGAAGAGCCGTCCTGGCGCTTGGGCGTAATGCCATACATGGGTGCAGGTGCCGGGGCAACAGCCAATGCCCTCCCACGCCCAGAAGCGCCCGCTCTTGAAGCGGTAGCAGGTCGTTGTGGCGAGAGTGGACGTATTGGCCATGGTGCGGTCGAGGAGCCAATACGGTAAGGACGAGTCGTACCAGGTTTCGACCCATTTCCGCGTGGTTGAACTGAGCCGCTCGAAGTTATTCGCGATGTAACGAGACACAGCAATGGCATCGTCGAAGCGTGCTGCGTAGGAATGGCCGACGAGATCACCGCCGACTCCCCGGCTATAAAAATTGGGGAAGTGCCAGGTGAGAATGAAGGTCACAGTCTTTGCCTCGCCTGGTGCTAGTTGCAGCGTCCGTTCCATACCCCCAATCAGTGTTTCGCTCAGGTCACTGGAGCCCTCTTTCATGGCTTTAGTGAATTGGCCGCTCTCACCGGTTTCAGCACTGGCCTTTACTTTGGAATCCTCGTCCAGCACCGTCAACGTCATGGTTCCGAAGTCATGCAGTTCAGCCAAGTTCCGTCGCGGCCCACCGGGTTGATCGGAGAAGACTATGTGATCGATGCCGATATTGCCCCAACCCGCTCCGTGATTGTCGATGATTTCCAGGTGAGCCGTCTTCCCGATTAAGTGGGCTGTGTGGAACGAATCGGGTCCCATTAGGTTGTTCTTCCGTCCGGTCGCCGAAACCACAATCTCGCCGTCCACAACCAGATTCATACAGGTCTTACCCGCGTGGTCGCCGCCGCCTATGAGGAAGTTTATGTAGTTTCGTTCGATGACGAAGGATTCGCTGGCCAGCGTGCCAAGTTGCGCATCCCGTTCCCGGACATCCTTACCCGGGGCCGAGGCGTGGCTGTTTACAACGCGTTTTCCCCGTCCACCAATCTTGCCCTGATAGTCCGGCCGCTTGCTCAAATCCGCGGGAGCGTTGCCAAAGGCCGTACCCGTGCTTGCCCATTTTCCGTATGTACCGTCTTCGAAGTCGTCAAAAACGATATCGGGCCTGGAGGCGGACGGTGGTTTTTTCCCTTCGGTGGCTGAACATTCCAGTGCGGTATAGCCCTGGCCGCGAATAACACGGTTGAGGCGATTGCCCGCCGCCTCTTGGCGGTTGTACAGGCACACGGCATTTTCCAGCCAGCCGCGAACTTCGCATTCGACCGCTTTGTCCGATTCATTGTGGATGGTGTAGCTCATTACCGTGGCGGGGAGTGAAGAATCATCTGCATTGAGGGGAATGAACGGAGAGTAGGCTTCCAAAGCAACTGCTAATGGCGAATCGTTATCACGGTAAGTCACGCGGCCGATGGGATAGCGGCCATCGAAAGTTATCTCTGAAAAGCCGCCGCTGTCCAGGGTCCGGTCGACCTCGCCGATACGAATCGCGAAACCTTGGTTGAACGGACTGACAGGTAGAGAAGGATCGACATAGTTCAGGCCGGCCCGGTTGACGCGCTTAAGCATGCGGTCTTCGATGCCTTTTCCAGGCCATCCTTTGGATTCGCGCGAGTTGATGCCTTCCTGGTCACGGTTGAAGATATCCCAAAGCCACAAGCGCCCATCGCCGCCGAGGTAGACGGTGCCCGCGAAGAGGCCGCCCACGGGCATACCGATGTGCTTCAACGCCTCTGGATCGGAATACACGTCCTTTTTGCCCCGGGTGTAAAGCGAACGAATCCACGCCGGGTCGAGTTTTTTGTCGGTTGGGATCAGTTTGAGATACTCGTTTTCATTCTCGAAGGGCCCGGCCATGACGGGCAGCCCATAGGCCCCAATGGCCGTGCCTGCCGCCGTTGTTCGGATAAAATCGCGCCGGGATAGACTGGAATTGCACCGGCAGCGTTTGCCCCTGCAGGAATTCGATGTGCGGTTCACTGGCATAACGAATAGTCTCCCATGGTTTATCGCAGGTGTCCATCTGCACTATTTCTTTTCCGGGCAGAACCCGAGTGCTATCTTACCGAAATGATTACAGCAATCCGCCCGCCTTGATTCTATCCAAACCAACACCCAGCATTCGTTGGGCGATGGGTTCAAGCAATTCTTCCGGACCTTGGACGTGCAGGGTCTTCTGTACATGCTTCATTGTTTCCCCCGGCTTGAGGGCCGCTGCCGGTGAAGATGTTTCCAATTCATAGAACGGCCCTAGCGGCGGCTCGCCCGGCGCGGGAGATCCATCGTTGTAGGAATTGATTACATCACCCTTGAAGGGCTCTTTCTGAAATTCCCACATTGAGTTCACAAAACCACTGGGCGCATCCTGCACGTTGTAGATAACGAAGGTCAACACCTGGCCGTCTGCATCGTAGCTGCCGGCAATGCCCTTCGAGCGCTGCGGGCTGATGCCGATCTTGCCGCGCCGCGTGCCGTCGCCTTTGAAAAACAGCACATCCTCCTCGACCGTCAGGTATTCGGGCGGCACTTTGCCGAAGTAGGTATCGTTCACCTTGGGGCCCAGTTCAGTCTCTGCACCCGCCTTGAAGGGGATGACCACGGTGGTCCGCGGTGATGGATTAAACATGCCCAGCAGCCAGATCGATGGCAGGCCCGCCTCAGGTGTCCAGGGTTTATCCCCACGATTGGTGAGCCGGTTGTCGGTTTCATAGGCGACGCAACGAAGCTTCTTCGATAGCGTTGAACCCAGCAGCTCTTGAACGGATGATCGGTCGAGCAGGCGGATGGTGCGTTTGATGCCCATGGTGAAGGTCGTCCCGCTGTAATTGACCAGCTCGCAGTTATGTTGAAAGACGGCCCTGTTGCGCGTCTGTTCCAACAGTGTGAAAGCCTCGGTATCGATCGCTGCAGGCGTGGTCCAGTCGGAAAACTCGAATTGAGTTCCCGGCTTGAAAAACAGGGCGAACTGTCCACCTTCCGGACCCAGCCAAAAACGCTCTTCGCCGCCGAAGATATAGATATGTTCCTCTAACTTGCCCTTGCGTTCTTCTTCGGAAAGAATCCCCGCTTCAATCACCGGGCGGTTGATCCACCCAAAGCCGGGGCCACTTTCCCGGTCGACCGTGCTCGTCATCACGCGCCCCTGGTAGGCCGGGGCCACCGCCACCGCTGCGCCGTCCTGTTCAAGCAGCACGATTGGAGTGTGTTTCTCCAGAAATGCGACATCCTCAGCAAATCTCCCGTTCATAGAAATACAGCCGGTTTGCAAAAGCAGACCGGCACAGGCACATTCCAATAATGCCAGGCGCCAACTATTCATCCTGAATCCCTTTCTTTCTTACACCAGCGCCACCCTCAAGGTGTCCCCGGCAATGATCGTTAATTCCCCACCGGTTTAGCGTTGTCATGAGCAACAGGCTCTGGCTGGTTCTGTGTCCGGGCAAGATTCTTTCCAATCTCGAATTGACTGTCGAATCGGCGCAGGTACAAGTCGCCTTGTTCAGTGGCATGTGAAATGCCCCATGCCAGTTTTTGGATGCCGATTCCATCGCCAAAAGCATCCTCTCGAAAACACCCCGGGGCCCTGGGCGCATTCGTTACCGCTGTGCGGCTGCTAAACTCAATCCCATCTTCAGCGTAGTAGATCATTCTGGGTCCGGCGGCTGTGGCCATCGAGACGATCCCGTTCCCTTGTGGCCAAACCATCACCTCATGGCCTTTGTGCAGCGGCCCGGCCGCGTGTTTTACGTATGGACCTTCGGGTTTATCGGCAACGGCCACGCCCATTTTGGTCTCTCCAGGAGAACCGCCCATTTTGCGGCCTTTGTAATAGAACCAGTATTTTTGATCTCGAACGACAAACGCGGCATCGTCGACGCGCATACTGTCGAAATCATCGGGATCTTCACTGGGCAGCAACACGGGGTTTGTCTCAATCTTCGTCCAAGGCCCTTCGGGCGAATCGGAAACAGCGAGGCCTATTGCGGTCTTGGTGTCCGCATCGAAGGGCTTTGGAACGCCTGTATAGAAAAGATAATAACGACTGTCGGCCGCCAAAATGTTCGGCGTGAACACGCCATGCTCGTCAAAGGCGCCGCTTCCTCCTTTACCGACCGCCAGGCCTTGCTCGTTCCATTCCTTTCCGTCCTGCGAAGTGGCGTAATAGATGTCCGCCGAATATCCACTGGGATACTTGAATACGCCGGGGGCTTTAAGCACTTTGGAGTACCAAACGTAATAGGTACCGCCTACTTTCAGGACATCGCTAGGGTCGCGGCGCGTGACGCCCTTTTCCGGACCGATGGCTGTGGAATAAGTGAAGTCGGATGGATACGGTCCATCTGCCGTCTTCCGTTTAGTCCCTGCGGACCTGGTTTTCGGTCGAGGACTCCATCCCAGCGGTGCTCCTGGCGGGATGGACTTGCGATAGCCCTGCAATTCTGCTTCGAGTTCCTTCACCAACTCGGGCTTCGCCGAATAGAGATTGGTTGTTTGTGACGGGTCTTCCTCCAGGTTATAAAGTTGGGCGGGCGATGCGTCGGACCGAACTTTGCCCTCTACCACGTCGCTGTTGCTTCTGCCGGTAAAGGCCAGCGTTGCTGCTCCGCCGAAACCGTGAGAGCCGGGCTTCGTACCTTGAAAACCACCGGAATCCTGTGCCGGGATATACACCCACTTCCCCTTGCGAAGCGTAAGGTGGCTCATCTGGTGCGGCGAAATGATCATCGTGTCACGAACAGGCGCAGTCGGCGTTCCCGTCAGGCTCGCGAGCTGATTGATGCTGTCCTGCCCTTCACCCGCCTTCAAAGGGCGGTCGACAATCCCGGCCAGCGTCGCGAGCAGATCCACCTGACTGATGAGCTGATCCGAAGTCGTACCGGCGGGAATTTTACCCGGCCATCGCGCGATGAAGGGTACGCGATGACCGCCTTCCCATGCCCCAAACTTGAATCCCAGCAGCTCGCCATTCATTCGGTGCCCGGCAGACCACCCTTTCTGCCCGGTCACATTGAACATGCCGCCATTGTCACTCGTAAAGATGACCAAGGTATTGTCCGCGACCTTCATTTCGTCCAGAGCAGCGAGCACCTCGCCCACGATCCAGTCCAGTTCGTGAATGAAGTCGCCGTATAGCCCGCAATCACTAGTCCCAACGAAGCGCGGCGCCGGCGTGAATGGATGGTGGATATTTGTCGTGGCCAGGTACATAAAGAACGGCTGATCGCCTTTCTGCTGCTTCAGCCAGGCGACGGACTTCTCCTTAAGCGTCGTTCCGACCTGATCGTCGATGTAGAGCCTGTGGGCCGCGTCGGCTCCGCCAATCCTGCTGTAGCCGCTCTTCTCTGGATACTTCTTCGTCACGGACTTCTTTCCGTAAACGAATGGATCGCTCGGATCGAGGCCCACCACTCGATGATTTTCCACATATACAAAGGGAGGCCCACTGTTGACCAGCGGCACGCCGAAGTAGTAGTCGAATCCCAGTTCCAGAGGCCCGGGCTTAAGGTCGCTGTTGTAGTCCGTCGGTTTCTTATCGCCGAAGCCAAGATGCCACTTGCCAATGCAGGCCGTGGCATAACCTGCATCTTTCATCAACTTGCCCAGGGTCAGCCGCCTTGGATCAATGGTAAGAGGCTGATCCGTGGGGATTGGCCCCCAGAAGTTGCGGCGTAGCGGATACCGGCCCGTCAGCAGTCCGTAGCGCGAAGGAGAGCAAACGGCGGAAGACGAGTGGGCGTCGGTGAAGCGGCGGCCCTCTTTGGCCAGACGATCTATATTCGGAGTCTTAACGTGCGTCGCGCCATAGCAACCCAAGTCTCCGTAGCCCAGGTCGTCGGCATATATGAGGACGACATTGGGCATCTTCCCAGATTCTCTCGCAGAGGGCGCCACGACTTTTCTTAGTGTTCCTCGCCCAACCGGCTCATGTGCGGCCGAACCCGTTTTTCCAGGACGGGCGATCAAGAATTTGGGATTCTCTACGGTGCCGACAGGGCGGCAGTTTTCGCCGGGCCATTTTTCGCCGTCCCCCAAATCGCGGCGAGCGGCCTCGATATAGCCCATGAGTTTCTCCACCACCTCGGGATGTTCGGCGGCTATGTTTATCTTTTCTCCGATATCGCGATCCAAGTGGTAGAGTTCTTTCGTGGCCTTGCGTCCGGAAAACACATGGAGCTTCCACGGCCCTGAGCGTACGGCGCATAGCGAGTTGCCTTTGTAGTAGAAGTACGATTCATGAGGCGACTTCGCTCGTGCCGGGTCGAAGAGCAATGACGAAATATCCTTGCCATCGATTTGATTCGCAGGCAGTTTCGCGCCGCTTAGGGCGGCGGCAGTCGGCAAGAGATCGATGACACCCGAAACCGCGTCGCATTCGGAGCCCGCGGGGATTCGCCCTGGCCACCATGCCACCGTTGGCTCGCGCATTCCTCCCTCGTAGGTGCTTCCCTTTTGGCCGCGAAGAGGACCAGCCGCGCGCCGGGCCGGGCCATTGTCCGAGGTAAAGAGAACCAGTGTGCGCCGATCCAAGTTTAGTTCACGAAGCGTATCCATAATGCGGCCCACGCTCCAGTCAATCTCTTCGATAGCGTCCCCCAGAATGCCGTTGGCCGACTTCCCCTCAAAGTCGGGGCCCGCAGCCAACGGAAAATGCACCATGGTATGGGGCATGTATAGGAAGAACGGCTCGCTCTTGTGCTCACGAATGAACTTCACCGCCTCCTGAGTGTAAGCCTCCGTAAGAAAGGACTGATCATCAACGGCTTTCTGCGGCTCCTCATTGCGCATAAGCGGCAGGGGTGGGAAGTTGCGGCCCTTGGCATCGTTCGACGGATTCATGTCGTTCGAGTAAGGCAGGCCATAGTAGTAGTCGAAGCCTTGGCGGGTGGGCAAAAAGTCCGGTTGATCGCCCAAATGCCATTTCCCGACGCAAGCCGTGGCGTAGCCCCGAGTCTTAAGCACTTCCGCAATCGTCGTCTCCGCCGGATTGAGGCCGTGGTTATCGCCCGGCATCAACACGCCATGCCAAGAACCCATTCCAAGGCCGACGCGCGGGGGATAGCAACCCGTCATCAGCGCCGCGCGCGACGGCGTACACACCGGAGCAGCGTAGAAGCTCGTCAACCGAAGGCCTTCCCCGGCCATCCGATCCAGGTTCGGTGTACGGTTCAACTCAGAACCGAAGGGACCGATGTCAGCATAGCCCATGTCATCAATGAAGATGATAATGATGTTTGGCGGCTGGCCGGCTTGTGAATCAGCGAAAACAGACAGGATTGCGGTACAAAGTATCATGGAAGTGAACAATAGAACTCGACTGAACGTCATTAAATCTCTCCATTTCGAAATCGAAAATGCTCCATGCCAGATTATAAATGCGGCTCAAGTTTTATCATAACCTTAGCAACGACCGCAATGATGTCACACAGAACGCGAACTTTCAACCGGCAAGCGTTCGAATTCCCGATGATGTCTCTGCGTGATGTGTTTCTTGACAGGTGGATGCGCGTCCCGTGCCTCGCAAATAATAGATCGTGCAATGTTCACAGGGCGTTGCTCCATTCGTATCGATGATGAGGGCCGCGCACGCGGGGCAACTCGACCAGGAAGCGGCCCGCTCGCGACAGCCGCAGGCTGGGTTCGATTCACTGTAGGCGTAGCAGCAGACGGTTTCAACTTTCGGTTTATGAACTCCAGGCGCAGGTGAAGGGGAAGCGGTAAGCGTCTGGGGCGACTAACGATAACGGATGCCATGCGGTACTGATTCATTTGCCCTGAGACGCCCAGATTCAGCCCTGCAGTTGGGACTTCATCCAGACTTAAATCTCGCGAGGGAAGTTGTAAAAAAATAAGCTAACTCTAATATTTATAAGGAATTGCAGAGCTGCTTCGCCTCCAGAATCGCTGCACATACGGACAGGGTAGGCTCCATAACAACTCGCATTGTCTTTCTATACGAATATGTCGTACCATAAGAATTTCTGGACTGTACTTATAAAAGGAGAAAACAGAATGAAAACAACTGCCTTTTCAACACTCGTTCTTATTATTCTATCAGTTGGCGTTGCTGTATGCGGCCACGCAGCCGAGCCTTTGCGGCCCAATATCATCCTGATCATGTGCGATGACATGGGGTGGTCGGATATCGGCTGTTATGGCGGCGAAATACAGACCCCAGCGCTGGACAGCATGGCGGCCGAGGGCGTCCGCTTCAGCCAGTTCTATAACAACGCCAAATGCACAACCACGCGAGCCTCGATTGTGACTGGTTTGTACCCGCGCCACGGCGGCAAAGGGTCGGACCTGCTCGATGAACACGTGGTGACTTTTGGCGAGGTGTTGCGCGAGGCGGGTTACCAAACGGCGCTGGTGGGCAAATGGCACTTGGGCTCGAAAGAGCCAGACCGCCCCTATGACCGCGGCTTTGACGAGTATTACGGCCTCATGGACGGATGCTGCAATTTCTTCAACCCCGCCCAGGCGGACCCGGAGTTCAAAGGCGGAAAAATCCGGGCCTTTGGCCACAACGACGAGCGTATCACCGAGTTCCCCGAAGATTATTACACGACGGACGCCTTCACGGACCATGCCATCAAGACTGTCACGCGCTTCGCTAAGAATGATGAGCCGTTTTTTCTGCACTTGACCTATACCGCACCTCATTATCCCCTTCACGCTAAACCGGAGGATATTGAGAAATACCGCGGCAAATTCACCATGGGCTGGGACAAAATGCGCGAGCAACGATACAAACGCCAAATCGATATGGGATTGATCGACCCGAAGATCTATCCCCTCTCCCAAGGCGAGCCTAAGCATTACGATTGGGAGGGATCGAATAAGGAGTGGGAAGATCTCCGCATGGCGGTTTACGCTGCCATGATCGATTCCATGGATCAGAACATCGGGCGCCTCTTGGGGACGCTGAAGGAACTGGGTATCGATGAGGACACGGTGGTGATGTTCCTTTCTGACAACGGCGGCTGTTCGGAAGAGCCGGGCGGCTCGGACCTGCAACGCAACCCTGTGGATGACCTTGGCGGCGTATCGACCTACATGACCGTGGGTCCCGCTTGGGGCTGGGCGCAGAACGCGCCGTTCAAGCGCTACAAAGCCAACACGCACGAAGGGGGAGTGCGCACGCCCATGATCGCCCGGTGGCCTGGGAAGATAAAAGCGAACACTATCGAGCATCAACCCGGCCACATCATCGATTTCATGGCCACCTTTATCGACATGGCGGGAACGGAATACCCCAAGACCTACAAAGGTAATGACATCATTCCCCTGGAAGGCAAATCGCTCCTCCCTGTTTTCCTTGGCAAGAAACGCGAAGCCCACGAGAACCTGATGTGGCACTGGTCGGGCAATCGAGCCATCCGGTCAGGTGATTGGAAGGCTGTGTGGGAGAGTAGAGAAGGTGAATGGAAGCTCTACGATCTTGCCAAAGATCAAACCGAAACCAAGAACCTGGCGGCCTCCCGCCCCGAGTTGACGCAGAAGCTCGCGGCCCGCTGGCGCGAATGGGCCGACATGACCGAAGTAAAATATTCGGGCGGTTGATAAGCCTGACGCAATAAACGAGATTGTTGCTCACAAGGCCATACGCAGGAGATATCCTCTACTCGTCTGAATCGGGATAGTTCGCCTTGATCACCGCGTAGCGCAGGGGCGTGTCGCCGACGTTAAAAATGCCGTGGGGCACCCCGGACGGGCAGAACAACGTGGAATTCGGACCTACGACCTTCGATTCGCCGTTCAACGTGAATTTCGCCGTGCCTTCGAACACGTAGAAAATTTCTTCTTCCTCATGTGCATGCGCGTCATGGTTTGCCGACCGGCCCCTCACGTAGCTCACCTTGAAATTGAAGGTTTTCGAGACGCTTTGCGGTACAAACCAGAAGCGCCAACCTTTGTCCGTTTTCTGCACGCGATCCTCCGAAAACTCCGTGACACAGTTGTCGAGGGTAAACTCGCCCGTCTTCCCGGAACTTCCTTCGTCATCCGCGAGTACCAGGGCGCTCCCCAGGTTAGCTATGATCACGCCTATTGCAAGCACACTCATTAAAGCCAAGAACTGTTTGATTCGCATACTTTCCTTCCTTTCCAGAAGAAATTTCGTACTTCGCTTATCTCGCATCAGAAAAACCGCGTCGCGGGAACGCTGTTCGATTATGCCTGACAGCGGGTGGCCACTTTCCTTCTCGCGATCCTAAGCGGGCGAACCCTTCAGGCTCCAGCACCATGAATAATACCCAATGCAATTACGAACAATCATAACATGGAAGCAGAGGATTGTGCGTTCGGGCGCAGAATCTCGCGAAAGCGTGCCGAAGCTTTGAGATGCAGGTCCATGCAGCCATTGTAGTCAGAGGTTTACCAAAGGGACGACTTCGCGATTACTATGGGCAAGTTTTCGGCAAGCCTGGTGCATTCTTCCGATGCAGTTAGCCGGACGAAACAGGCCCCGATCCCGCTAGCCCCGGTACTTCATTGGGACTTCAGCCCGGCAACAAGATTTGTCAACAATTTCGTAACTCAATGCTGTGTAAGATTTTGAGGCATGCTACCTCCCGGTGTAGTGCTGCACATAGGATGATCTGTGGCCTGTAACGGGGCGTTGGGGCACCCATCCTCAGATCCCCTCTGTGCCAGAATACTTGAGACAGCCCCCTTGGAAGAATTAGTGTAGAGGGCGAGGAGAAAGTCGATGAGCAACGATAAGGTTTCAGTGGTGATGAGAGAGGCTTGCGCTTTGGGGTCT
>SDBV01008094.1_pt1 | contig 14233 bp, 14 predicted proteins | sample 2277081 | NCBI WGS metagenome assembly SDBV01 (sample SAMN10402039, study PRJNA504765) | marine sediment metagenome | isolation source: marine sediment core GS10_PC15, 223 cmbsf | place: Arctic Ocean: Southern Knipovich Ridge | collected 2010
GACTCTGAGCGAAGCGAAGTTAGAGCGATGGGGTGGTGGTGCGACACCCCCCTCGCCTCTCGGATAGGAAATTACTCTCCGATAGCCACTTCCCACTCAAATATGCTTCAATCGAAAGCGCCATGTAAATATCCGGCGGTTCTTTTGGTCACCCAGAAGTCAAAAGAACGCACAGCGCAGATTTCTCCTCTACAATTTCTATTGACTCAGTCAATCTTTTTGAACTATGCTCTTTGCAGTCGGGGTCCCACCCCGAGCTATTAGGGAAAAGCAATACGAAAGACAATCTGAAAAACAACACCCCGCCACTTTCGGATGAGGGCGGTTTCAATGGAGAGAGGTGAGAGCAATGAGTGAATATCGGGTTGCCGTCGCCGACGCACGGTTCGGTTCCTATAAAGAGGAAGAGAAAGTTCTGAAAGAGGTGGGGGCCGAGCTCGTCATGCACGATCTGAAGAGCGATGATGAGGCGATCGAGGCCCTGAGAGACATGGATGGCATACTTCTGAACCTCTACCCGCTTAATGCGAGAGTTATCGGGCTACTCAAGAAGTGCAAAATCATCTCCCGGTACGGGGTTGGATATGACAACGTTGACGTGGAGGCTGCTACGAGCCAGGGAATCTGGATATCCAACGTTCCCGATTACGCCTACGAAGACGTTTCTGACCACGCTCTGGCAATGCTGCTGGACTGCGTACGAAAGATCACGGCCAAAGACAAAAAAGTACGCAGAGGTGAATGGAATCTTCACGACAAATTCCGGTGCCACAGGATCAAGGACAGGATTCTTGGTCTCATCGGTTACGGCGGTATCGCCCGGGCGCTGCACAGAAAGGTCTCCGGCCTGGGGCTGGCGAAAGTCCTCGTATATGATCCGTACATCGACCGAGAGTATATTCGCGACTGCGGAGGAAATCCGTGCGATTTCGAAACGCTTCTCAAGGAGTCGGATTTCATCACCATCCACGCTCCCCTCACAAAAGAGACCCGGAAGCTTGTCGGAGCAAAGCAGCTTGCCATGATGAAGGAGGAGGCTATTCTCATCAATACGTCGAGGGGCCCCCTCGTCAATGAGGCGGCGTTGATCAAGGCGCTTCAGGAGAAGAAAATCGGTTTCGCCGGATTGGACGTATTCGAATCGGAGCCCTTGCCGAAAGATAGCCCCCTCAAGAAACTAGAAAACGTGATCCTCACGGACCACGCGGGTTGGTTCACCGAAGAATCCTTTGTAGAGCTCAAAACAAAAGCGGCCGTCAACATCGCGGAGGTGTTCAAATCGGGAAAACCCATCTATCCGGTAAATCAGGTTTAATGTCCAGGAGGACTGACAATGAACGATGTCTTGAAGAAAATTGGAGAATTAGGGATCGTACCTGTGGTGAAGATCATGGATGCCAAGGATGCCGTTCCCCTCGGCAAGGCCCTCGCAGCCGGCGATCTGCCTGTGGCAGAGATCACCTTTCGCACCGACGCGGCTGAAGAGGCCATCAAGCGGCTTGCCGGCGAGTTATCCGATATGCTGATAGGCGCGGGCACGGTTCTTACGGTCGATCAGGCCAAAAAGGCGGTAGCTGCAGGGGCCATGTTCATCGTCTCGCCGGGATTCAATCCCAGCGTTGTCGATTACTGTGTGAAGAACGACATTCCAATCACTCCCGGCGTAACCTCTCCCACGACTATCGAGATGGCCCTGGAGCGGGACCTGAAGGTCCTGAAGTTTTTTCCCGCCGAGGCATCGGGGGGACTTCCCTTTCTCAAGGCGCTGAGCGGACCCTACGGGGGGGTGACGTTCATACCCACCGGGGGCGTCAATGCAGGAAACCTCACTCAGTATCTGGCAAGCCCCCTGATCCATGCCTGCGGTGGAACGTGGATTGCCCGAACCGACGCGATCGCAGCCGGTAATTTCGATGAGATCACCCGTTTGGCTCGAGAGGCTGTTTCCATCTCGTTGGGTTTCTCTCTGGCCCACGTAGGGGTCAACGAAAAATCGGAGGACGGGGCCCTGAAAACGGCCCAGTGTTTCTCCGACCTCTTTTCCTTTCCCGTCAAAGCGGGAAACAGCTCGGTCTTTGCAGGGAGCTATGTCGAAGTGATGAAGAGCAAAGGACCGGGTGCAAATGGACACATCGCCATCGGGACCGCCAGCATCGAGCGGGCTATGGCGTTCCTTGCGCGAAAGGGCATCGAGACCGACCCGGCTTCGGCCAAGGAGAAGAACGGAAAGCTCGTGGCGATCTATCTCAAAGACGAAGTTGCCGGCTTCGCCCTACATCTACTACAGAGGTGAGAAGGACATGAAAGGTAAGTTCGTAACATTTGGCGAGATCATGCTCAGATTGAAACCTCCGGGAACCGAGCGGTTCTTCCAGAGTCCCCTTCTGGAAGCGACCTTTGGCGGAGGCGAGGCGAACGTGGCTGTGGGAATGGCCCGCCTGGGACTCGACGTAAGCTACGTGACGGCGATACCGGCGAATCCCGTTGGGGACGCCTGTATCTCGGAGCTGAAGAAACACGGCGTCGATACCTCGAGTATCATCCGCCAGGGCGTTCGCCTGGGAGTGTACTTTATGGAACCCGGCGCCAACCAGCGACCGTCGGTTGTGGTATACGATCGGTCCCACTCCTCGATCTCGGAGGCCAGGGTCGGAGATTTCGACTGGGACGCCATATTCGCCGATGCCGGGTGGCTCCATATATCGGGCATCACTCCTGCTATCAGCTCCTCTGCGGCGGAGCTCTCACTGGAGGCGGTGAAGAAGGCGAAAGAGCACGGCGTCACGGTTTCCTGCGACCTGAACTTCCGGAGCAAGCTGTGGAAGTACGGAAAGAGCGCCCCGGAGGTGATGGGAGAGATGGTGAAGAACGTGGATATTGCTGTGGGCAACGAGGAGGATTGTCAAAAATCATTGGGCATCAAGGCCGATGTGGATGTGACCAGCGGCAAGCTCGATGCTGAGAAATACAGAAGCCTGACGGAAAAGGTGCTTTCGGAATACACAAACCTCAAGAAAATCGGAATCACGATGAGGGAGAGTTTTTCCGCCGATCACAACGGCTGGTCCGCCGTGCTGCACAACGGGAAAGAGTTCCTGACTTCCAGGAGATACGACATTACCGACATCGTGGATCGGGTCGGGGGGGGGGACGCCTTTGCAGCGGGCATCATTTACGGGCTCAATACGTACAGCGAGGACAGACAGGCCCTCGAGTTCGCTGTAGCTGCCTCCTGCCTGGCCCACTCCATACCGGGAGACCTCCCCCTGATTGCGCGCGGAGAGGTCGAGAAGCTGGCCGGGGGTGACGTCTCTGGAAGAGTTCAGAGGTGACAAAACTCGCCTTTATGGGCTTTCGACACCCCCATGTCAACTCCATTCTGAAATCCGTCACAGACAACAAACACTGTATCATTGCGGGTGCCTGTGAGGAGGACGAGCATACCAGACGAGAGCTCACCCGTTGCGGTGAGGTCACTCTGACCCATGACAGCTACGAGTCTCTCCTCGAAAAGGGAGATTTCTCTGTTCTTGTAGTGGGAGACTATTTCAGCAGAAGGGGCGAGATCACAATACGGGCCTTACAGTCCGGCAAGCATGTGCTCAGTGACAAGCCGATCTGTACGAGCTCGAGGGAGCTGGAGGCCATCGAGGAGCTGGCAAAGCAAAAGTCGCTCAAGGTAGGAGCCTTTCTGGAGCTGCGCTACGAGGGAAATTCTCACCCGTCCGGGAGCTGATCCAGGGGGGAGAGATAGGAGAGGTTCACTCCATTTTTTTCGGCGGCCAGCACCCCCTTCTCCTGGACAGGCGTCCGGAGTGGTACTATGAAGAGGGAAAGCAGGGAGGAACCATAAACGACCTCGCCATCCACGCCGTGGACGTGATTACGTGGATTACAGGCCTGGGATTCGCCCAAATCCATGGGGCTCGCGAGTGGAACGCCGGCCTACCTCAGCACCCGCATTTCAAAAACGCAGCCCAGGTGATGCTCAGCCTCGAAAACGGATGCGGCGGGAGGGGTGCTCAACTGCGCGGGCACTCACAACATCGATCTGATTTGCTGGTACATGGGATGCGCCCCGGAGAGAGTTTATGCGGAGATGGGCCAACTTATTCTCGAAGATCGGAAATTCACTGATTGTGCCGTTGTAACCTTCAAATTCCCGGAGGGAGCCCATCGCCGTACTCTACGAGACCTTTGCCTATCCGGAGGCCTATCCCCACAGTGTTGACAGAAGCTTGGAGATCCTGGGCGACAGAGGGGTACTTAGAATCGATTTTATGAATCAGCCCCTCCGTCGGTTCGCCGATACGGGTATCGAGATGATTGATTCGGTTACGTGGCCTGACGAGGGAAACGGACTGGGCGGAGCACTTCTATCGGAGATCGAGCACTTTATCGAGTGTATTGCTGAGAAAAAGCGTCCCCTCGTAACGGGAGAAGAGGGGCGTCGATCCATTCAGATAGCCAACGCCGCCAGGAAGGCGGCGGCCAGCGGTCAGGCCGTCACCGTTGGTAAATAACGCCGATGTTTCTGTCGGTCGGGTGCCTTCACGTTTTCATTCTCACCGCTTCGGTCATGGGCAACCCAGTTTTGTAGTCCAGCTGCCTGGGCTCGTACTCCTCGTTTTCCCTCTGCCGCGTGCAGTTGGTGTACCCCCAAGAGGCCGGGCGGGCATCATCTCGCCACGGTCGGCGCTCCCAATGGTATCCACGGAAAGGATCGCGTGTTTCATTCATCCAGTCGAGCAGCCTGTCGTGGAGTCGATTCCGTGTCTCTGCGCGCCTCGGCGAATCGATCAGATTGGTCATCTCATACGGATCCTTCTCCAGATCATAGAGCTCATCCGTGGTCATCAGGTTGATTACCAGCTTGTGGCGACCATCGAATACGGCACGGATCGGCTGGTAGCCCCCAAAGGTGTCATGATCGATCTCGTAGCGGGAGAACTCCATGAAGACCTCTTTGTTGATGCGCTGTGTGGGATCCTCGAAGCAAGACTGCAGATTCTGCCCCTCGAGGAGAGCCGGAATCGGTATGGAGAAGGCATCCAGGATGGTGGGAGCCAGATCTACGTGCGAAACAGGATGGGGGCACACGCTGCCGGCCGGGGCGTGACCGCGCCATCGAACAAGAAGGGGTATGCGCACCACCTCCTCGTACATTGCCGGACCTTTGCCCTCGAGGCAGTGCGACATCAGGAGATCACCGTGATCAGAGGTGTAGATAACAAGCGCCTCGGGGGCAAATCGGTCGATCGCCTCCAGGACACGTCCAATCTCGTGATCAACGAAAGAGTGACAGCCAAAGAACCAGCGTCGCTTGATCTCCAGCTCATTCTTGTCCTGTTTCACCCGGTCGCCGGCCCAGACACGGTGGTGCTCCGGTTTGCCCTCCAGCACGTCCCAGACATTGGGACTCTTGGGCAAGGCGTAGTCGGCGTACATCGACGCGTAGGGCTCAGGGCACAGGAAGGGCCCGTGGGGCTCGTCATAAGAGACCGTCAGGAAGAAGTCCTGACTCGTGTACTGCTCGAGAAAGCGAACGGCTCGATCGGAGCAGCGATGACCGAAGGTGAAGCTCTCGGCCACGCCTCCCGGTTCCTCCATGGCCTCCACCCGTCGGGAGCGTCTTCTGTCATCAGGACTGAGCTCCTCCAGGTAGCACCGCATGTCGTACCAATACTCCAGGTCCCATCCCTCCGGACACCGGCCTAAACCGAAATAGTCACCACCGTCCAGGTGCCACTTCCCGATGTATCCGGCGTGCATGCCGTTGTCCGTGAGTCTCTGTCCAAGAGTCTTCACGTTGTCGCCTATAGCCATGCTGTTGCTCCACCCCCCGTTGGAGTGGGGATAGACACCTGTGAACAGAGCGGCTCTTGCAGGGCCACAGACCGGCTGGCAGGTGTAGGCCTTCTCGAAACGAATCCCATCGGCGGCCAACCGGTCCAGGTTGGGGGTTGCGAGGCCCGCACTGCCGTAGCAGCCCAGCATGTCTGCTCGCTGGGTGTCCGTCATGATGAGAATAACCTGTCGGTTCTGGTTCACTATTCGCTCCCGTTGCAGGAAAGATGTCCGCAGTCGATCATGCAGAATCAGTGGCTTTTTTCACCGGAATACGCACTTCTCCCTATTGTTATCAGGTAGACTGCCTTTCAATGATTGTATAATCCAGCACAACAGAGCGAGTTTCATTGCGGCCTTCGATTTTATCGACCAACAGATCGACTGCTGTTTTTCCCGTCTCTTCGATAGGATAAGCGATCGTTGTCAACCTGGGTGTAACGTATTTCAAAACATCGATGTCGTCAAATCCCATCAAACCGACATCTCTTGGAACTTCGATTCCATTTTGTTTGAGGTAGCTCAATACTTCTAGGGCAATAAGATCGGTTGAACAAAGAATCATCGGCAGTTCATTCGATACAGAGCTAACCGCCTCTAAGATTTTGCTTTGTTCTTTCACTTGAGCTACAGTTGGTTTTATGAGATTACAATCCTTAACAGCGTTTCGAAAACCGGCAAGCCGCTGTTCGAGGGAGAAATTTTCCCTCTTAGTCGGGCTCAGATTAGTCCTTACGTAGATAAATTTACGATAACCCTTCGCGAAAAGAAACTGTACTGCGTCATAAATCGCTGAATAGTCATTGATTCCGACAAAGGAGTGCATAGGGTGAATTTGATTGATAATAGAGACAATGGGGGTATCGAGGGTCTTCAAATATCGGTTGAATTCTTTCCCTTGATTCTTGCTAAACAGAATGACACCATCTACGTTTTGGCTGGCCAAATGATCCAGACACTTTTCCTCTCCATCCGCCTCATCGTTCGTAAGTGTGAGATAAACGAAGTAGCCCCGCTCTCTTGCCCGTCTTTCAACGGCATCAACCAATTGAGAAAAAAATCTATTTCTCAGATAAATTACGACGACTCCTAGGGTATTCGTCTTTCCGTGAACCAAACCTCGAGCAAGAAGATGTGGCCTATAGTTGAGTTCCTTTGCCACGCGTAGAATCTTCTCTTTGGTTCTGATATTGATGCCGGTTTTGTTGTTCAACGCCCGATCGACCGTTCCGACTGAAACCCCGCACAATTCTGCAATTTGTTTGATCGTAGCTCTCATAATAACTCTACTTTACACAAATTAGCGTAAACGTTAACTATTTGTCAATAATTTTCACGGAAATGTGGATAAAATAGTGTCAAATGCTCTAAAAAGGTGATAAATAATGACAGATAATCTCATTAATTTCGCTGAAATTGCTTGACACGTTGTTTTTTAGAAACGATAATCGGAATCGTTCACGATAATTTGAAGGGAGTAAAGCCTATGGATTGATTGTTTCAGAGTTAATCTCAGATATCTTTTGAAGGAGAGAGAAATGAATTTATGGGGTAGAAAGATGAAAGCATTTATAAACAAGAATCTTCAGTTCGTGCTTCTGGTTTCATTGATCATGGTATCTCTGTCTGCTGAAATGGCATTTTCATCCGGCGGCCAGGAAGCAGCAAAAGTCCCGGAGAAGATGAAAGTACCGAAGAAGATTACAATTCTAGCTCCCAAAATCGCCAGAATTGTGACAACCACCGGCGCAGGCGGAAATCTAGTTGATGAGTGGCTGCAAAAGACAGGAGTGAAAGAAGTAGAGTGGATTATCTTGCCCTGGCAGGATGTTGCCCCCAGGTTCTTCAGAGAGTCTTCACTGCCAAATACAGATATAGATCTCGGGCTGGTCAATGAAGCGAATATAACTCATAGGGTTACAAATCTGTTCGAGCCGCTGGACGGTTATATGAAATCGGCTCCAATTGAGGATTATGACGATTTGTTTCCTGGTCTTGTACAGGCGACTACATTTGATCAAAAACCTTTCGCCGTTTGGTTTCGTCAGTTCGGAGTTGGTCTTCACTATAATGAGGTATTTTTCAAGGAACGGGGCTTGGCAGGACCTCCAACTTCCCTCGATGAGTTCTTGAATTATGCCAGAAAATCGACTTATACTCGCTCCGATGGCGGCAAGGTTTTCGGATTGGTACTGGCTGGAGAGACACCATTTACCATGGCGGTTAATTTCGCCAGAGCGTGGGATGGTGATGTAATAGACACTGATTTAAAGGTAGCCTGCAACAAGCCTCCGATGGTGAAAGCCATTTCCACCCTACGCACGCTCTATGAAGAAGGCGTTTTACCAGAAGGATTCAGTTCGATAGATTTTCTGACCAGTTATACCTGGATGCAGCAGGGCCGAGGATCGATGACCCTGCATGCCTACGGAAAGAGTAAGATTTTTAATAACAAGGAACAATCAAAATTTCCGGGGGCATTTAAAACTGCTCCATTTCCTGTGAGTGCTGAACTGAAAGGGAAATACGGCGTCGCGCCGACAAATGTTGGAGGATGGGCTATCGCAATCCCCAAGAATGCTCGGAACAAGGATCTCTCCTGGGATTTTATTCGGTTCATGTCCTCAAAAGATTCCGTATACCGTCAGGCCCTCAATGGTAATGGCCCTGTGCGCGCCTCTACATATCAAAAACCTGATTACAGACAGAAGAATCCCTGGGCAGAGGCGGAGCTAGAGACACTGAAAGCGGGTCGGCCATTTATGCCGGCTTTTCCAGAGTCAAATAAGGCTATCCATATTTTTTCTGAATACGCCAAGGCTGCAATACTGGGTCAAACCTCTCCGCAGGAGGCCATGGATAAGGCATCAGCAGAGATCGAGAAGCTGCTCAAATAATCGAAACACCAGGTTGATGGGTAGTCCTGCTCTCTGAGAGGATCTCACCCATCAACCGTTTGTTATGGAATTAGAAACTCGTTTAAGAGATACAGATAAATCGTTTACAGACAAATCCACTTTCAAGAGAGTATTTGGTGTTGTTGCCATTGCTCCTGCACAAATCATACTGCTCCTGGTACTCGTTTTACCGTGCATCTTTGCGTTCTGGTACAGCTTGAATCGCATCACATATGGAGAGGAAACCAGATATGTCGGTTTAGAAAACTACATAACCATTTTTAGCGATCCGGTCTTTCGAAAGGCACTACTAAACACGATTATATACGTTAACTGTATCGTATATGGTGAGTTATTTTTGGGTTTTAGCATGGCGATTTTCTTCACCGGTAAAGTGCCGTTTCGACGTTTGATTATCGCTATTGTCATGGCTCCTTATGCTGTAAGCACGGTCGTGGCTGTACTGATGTGGCAACATTTGCTTTTTCCCGATGTGGGCTATGTAAGCTATATCCTGCAGAAGCTGCAGCTGCCGCAGATTCAGTGGACATCCAAAGCATCTCACGCGTTTGTAGTCCTGGTACTACTGGGAATCTGGCTTCGCACTCCCTTTACCTTTCTCATTCTTTACAACGCAATTATTTCGGTTCCTCAAGAGCTTTTAGAGGCTTCAAGAATTGATGGGGCTTCGGCATTGCAGAGACTTATGTATATAACGATTCCCCTAATTGCTCCGGCTATTTTCATTGTCCTAACCTTTCGTTATATCTTTGGTCTGAGAACCTTTGATATCATCTGGATTATGACCAGAGGCGGTCCGCTGCGTGGCACCGAACTTCTATCCATCTATCTCTATCGTGAGGGTTTTTCGTTTTATCGATTTGGTATCGCTGCCGCTATTGGAGTAATTATCATTGCAGTCACTTTCCTTGTCAGCGCGTATTACCTGAGAATTTTATATAGACGGGTATTTATGAATGAAAGCTAAAAGAGCGATCGGTCTTGCGACAAGAGCATTCATCCTCTGTTTGATATTAGTCTGGTCAGGGCTTCCAATTCTCGTAATTTTTATTTCCGCATTTAAGGATCCAATAACGATATTTGAATCTCCGCCTAAATTGATATTCTATCCTACCGTAAAAAACTTTGTAGTGTTAGTAAAAGAGTTCCCTGAGTTTTTTAGCTCTCTATGGAATAGCTTTGTTGTAACGGCGGGTGCCTCACTGCTGTCCGTATCTGTAACTTTTGTTGCCGGTTATGCATTTTCACGCCATCGAGGAAGATATTTTACGATATCTGCATTTTCCATGTTAGCTATCCGCATGCTCCCCCCGATAGTAGCCACCATAGCCTTGTTTCCAATCATTAACATTTTGAAATTACAGGATACCCATTACGTCCTGATTATCATCTATTCTGCTTTTTTTATTAGCATGGGAACCTGGATAATGAAATGCTTTATCGATATGATCCCTGTTGAATTGGAAGAATCCGCTTCGATTGACGGTGCAACGATTTTCCAAACGATGCGCCATATTGTCTTACCCCTCAGTCTGCATGGAATGATGGCTGTAGCAATATTTGTGATTATTTTTTCTTGGAAGGAGTATCTCTGGGCTTCTATTTTTACCACCTCTCGTGCCATTACCGCTCCTATTGTTATTGCTCATATGCTTGATTCGGTGGTTGGTGCTCAGTGGGGAGCGCTTTTTGCTTCAACTTTGATTCAATATATTCCTATGCTTATTTTTATACTTTACGCGCAGAAATTTATGATAACCGGAATGATCGTTGGAGCGGTAAAGGAATAAAGTTGTCCTATATCCAGCAGTAATTTCGTTCAAAGAGACTATACATACGATATCTAAGGAGAAATCGATTATCTCAGCAGATGTTAGGAGTGATGAATGAGAATTTTATACATCGACATCGATTCGCTCAGACCCGATCATCTTTCCTGTTATGGTTACTATAGGCAAACATCACCTAACATAGATCGATTATCAGAAAACGGGATATGCTTCACCAACTGCTACGCTTCTGACTTACCCTGCGCACCGAGCAGGATGAGTATGTTCTCAGGGCGATTTGGATATCGCAATGGGGTGGTCTGCCACTCTGGACGAAGAGCAGAGCCGTATCTCGAATTCAAGAACAGGGGTCTCGGCGATTCTCCATTGTCGAGCTCGATGTGGGTCAATTGTTTGAAGACTTCGGGATTCCATACAGTGACCATAAGTCCTTTTGCAGCAAGACACTCTCTCTATCATTTTTTAGCGGGTTTTAAAGAGGTATTTGACACGGGATATTATGGGGAAGATATTGCCGATCAGGTCACACCTCACGCCCTGGAATGGCTGGATAATAATGGTAAGAAAGATGATTGGTTTTTGCATGTCAACTATTGGGATGTTCATGTTCCCTATCGGATGCCGGATACCTATCGTGTTCCTTTCGATAGCGAACCTCAAATTGAATGGTTGAATGACGATCTGTTCTTACAATATGTAGAAAAACCGGGATTCCGATCGTATCATGATACGTTCCTTGCTCGAAATATAACTCAAGAAACACGACTGCAGCCGCCAAGAGTATCAAACATCGAGCAGATGAAGCAAGTCTATAATGGTTACGACAATGCGGTGAGTTATGTTGATCACCATATCGGAAAAATTCTAGAGAAATTGGAAGAACTTCATATTGTAGAAAACACAGCGATTATAATCACCGCCGATCACGGCGAAGATCTGGGAGAATTGGGAAGCATTGGGCATGGATTTGCGACTCAGCATACCGCCAGAATTCCATTTATCTTGCATTGGCCAGCGGTTCCAAATATATCAACCGCTCGAGTTGATAGGGGGCTTCACTATCATTTTGATATCGCAGCAACGATTTTGGAATTACTAGGAATTGAAGTTCCTGAAATTTGGGATGGCAAGAGTTTTGCCTCCGCACTGCAAAAAGGAGCCCAATCTGGCAGAGACTCTCTTATTGTTTCTAACATCGCACAGGCGTGCCAAAGATCTGTCAGGTTTGCAAAAAACGGAAATGATTTCTTGTACAGTAAAACGCGCTTTGATCTTTACCATAACCTCCCGGAGGATCTTCTCTTTAATCTCTCCGAAGATCCCTTCACTATTAAAAACGTCTCCACCGATAGTCACGAGCTGGTGGAATTGGCTCAGAAATTGCTGGAGCAGTGGTTGGCAGATATGAAGGGCTCTTTTCCGTACTATGATGATCCGCTAAAAACGGTATTAGAAGACGGAATAAAGTTTAAATCCATGAGTACCATCGATACATACGAAGATTATATGGAACATCTCGCAAAGACAGGAAGAAAATATACTAGGTAGAAAACATAGGAGGCTTCAATGTCCAAGGTGGTTCCTATCGGTGTCACTTTCCATTCCGATAATATTTTACGCCTGGGTACTTCGGGAGACAACTTCAATAACACATGGGGACCGGATGACAAGGTTTATTTCAGTTACTGTGATGGTAATCTGTTCCCAGATGTTGAAGGTTTTCTTGATGAGAACCTCAATCACGCTCTATTCACCGCATCGCATGGCCCCGAAGATTATAAAATAGAATTCCTACCAGGGTTTTCATTTTATCCATACGAGAAAAGGCATTACGGTTATGGAATAATCTTTGTCGACGGCCGGCTCTATCACTTCATCAGCGTGAACCAACACGAGTACTATCTGTATTTCCATGGTAGCAAACTGGTATATTCGGATGATTTTGGCAGCACGTGGTTTTATCACAATGGGGTAAAACTGGAAGAGGACCGGTTCGATCTATCGGGCAAGAATGCATTTTTTTGGGAGGAGGGTTCGAGTTGGAGTTTTAGTCAATGCTGCTTCGTTCAATGCGGAAAGAATTACTCTCTTGCAAAGGATGATTATCTGTATGTCTATGCTCCCTTCGGCAGAAATCCGGATGATCCAGACCATTCATGGAATCAATTGACTCACAAACTATGTCTGGCAAGAGTGCATAAAAATGAGGTCTTAAGGAAATCTTCCTATACCTACTTCGAAGGCTACGATTCCAACGGCACTGCGCGCTGGACAGATAATCTCACCGATGCGGGATACGTATATCAATTTCCCGAGAAATATCACGGCTATTCATGGTTCCCAACCGTAGTTTACAACCCTTATCTCGATCTCTATATAATGGCAGTTAGTGCAACGGGCTCCGATGGCAGTGAGTTTTGGGAGGGACCGTTCGCCAGATTGTTTCTTCTGTATTCAGACCATCCGTGTGGACCATGGATCAAGTTTCACGATGATGAATGGACCTTTCATGATGACGGGTTCCACTATTATCAGCCCAAGTTCTCCTGCAAATTTTTTGAAAACAACGGACAGGACATGTATCTGCTGTTCTCTGCAACTGGGACTGATGGAGCGAGGGGGCCCTTCTACAAAATCAATCAACTTAAAATCACCCTGAAATTGAAATGAGCGTATAATGTCGAAGCGACTTTTCTCCCCCAAAGTCCTACCGGACTGGCAGGGATTGCGCGATTGCATATTGCGAAAGGGCACACCGAAGCGGGTGTACAACATGGAGCTGCTAAGCGACCAGGAGGTTCAGGATGCGGTCTGCGAGCGTTTCGACCTCACGGAGAAACTGAGCGAGAGCGATCCCTACTATGAGCAGAAGAAACAGGTCAGCCTGATGCGGTTTCTAGGCTATGACTACATCCGCGGGCAGCTCGATCATTACCTGCTGTCCTTCGACCGCTTGGCCGTCGGAGACACCGCCGGTTTGAAGCGGAAGTACGGACGTGAGTACATAGAGGAGCACAAGGGTCCCATCACGAGCTGGGAAGAGTTCGAATCCTATCCGTGGCCAAACCTCAATGCGGTCTCCACCAGAGCCCTGGAATGGTATGAAAATAACCTACCCGACGACATGTGCATCCTGGCCCTGAGCTGTTTTGCGCACTTCACCGAATATCTGACCTGGCTCATGGGCTATGAGACCCTATGTTTTTCCCTATACGATCAGCCGGACCTCGTACGGGCTATTAGCGACAAAATACTCGATACCTACCGCTTACTTATCGGGCTTCTTCTTGACTTCGACCGGATCAAGATCTTCCTGGGGGCTGACGATATGGGCCACCGCACCAGCACTTTGATCAGTCCCGACAGCCTGCGCGAGTTCGCTCTACCGGGGCACAAAGAGATAGCCGCAAGATGTCATGACGCCGGCCGTCCGTATATCTTACACACGTGCGGGAACCTGAATTATGTGGCGCGACGGCTTATGTGGCGTAAGCCATGCAAATCTTTCAGGCATCGGTTATTAGGTCTAATTCTCACCACATAATCGGATTACCAGCGCCTACAGCGAATCCAGGAAATCCATCAGATCGCGATCCTTACGCCACAGAGGTTCACGATCGGCTTTCTTTTTTCCAGGAGTTATTGCGCATGTCGCCAGGGCTTTTGCCTTCATTTCGA
>SDBV01008095.1_pt1 | contig 14232 bp, 13 predicted proteins | sample 2277081 | NCBI WGS metagenome assembly SDBV01 (sample SAMN10402039, study PRJNA504765) | marine sediment metagenome | isolation source: marine sediment core GS10_PC15, 223 cmbsf | place: Arctic Ocean: Southern Knipovich Ridge | collected 2010
GTAAGAGGTGATAAATAATCCTGAGCCACCCGCCAGTCCGTAAAGTGCCAGACCGAACATAAAGGGCTTCTTGGTACCCATTCTGTCGATAAAATATCCCCACAGGGGGCTGAAAATGGCAATAAAGAGCCCGTGGGCGGTTATGATAAGGCCAGCGGATGCCGGGTCAACACCCAGTCCCGCTCTTATAAGATTGAGGACCGGGGCCAGAATTGAACCAGACATAACGGTTAAAGTGCCGCTAGCTAGAATAACCCACAGGGTAAACCTGTTAAAATTTTTCATTATTTCTTATTGGGGGTTAATTAATATTGTTTACGTCAAGGCTGAGCGCGGCGGGTCATATTTGAATGTTTTGCGCCAAATAGAAAAAGCCGTTTCCGGCCTTATGCTCTATCACGAGCCCTTTTTCTTTTAGTTTCTCCAGCCATTCCATGGCTGATTCCATTGTAATATTAAAGACCTCGGCAACTTCTTTTAGTGCAACCTTTTCATACTTCCGGACAAAGTCCAGGATGCTATATTCATCCACCAGAATCGGGTTTGATGCCAAGCTGTTATCCCCCAGCTGTTGAATAACTCGCTCGAAGGTTGGGAATATTTGATATCCGTGGAGTAAGATTTCCTGACCTTCGGCGTTACGAATAAGGAAGGTCGGGAAACCAGTAATTCCCCTCCCCCTACATTCTAAAAGGTCTTCATGGAAGGCTGCCTCCGCTTTCCCATTTTCGATGTCGCTCATGAATTTCTTGGAGTCGAGGCCGCTTTTTTGCGCCAGCTCTACCTGGACTTCGAGACGATGAATTGCCTGGCGTTCAGCCGCGGCTGCTTCACGCATTCGCCGCAAGAACTTTTTCGCCCGTTCTCCGTTCTGGAATTCAGCAGACTTGTAAGCGATGTTCGCCGGATATGTTGAGCGAAACTCATCTTTGATGTCATACCACACCCGCTCATCCACTGGCATTCCATGGCGTTGGGAGGCGTCGAGCCAGTGTGTAGCCACCTGTTGGTACCAATTTGAACCACCTATTTTATTTAGGGAGTCATAGAACTTACTGATGTTTTCGACGAGCCCGCCCATCTTGAATCTTATCCGCATCCGGCCACCATATGTCTCTTGAATCTTTCTTAAAATAGGTTCTGAGCCCCAGCACCATGTGCAATACGGGTCTGTGTACTCAATAATTTCTAGAGCTGTATTTTGTGGTACCATGTGCTTCCTCTTAATAATATAATTGCCAGCGTTACCAAAGTGGGCCATTTCTAAATGAGTGACAGACGACGATGCTTGTTCCTGGCGGTTACCCACGTCTTATGGCTAACTCACTACCTTCAGCACGGATAAGTTTTGGTTATCAAGCCAGAATCAGCTACGGAGGGTAGCGCCAAGCTCCTTAGAAAGCCTATCCAGGAGCTGCTGATAAACCTGGTAAACCGCCTCATCGGTGAGGGTATGAGAGCGGGACTGGAAGGTAATGCGGTAGGCGAGAGATTTCTTGCCCGGAGGGACCTGCCCGCCAGAGTAAACATCAAAAAGAGCGACCCGGTTCACCAGCGCAAAGCCGCCGATAATATCCTGAACCTGCCGGTGGGTTACTCCGGCATCAACTACCAGAGCTATATCCCGGTCAACAGCCGGAAATCGGGGTACCGGTTGGAACATCTTATGACCAGCGGTAAAGGGTAAAAGAGCAGTCATGTCGATTTCAAATAGGTAGACCGCCTCAGAGATGTCAAACGCCGCCAGCACTCCGGGGTGCAGCTCACCAAGGACCCCAAGTCTATTATCAGCGATAACAACTGCTGCCTGCCCGCCGAGGCGCAGGCTTTCATCAGAGCTGGCTTCAAAGCCGATATCTACACCTAATTGGCCAAGCAGGCTCTCCACCACCCCTTTAGCATCGTAGAAATCAACCGATTCGTCCCCGCCGTGCCAGGATTTTTCCACGCGGGGGCCACCCAGTATGCCACACAGATACTCAGGCTCTTTTGGTAAATCTTTCGATTGTGGTATATAAACCCTCCCCAGCTCGAAAAGCCGTATGGCACCATATGCATGTTTCCTGTTTTCAGCAAAGGCGGCTAAAAGGTTAGACCGCAGGTTGGGGCGAAGATACTCCTGGTCGGCCGTCATCGGATTAGCTACACGAAGGGGCATGGGTTCAAGGGGATGAGGCTCCGCTTGCAGCTTGTTTAGTGATTTCAAGCCGATTAAGGAATAGGTAATTATTTCCTGAAAGCCGGAACCGGTAAGGCAGTGCCTTGCCTTCCGCTTAAGACTGAGAATTGGGGCCGGGTCCTGTCTGGGCAATGGCTCGCCGAGCATGGTAGACGGAATCTTGTCATAGCCAGTAATACGGGCTACTTCCTCTACCAGGTCGACGGCCAGACGTATATCACTCCGCCAGTAAGGGGCGGCAACCAGGACATCAAGGGCTGAACCGGTGGCACTACAATCAAAGCCCAGTGAGGTCAAGGTGTCTACTATCTGCTCGAGGCTGAACTCAACCCCCAAGAGTCGCTTTACCTTATCAGTTGATAGCAAGATAGGTTCGCTATCCTGCCGGCCGGGGTAAACATCAACCACACCTTTGGCCGCCTCACCACCGGCCAGCTGCACGATTAGCTGGGTTGCCCGTTCGAGACCCAGTAGAGCCAGCTCAGCACGAATACCCCGCTCGAAACGCATGCAGGCTTCACTGGGCAGAGACAAGGACCGGCCGGTATAGTGGATGCTTGCCGGGTTAAAACTGGCCGCTTCCAGCAGTATTGACGTGGTCTGCCGGGTTACTTCGCTGTCAGCTCCGCCCATAACGCCGGCGATAGCCACCGCCCCACGCGTATCGGTAATGACCAGCATATCCCGTGAAAGGGTCCGCTCTACCCCATCCAGACTGACTATGGTTTCGCCATCGTCAGCCCGGCGGACAATAATTTTCTTGCCTGTAATCCGGTCATAGTCAAAAGCGTGCAGGGGTTGCCCGTGCTCCAACATGACATAGTTGGTAATATCCACAATATTGTTTATCGGGCGCATCCCGCACGCCAGCAGGCGCTGCTGCATCCACCCTGGAGACTCCGCCACTTTTACCCCGCTAATCAGGCTGGCGCAGTACCTGGGGCATAGCTCAGGGGCAGCAATTTCCACCGATATCTGCTGGCTTATTGGGTAAGCTGACTCCTTATACTCAACCCCGGGCAGGCGCACCTTCTGCCCGGTCAGGGCGGCGATTTCCCTGGCTATGCCAGTTACAGACAGGCAGTCGGGCCGATTGGGGGTTACCTCCAAATCAAAAACTGTATCTCCCAGGTAATCAGCCAGGGGAGCACCGAGGGGCGCTTCGGCGGGCAAAACCATGATTCCTTCATGACTGTCCGAGATGCCCAGCTCCCTTTCTGAGCAAACCATCCCACTGGAGACAACGCCACGAATCTTGGCTGCTTTCAGGCGGAGTGACTGGCCACTGTGCCCGTCTATGAGCTGGGCACCCACGTGGGCAAAGGCTATTTTATCGCCAGGCCTGAGGTTGGGCGCCCCGCAAACAACGGTCAGCTGCTCAGTACCTAAATCTACCGTGGTCAGGCGAAGTCGGTCAGCATTGGGGTGGGGTTCGATGGCAACTATCTGGCCGATAACTATGTCTTCCCAACCACCGATAACCTGTCTCCCTTTGACCTCGGTGCCGGCCATGGTCAGCCGGTCAGCCAGAGCGGTCGGGGACAAGGAAATATCCACGTATTCCTTTAGCCAGCTAAGTGGAACCTTCATTCTAGAACTGCCTTAAGAACCTGAGGTCGCTGCCGTAGAGCAGCCTGATATCATTAATTCCATAGCGGAGCATGGGTATACGGTCAATGCCGATACCAAAGGCAAAGCTGGTGTAAACTTCAGGGTCAATACCGCCGCGCTGGAGCACCCGGGGATGAGTCATTCCCGCCCCCAGTATTTCAATCCAGCCGGTATGGCCACACAGGCGGCAACCTCCACCACTACAGACCAGGCATTCGATAGCCCCCTCGACCCCGGGCTCAACAAAGGGGAAATAGTCGCAGCGGAAGCGCACCTTTCGTTTCTCACCAAAGAAACGGCGGGCGAATTCGTAGAGCGTCCCCTTCAGGTCAGCCATAGTAATACCCTTGTCTACTGCCAGGCCATCAATTTGATGGAACATTGGGCTGTGGGTAGCATCGCTAGCCTCATAGCGGTAAACTTTACCCGTCTCAATTACTCTTATTGGCGGCTGCCTGGTTGCCACCGTCCGGGCGCTCACCGAGGTGGTGTGGGTGCGCAGCAGCATCGGTCTTTCCCCACTTTCCGTTTCATAATCAATCCAGGAGGTTGACATGTTGTCACGCGCCGGGTGTTCATCGGGAATGTTTAACGCCTCAAAGTTGTAATAGTCCCACTCTACCTCCGGCCCCTCCACTACCTGAAAGCCCATAGAGACAAAAATATCGCATATTTCATTCAGGGTCTGGGTGATAGGGTGCAGGCGGCCTGTTGGAAGCGGACGGCCAGGCAGGGTAATATCAATGGCTTCTCCCTTAGCTGTGACAGCCATCTGCGACTCACGAAGAGAATTCTCTTTCTGGCTCAGGCTGTCTTCTAAATGCAGCTTGACCTCGTTGGCCCGAGCGCCAACCGCCTTCCGTTCTTCCAGGGGTAGTTTTGCCAGGCCGCGCAGAGTAGTGGTAAGCTCACTCTTCTTACCCAGGTAGCAAATCCGCCACGATTCCAATTCCTTGATGCTGGCGATGTTCTCCAACTCCCGCAGCGCATTTCGCTTTAATTCTTCAAGCTGTTGTAACATAGCTGTCTTGAATTATAGGTTATTAGTAACAAAAGGGTCAAGCAATGAGACTATTTGGCAACCCATCCCCTGACCCTATAGATTTTATTAAGTGACCTCACCCCCTTTGTCCCCCTCTCCTTAATCAAGGAGAGGGGGATTTATTTATAGAAGAGGGGCTGACGCCCCTCTTAAACACCCCACATCATTAATCCAGAGTAAGGATAGTTTAAGAGAGGCAAAGACTCTTTAAGCTTGGATTTCTCATCAAAATGGGTAAGAAGCCATTCTGTATTTTAGGAATATTGACAGGCACACTAAAAAGGATTAAATTAAAATCCCAACATATGAAATAACCACAAGATAGAATAGTCGTAGCATTGGTTTGGGAGGTGTGGGGATGAAAAGAAATAGGCAAATGCGAAATAGTTTTGGTGGGTTGAACATATACCAGAAGGCGCTTTGGTGGTCCTTACTGTATATATTCCTCCCAGGCGGAGCAATTCTCATAACCTGGTATGCCTTGTTTGAAAACCCGGGGGCTTGGATACATGCCATCTATTTATGGCTATTGTGTGGTTTTGGGGTCTGGGCACTTAGACACCGGTTTTGGGATACCTGGAGGGACGCATTCGCCAGGCGCACCACTACTCTGAAAGGCAATGTCGGTAGAAAGTGGGTTACGGAAAGAACGGAACAGGGCGCTACCTTAAAAGACTATGAGATTGCTGTTAACCACCGCTCGTTCGAAGTGTCCAAGAAAATCTATAATTGGCTTTCCGAAGGTGACGAGGTTGTAGTTCACTATTGGCCACGGACAGAGACCGTGTCAAAAGTTGAGAAAATAGGGTAGAAGATGTTTTATCCTTTTAACCTTGAACCTTGCCTCTGGCCGTGGTCACCAGATTGGCAAAGTCTTCCGGCTCTTTAACAGCCATATCGGCCAGCATCTTGCGGTTGATTTCAATCCCGGATTTCTTCAAGCCGTCCATAAACCGGCCATAGGTGAGTCCATGGGCTCTGGTGGCGGCACCGACCCGCGAAATCCATAAACGCCTCATATCGCCCTTACGCTGGCGGCGGTGAGCGTAAGCATAGCTTAGTGACTTGAGCATAGACTCTTGGGCTCTTCGGAAAAGGGAGTGCTTGGTAGCCCGGTGCCCCTTGGTCATGGCTAGCACTTTCTTATGTCGTCGGTGTCCGGTTACACCTCTCTTTACTCGCGGCAAAATATCCCCCCTTGCTTTTACTGATGAACTGCCTTTTTCTCCTTGCTGATACCAGAGAATACTATGAAGGCAATGCCAACCAAGGCTAATACCAGCCCAACCATTCTCAGCCACCCAACCCAATCAATTATTATCCATATTGAGCCAATGGCTACTCCAGCTCCTATCCCAGTCAGGATAAAGCCGGGCAATAACACTGCCTGCCCTGGGCGAGACAGAGGCTTTGGTTGATATAGCCCCTTATCAATGAGCGCCATATTTTTCTTGTGGTCCGTCCAAATCGCCAATAAGGCTATCCCTAAACTAAATACTATTGCCGCTATCGGTATCAAAAAAACGACCCATTCCATTTTTTCCCTCCCTTCAAGTTATTTATCAGCCTCTTCCCCTTCAGATTTTTATTTAGTAGCCCTATCCCCTTCCCCATCCTTCAAAGAAGGAGGAAGATGTATTCTCGGCATGAAGGGGAATTATGGGGAATTGCTATGGGAGAGAGGCGAAGCCTCTCTCAGACTCTCCCGATAAATAACCTCTCCTGTTTACTTTACCCCATAGGGTATGAGCCTTTTTATGCGGATTCTATCACTTGCATGTAGCGGTATCATCTCATCAAAAAGACGCCTAACCCGTTTTGATTTGTGACGGCGCAGGTGGCTTTTTGGCCCCTTGGCACGCATAATTTTACCGCTGCCCGTAATATGGAAGCGGCTCTGTGCTCCTTTATGAGTTTTAATCTTTGGCATTTACGTTTCCTTTACTTTAGCTTTCTGGGTAGCTCCCGGCACCAGGATAATGGACATTCTCCTTCCTTCCAGTGATGGTTGCCGTTCAATAGAAGCCACTTCTTTTAGTGAATCCGCCATCCTTTGCAGCAATCTCCAGCCATTTTCCTTATGAGTGATTTCACGTCCCCGGAACATTACGGTTACCTTAACTTTGTCACCTTCATTCAGCAGCTTGCTGGCTGACCTGGCCTTAGCCTGAAAATCATGTTCGCCAATCGAAGGCCGCAACCGAACTTCTCTTAAAGCTGAGACCCGCTGACTCTTCCTGAGCTCACGCTCTTTCTTGGACTGTTCATATTTGTACTTTCCATAGTCAAGAAGACGGCATACCGGCGGCTCAGCAGTGGCTGCCACTTCAACCAAGTCAAGGTTGTTCTTCCTGGCTACTTCTCGGGCCTGAAGCAAAGGCATAACACCTAATTGCTCACCCTTATCCCCGATAAGGCGGACTTCTCTAGCTCTAATCCTTTCGTTAACCAGCAGTTTCTTAATTATGGTTGCTATCTACCTCCTTTTAGCACCACCACCCTGTGAACAAAAACTATAGCATATTCCCGCAGACTAATCAAATCACGGGGTCTTTTACCTTGTCTGTGATAGCTGTCATAACGGCATTCCTGAAGCTGTCAAAGGATTGGGCAGCGATTTGCTCACCGCTACGTAAACGGACGGAAACCGTAGACGCCTCCATTTCTTTGTCACCGACCACCAGCATATACGGTATCTTGTCAAGCTGCGCCTGTCGAATTTTAAGGTTTATCCTTTCCGACCGCTCATCAACTTCGGCACGCACCTTTTGACTCTTGAGGTCAGCTTCCAGTCTATGAGCATAGTCCAGGTGACGGTCTGCCACTGGAATTACCTTTACCTGAACCGGGGCTAACCACACCGGGAAGGCGCCACCGTAATGTTCAATGAGTGAGGCAAGGAAGCGTTCCATGCTGCCCAGTACGGTACGATGTACCATCACTACTATATGCTCCCGTCCATCTTCACCAATATAGGTAACACTGAACCGCTGTGGAAGATTGAAATCAACCTGGATAGTGGGGCCCTGCCAGGCTCTCCCCTGAGCGTCTTCAAATTTAATATCTATTTTAGGCCCATAGAATACCCCCTGGCCGGGGTCTACCTTGAAGGCAATATTCAGGCGAGATAGGGCTTGCTTCAGTGTCTCGGTGGATTCCTCCCATACCTGGAGAGAACCGGCGTATTTTTCAGGCCGCGTAGAAAGCAGCACGCGGTAACTGGTGAACCCAAAGGTATCTATCATAAAGCGGGCCAGCTCTAAGACACCGGCTATTTCATCCCCTAACTGGTCAAAGCGGCAAAAAATATGAGCGTCATCCTGGGTGAACCCTCTCACCCGGGACAAGCCATGCAGCACTCCGGAACGTTCATAACGATAAACAGTGCCCAGTTCCGCATAGCGCAGAGGCAGCTCCCGATAGCTGCGTAACCTTGTCTGGTAAATCAGGATATGTCCCAGACAATTCATGGGTTTAATAACATATTCCTGTCCCTCTACCTCAATGGGGCTATACATGTAATCACGGTAAAATTCCCAGTGACCGCTGGTCTTCCACAAGTCCAGCTTGGCAATATGAGGGGTGTAAATGATGTCATAGCCACGTTTTACATGTTCATCCTTCCAGAAGTCCTCGATGGTACGGCGTATCACGGCTCCCTTGGGATGCCAGTGAACCAGTCCCGGGCCAGCTTCCTCGTGGATACTGTACAGGTCGAGTTCTCTGCCCAGTTTGCGGTGGTCACGCCTTAACGCCTCATCAAGTCTTTCTAAGTGTTTGGCCAGAGCCTCTTCGGTATCAAAGGCAACACCATAAATCCGCTGCAACATGGGGCGAGTCTCGTCACCCCGCCAGTAGGCACCGGCAATGCTTACCAGCTTAAAGGCTCCAATCTCGCCCGTAGAGGCCACGTGGGGTCCCCGGCATAAATCAACAAAGACACCCTGCCGGTACAGACTGACCGTGTCGTCCTGAATTTCGTCTATTAACTCTAATTTGTAGGGCTGGGAAGCGAAAAGTCGTCGTGCTTCTTCCCTGTCCACTTCACTCCTGACGAAGGGCGTATTGGCGGCGATTATTTCACTCATCTCAGCCTCAATAGCAGGCAAATCGTCCGGATTGAGAGGACGGGACAGCTCAAAGTCGTAATAAAAACCGTCTTCAATGGCTGGTCCGATACCAAACCTGGCATCAGGAAATACGGATAAGACTGCCTCCGCCATAACATGAGAGGCGGAGTGCCGCATTATCTCTATTCTCTCCTCATCTGTCTGCTGTTGCTGGTTAGCCGCCATCGTTGAAATCCCTTAAATGAAAACCCCCCACCCTGTTCAGGGACGAGAGGCTTCGACCACCCCTTCTGCTTCAATTCCTAATCGTAAAATGGTATAAACCATTTCCAGCACCTTATTATAACAGCTACAAGCTATAAGCGCAATCTCCCGAAGTTCAGTTTGCCAAACTCGGCCCGGAAGGGCTATACTGGAATCGGGCACCCCCGTGATGAGAAGGGTTTCCCCCACTCTGGCTTTATCTGCATTCTCGTCAATGTTTTGCGGGTGAACGTTTTTCCTGACATTGGGTACAAGGCATGGCTGATTACATTATACGGGTAGAAAATCTGGTCAAAAGGTTTGGCGGAGTAGTTGCCGTGGATAATATTAGTTTCACGGTGGCGCCAGGGGAAATCTTTGGCTTTTTGGGACCGAATGGGGCGGGCAAGACTACTACCATCAATATCCTGTGCACCCTGTCTAAACCGACATCGGGGCAAGCCTTCATTAATGGCTTCGACGTTGTAAGACAGCAGAGCCAGGTGCGCCAGTCTATCGGTCTGGTCTTTCAGGACCCGAGCCTGGATGAACGGCTCAGCGGGCTGCAGAACATGCGTTTTCACGCCTCGGTGTATAACGTGCCCGCTTCAGTCCGCGAACCGCGAATTGAGCAGGTGCTTAGAATGATGGAGCTCTGGGATAAGCGTCAAAGCATTGTAAGCACCTTCTCTGGAGGCATGAAACGCCGCCTTGAGCTAGCCCGAGGCCTGTTGCATTACCCAAAGGTGCTGTTTCTTGATGAGCCGACACTGGGCCTGGACCCGCAGACACGCAACCGCATATGGGAGTATATACTTGAACTTAGACAGAGCGAAGGGACCACCATCTTCCTGACTACACACTATATGGATGAAGCAGAGAAGGCAGACCGGATTGGTATCATTGATTACGGGAAGCTCGTTGTTCTGGATACCCCGGAGCGTCTCAAGAAGATGGTAAGTAAGGATATCATTTCCGTAAAAACAGATAACGATGATAGAGCCGTTGAAGAACTCAGGAGCCGCTACCAGATTGAGGCCAGACGTGATGGCAATGTGCTCACCTTTGAGGTGCTCCGTGGCGAAGAGTTCCTGCCCGGCTTCTTAAAGGAATTCGGCATCAAAATATTGAGTATCAGCCTGCGCCATCCGAGCCTGGATGACGTATTCCTTAAGCTAACCGGGAGGGAGATACGGCAGGAGGAAGTGAGAAATACCTTCAAGGCAATGGTTCGCCAGCACGGCCGCCGATTTCGCCATTAGGAGAGAACAGTGAACAATCTACGCGGGGTATACACCATCTGGTATCGTGATATACTTCGTTTCTGGCACGATAAAATGCGCCTGGTAGGAGCGATAGTCTTTCCTCTGCTGTTCCTGTTCGTGTTCGGCAGCGGTCTAAGCAACCGGATGGGTTCTCTTGGCGAGGGAATTGATTTCACTCAGTTCCTTTTCCCGGGCATTATCGGGATGTCAGTGCTTATGAGTTCATTTATGGCCGGCATCTCTGTGGTTTGGGACCGGGAGTTTGGCTTCCTTAAGGAGGTACTGGTGGCGCCAATCAGCCGTGCCTCAGTAGCGGTGGGCAAGACACTGGGGGCGGCAACCATCGCCATGCTCCAGGGCATACTTATTCTCTTATTTGCCCCTTTGATTGATGTCTCTTTTTCATTATGGACAGTGCTGGCGCTCCTGCCCCTGATGTTTCTGCTCGCTGCTTCTATGGGTTCTCTGGGCATTCTGATAGCAACGCGAATCAGGTCTATGGAGGCGTTTCAGGCAGTGATGCAGATGATGATGTTTCCCATGGTGTTTTTATCGGGGGTTTTCTTCCCTCTGCAGGGGTTGCCGCCGTGGATGAACATTCTGGTGAAAATAAATCCGGCTTCCTACGGCATTGCCCCACTCCGTCAGGTAATATTGGGAGCATCGCCAGATTCACCCTTTGCTATAAGCATATTTGGACATACAATGTCACTGTGGGACAATGTTGCGGTACTGGCAACGTTTGGCACAGCCATGATTCTCCTGGCTATGTGGTCTTTTGGCAACCAAGAGTAGCCAGCCTGAGAGATATATCAGGCCTATTTTGGTCGGCAATACCGGCAGTATGCAGCTAGACCAATCACGTTGTAAATGACGGGCCGTCACTTGTGGTTATATCTCTTCCAGGAGAGACGTAAACGTATCGTGGTGTCCTTCTTCATCCGCCAAGATCTGCCTGAACAAATCATAGGTGGTTTCATCACCTTCGCTTTTGGCTACTTCTATGACCTGCTTGTAAAGCTTGATAGCCCCTTCTTCATCCTTGACATCCTGCTCAATCATTTCTTTGAGGTTCTGTCCAACGAATATCGGCGTTGGCTTGGTTGTTGGTATTCCCCCGAAATAAAAGAGCCTTTCAGCGATGGCTTCAGCATGTTTCATCTCAGCTATGGCTATGTTTTTCAACTCCTCCTGTACGGCGAATCCTTTTACCCCGCTCCACTGGACATGCTGCCACATATACTGTATTGAAACCTGCAACTCTCTGGCTATTGATGAATTCAGTAACTCCAATAGTTTTTCTGATGCCTTTGGCTTTGTCACAGTTTCCGCCTCCTTTTGCTATATTTATTTTAAACTATTCCTTCAGTATATAAATAGCTTGCGTTCCGACACCTGACCACTAAAGGGACTCAGGAACTCGGGCATTTTTACCTCCTATGGTAACTTTTCACTCTATTCTATTATCGAGCCATCAGGGACTTGATAACGAAGGAAACCGACTGATAGAGATTTAGGCGGCTGTCCCTCTTATGAATGATATACCCTGTCTTAATCACTGTCAATATCGAGGGGTTACGAGCCAGCTTTTAAGGAGCCGGTATATCCCTTATTCCATTTTTTCGAACTCACTCTTGCCCACTCCGCAGACGGGACACACCCAATCATCGGGTAATTCTTCAAAAGGTGTTCCCGGTTTGATGCCACCATCTGAATCACCCAGCTCCGAGTCATAGATATAGCCACAAACGGTACACCTATACTTTGCTGTTTTCATAGCTTGTATCTTCTTCTCCTCAATATAAGTAGGGGCTGTCTGGGGAGCGGTGCCACGTTTAACCTGATGATAATAGTCGTATGTCATGCATTTTCCGGCGGTAATGACATCGGCATCTACAAGCTTGCCAACAAAAATAGTGTGAGTTCCCACGTCTATTTCCTGAGTCACCTCAGCCTCTAGATAAGCGACCGCATTATCAATGACCACCGGAGCTTGGGTCTTACCTAAGCGGTAGTTGATGCCCTCAAGTTTATCTATATCCCTGCCAGACTTGAAGCCGAAGCGACCAACGAAAGAAAGAGGTGTATCCTCGCAGAGAATAGAAGCCGTAAAGGCTTTACTTTCCTTAATAAACTCATGGGTTAGATTGTTTTTATTAATACTTACGGCGATGGTCGGAGGCTCGGAAGTTATTTGAAATACCGTGTTAGCTATTTGCCCATTAAATCTGTCACCCTTCCTTGAGCCTACCACGTACATTCCATAACCCAGCTTATGTAAAGCTTTAAAATTCATTCATAACCTCTTTTATACTTTTCGCTGTTTCCTGCCGACGGGCAACATATTTCCCCTTTAGTTACTTTAACCCCAGAGGTAAACGAATATTTAGCCACCATCCAGAGATGGATGTTCCTTGGCGACGAACCATGCTGCCGGGTCCTTAAGATATTCATAGTAGTCCAGAAGAATAAGGTGGTGTTCCCTCTCTTCCGCCGCCACAGCTTCATAAAAGCCTTTCTGAGCATTATAGGCAGCCGCCTGGCTCTGGCTCTTGTAGAAATCATAGCTTTTAATTTCCATAGCCATCGCCGTTTTTATAGCATCCGTCTCGGTGGTAGATGCCTTTATCCTGGTGCCTATCTCCTCGGAGGCCCTGGCGAATATCGTTCTCAGCTTCTGGCCCCGGTCAGGCTTAAAATCCGTCGCCGGCCAAGCCTTTTTACGGCTGATGGCAGCATATATCATTTCAAAATTACGGCGGTGAACGTCCTCTTCGGCAGCCAGCTTCTGCATCAGCTCTCTGCCTAATTCATTACCACTTTCCTCACTGGTTTTCAGATAGAACTTCTTACCATCGATTTCCATCTGTACCGCAATTTGCAGTCCTTGCAGAGTTTCAGCCTGTTCAGTTGCCATAATTTATTTCCTCCCGACTTTAGTCCGTCTCATTTAGATAACACGATGAGTTAACGCAAGAAGTGCCAACATTCATTTTTTAGCTGGCACCTCTTGCATTTTAGACCTAAAGTTCCCACCCGTCAACACTGGCTCTGAAAGGCCATCCGTGTTTATTGTTACCAGAGGCCGTTCGGTCTTATAATGCAAAACTGATAACTGAGTTGCTTTGCCTTGACAGGCGGCGGGCGTGAGTTTAGGATAGTAACAGTAGCTGAAATGGTAAATAGGCGAAGACAACGATGGCATTAGCTGCGCTACTGTACAGTGGGATTGCTGGGGCTGCTACTCTGGCCGGTATTTCAGGGGTCCTGTGGAAGCGGGATTTTGCCCTCCGGTATTCTCATTATGTCAACTCTTTTGCCGCTGGAGCCCTGCTTACCATAGCCCTGGCCCATCTTATTCCGGAGTCTGTAGAGCTGGCCAGCAATGCTCTGCTGGCGGTGCTGGTATCCTTTATTGCCTTCTATCTTCTGGAGTCAATCCTTGTTTTTCACTCCGGCTCCGCCATCCATTTTGATGAAGGATGCTCCGCAAGGACACATAGTAAGGGGAAAGTTATCTTCTCCGGTCTCTTCCTGCATTCCCTCATTGATGGCTTTGTCATTGCGGCTGGATTTGAAATCAGTCTGGAATTGGGGCTATTTGCTTCGGCTGGAGTCATTCTTCACGAGTTGCCTGAGGGAGTCACCAGCTTTGCCATTCTCTTGCGTAAAATGCAGAGGAAGACTGCATTATTCCTCTCGGTGGCGGTGGCTCTGGCCACTCCGGCCGGCGCCGCCATTGCCCTGGGACCGCTCAGCGGCTTATCCGAATCGGGTCTGGGGATTATGATGGCTATAGCCGGCGGTTCATTCCTGTATGTA
>SDBV01008096.1_pt1 | contig 14232 bp, 13 predicted proteins | sample 2277081 | NCBI WGS metagenome assembly SDBV01 (sample SAMN10402039, study PRJNA504765) | marine sediment metagenome | isolation source: marine sediment core GS10_PC15, 223 cmbsf | place: Arctic Ocean: Southern Knipovich Ridge | collected 2010
GAGCTCACCATGCAGAAAAGGTGGAAGGCGGAAAAAGTGTCCAGCATTACTTGACCACTTCATGCCGCCCCGCACAGGGGCAACGCTAATAAACCAATAAGACAACAAGGAAAGGCCAACACCCCAGGAATGCCAACCAAAAGCGCCGCGCAGGCAAAAAAAAACCTCAAACCGCCATAGCCATCCTCTTCCTCTCACCACGCTGCATAAAATGATTCCCAACAATAACCCCAACAGTAACCACTGCAATAAACAGAGTAGCAAGCGCATTCATCTCAGGATTCAACCCGAGCCGAACCCGAGAAAAAACAACGAGCGGCAAAGTAGTAGACCCAGGCCCAGACAAAAACGCAGACAGCACGAGATCGTCAATAGACAAGGTAAAAGACAAAAGCCACCCAGCAACAAGCGCCTGCGAAATCAACGGCAACGTAATGAAGAAAAACACCCGCAACGGCGTAGCCCCGAGATCCAGCGCCGCCTCTTCAAGCGATGGATGCAACTCCCGCACCCGCGACTGCACAATAATGGCCACATACGAAATGCACAGCATCACATGCCCGATCCAGATCGTGAACACCCCACGTCCGGCCGGCCAGCCAAGCCATTTCGCCATTTCAATGAAGAGCAGCAGCAGCGAGATCCCCTGAATCACCTCGGGAATCACCAGCGGCGCATTGATCATCCCGGTATACAGCGTGAAGCCGCGAAACCGCCCCATCCGCGCCAGCACAAACCCCGCCCATGTGCCGATGAACACCGAAGCAAACGCCGTCATCAAGCCAATCCGCAACGACAGCCATGCCGCCGCAATCAGTTCGTCATCCTGCAGCAGCGCGGCGTACCAGCGCGTCGAGAAATGCGTCCACACCGTCACCAGTTGCGATTCGTTGAACGAATACACCACCAGGCTGACGATCGGGATGTACAAAAACAGAAAGCCAATCCCAAGCGCAATGATCTGCAAAATCCGGTTCGGCTTCATCAGCGTCGTTCCTCCAGCGCCTTCGCCTGCGAGTACTGGAAGAACGCCATCGGCACCAGCAGCAGCAAGACCATCGCACACGTCACCGCGGAAGCCATCGGCCAGTCGGCATTGTCGAAAAACTCATTCCACATGACGCGGCCAATCATCAACGTATTCGCTCCGCCCAGCAATTCCGGAATCACGTACTCTCCAACCGCCGGAATGAACACCAGCAGGCAGCCCGCAATAATCCCGTTCTTCGACAGCGGCAGCGTAATCTGCCAGAACGCTTTCCATGGTTTCGCGCCCAGGTCGTAGGCCGCTTCCAGCAGCGTGATATCCATCTTCACAAGGTGCGCGTACAGCGGCATCACCAGAAACGGCAGGTACGAATACACCATGCCGATATAAACCGCCGTGTTGGTGTGATACAGCTCGATCGGCGTATGGATCAGGCCAATCGACATCAGGAAGTTATTCAGTAACCCGTTGTTCTTGAGAATGCCGATCCACGCGTAGACGCGAATCAGGAACGACGTCCAGAACGGCAGCATCACCGCCATCATCAGGATGTTGCGCGTGGCTGGGTTCGAGCGCGCAATGTAATACGCCATCGGGTAGCCGAGCAGCAGGCACAGCAGCGTCGAGACGGCCGCCACCACGACCGAATTCACATAGGTCGCAAAGTACAGGCTGTCGGTCAGCAGGAACGCGTAGTGCGACAGGTCCAGCGCGATATGCAGCACGCCGTCCTGGAACGAGGTCAGCTCCGTGTACGGCGGAATGCCGAGCTGCAGATCGGCAAAGCTGATCTTCACGACCAGCAGGAACGGCACGAGGAAAAACAGCAGCAGCCAGATGAACGGTCCGGCCACCACGGCCGTGCGGCCCGTCAGGCCGAAGCGCCGCACCGGCCAGGACGCAAATGAGCTCAGCGCGCTTTTCATGACGTCAGCACCACACCCGCAGAAGCGCTCCAGCGCACATAAACTTCATCGCCCCATGTCGGCGGATCGATCTCGGAGAGCGCGAGGCTCGTGACGTTCGCCACCACCATCTTGCCGCCGTCGAGCTTCACGTGATACAGCGAGTAGCCGCCCATGTAGGCGATATTCGTGACCACGCCCTTGCCCCAGTTGTAGGCGCCCTCAGGCGGCTTGCGCGTCAGCGCAATGCGCTCGGGCCGTACCGAGATCGTCAGCGGCATGCCGAGCGGTCCGGTAATGCCGTGGTTCACATACAGGCGCACCGGCAGGTCGGCGGTCTCGACGAACACGTGATCCGGTTCGTCCTCGACCACCGTGCCGTCAAACAGATTGGTCGAGCCAATGAATTCCGCCGAAAACCGGCTGTTCGGGTATTCGTACACCTCATGCGGCGTGCCCAGCTGGACGATCTCGCCCTCGCTCATCACCGCGAGGCGCCCGGCCATTGTCATCGCCTCTTCCTGATCGTGGGTCACCATGATGCAGGTGACGCCGACCTTGTCGAGAATGTTCACCAGCTCGATCTGCGTGCGCTGGCGAATCTGCTTGTCGAGCGCGGACATCGGCTCGTCGAGCAGCAACAGCTTGGGCCGCTTGATCAGGCTGCGCGCGAGCGCCACGCGCTGCTGCTGGCCGCCCGAGAGCTGATGCGGCTTGCGCTTGGCAAAGCGCCCCATCTGCACCAGATCGAGCACCGCCTGCACGCGCTCCTTCAGTTCGGCCTTCGCCACGCCTTCCTGCTTCAGGCCGAAGGCGACATTCGCTTCGACCGTCATGTGCGGAAACAGCGCATACGACTGGAACATCATGTTGACCGGCCGGCGATACGGCGGCATCTGCGCCAGGCCCTCACCGTCGATCAGGATCTTGCCCGAGGTCACGCTCTCGAGACCCGCCAGCATCCGCAGAAGCGTCGACTTGCCGCAGCCGGAACTGCCCAGCAGCGCGAACAGTTCGCCCTTCTTCACCGAGAGGCTCACCTGCTTGACTGCAACCGTCTCGCCGAACTTCTTGACGACGTCGACGATCTGCACGAAGTTTTCCGCTGCGTCGTTCGCAACGGCATAGCTGCCCGGGGGCGGCGTGCCGGCCCCTGCCAGCGCACCCGACTGGTCACTGCTCATGATTTGCTACTTCACTCCTGCGTTTGACGAACAAAGCCCCCGGTGAACACCGGGGGCTTCGGGATGATGCCTAGTCTTTGCTCATTGCGGCCGCAGGCGTCAGCGGCCGGACTTGAACTCGGTCCACAGCCGCGTCTGCAGACGCTGGATTTCCGGCGGCAGCGGCTTCAGCAGGAACAGCGTCTTGATGACTTCAGGCGGCGGATAGACGGCCGGATCGTTCGCCACGTCCTTGTCGACATACTTGCGCGCTTCCAGGTTCGCGCTCGGGTAGTAGACCTCGTTCGTGATCGCGGCGTGGACCTGCGGCGTCTCGATGTAGTTGATCCACTCGAGTGCGGCTTCCTTGTTCTTCGCGTCCTTCGGAATCGCCATCACGTCGAACCAGACCGGCGCACCGCCCTTCGGAATGTAGTACTCGATCTTGTACGGCTTCTTCGCTTCCACCGCACGGTGCTTGGCAATCACCACGTCGCCCGACCAGCCGTAAGCGAAGCAGATGTCGCCGCCCACCAGGTCGTTGATGTAGCCCGACGAGTTGAATTGCGTGATGTACGGACGGATCTTCTTCATCATCTCGAGCGCGGCACGGTAGTCGGCCGGGTTCGTGCTCATCGGGTCCTTGCCGATATAGTGCAGCGCCGCCGCAAACACCTGGTCAGGCGCGTCCAGCACCGAGACGCCGCAGGCCTTCAGCTTCGAGATGTATTCGGGCTTGAAGAGGATGTCCCAGTTGTTCAGCGGCACATCCTTGCCGAGGATCTGCTGGACCTTGGTGACGTTGTAGCCGAGACCCGTCGTGCCATAGGCCCACGGATCGGCATATTTGTTGCCCGGATCGGCGCCGGCGACGAGCGCCATCAGCGAAGGATCGAGGTATTTCTGGTTGGGCAGCTTCGATTTGTCGAGCGGGGCGAAAATGCCCGCCGCAATCTGCTTGCCGGCGTAATTGCTGGTCGGCACCACGATGTCATAGCCGGAATTGCCGGTCAGCAATTTGGCTTGCAGCGTGTCGTCGCTGTCGTAGTTATCGTATTTGACCTGGACGCCGGTCTGCTTGGTAAAGTTCGGGATTGTGTCCTTGGCGATGTAGTCGGACCAGTTATACACATTCAATTGCGTATCTTTTGCTGCTGCCGTCAGCCACGGCGTGGCACACAGCACCAGCGCCGCCAGTTGGCGCACCACCAGTTTTTTCATCCCGTTCTCCGATCCTGTCAGCCTCAGCCGACCGTCCACTCCACGTGCCGCGGCGCACTGCTCGCGGCTCCCCTGAAAAACCCGAAAACTACCACTAATTATTGCGCGCTTCAAAAAAAATACCAGGCTGTCGCGCAAAGGGTACAGCGTATGCGGCTTGCGCGGTCAGACCGGCTAGCCACGCGCAGACAAAATTGCGCGCAATTTTAGCGGGTTATTGGCGCATGTCCATATGGAAAAAAACGCCTTCGGCAATGGCGCGGGTCAGGCGCTTTGCATGGGCGGATTTCGACAGGAAATGAAGCCAATTGAAGTCAATTTGTAAGAATAACCCGTTCAAAATTGACGCTGCAACGCCGGGACGCTGCGCCGCGGGGACGCGACCTTGCCCGGAACGAAACTCCAGCATCAGTTAACATAGCCTCACCTTCCTGCTTTTCGTCCCAAGGTTTTCGATGGCTTCAAATCTTCATGCTCTTCCGGATAGCCCGTGCATCGGCGTCTGCTCCACCCTTTTTGACGAAGTCTGCAAGGGCTGCGGGCGTACGGCAGCCGAGGTGGCGAACTGGGTTTTCCTGACCGATGAGGAAAAGCGTGCGGTGTGGGTGCGCATCGAACAGGAGGGCACGGCAATGCGTTTCAAGTACGACAAGCTGTAAGGCAGCATCGGCCTTGGTCCGCCGCGCGAGTCGCGGCGCGCCATGAAAAAACGCCGGGATATCCGGCGTCCTGGTCTGCTGGTTCCTGCCAGTTCCTGCAGGTTTCTGCTGGTGCGGCTATCAGAAGCGCATGCCGACCCCAAGCCCGACCACGACCGGGTCGATATCCAGCCGGCCCAGCGATGTGCCGCCAAGCGACGCGTCGGTTCTCATCCAGATCTTCTTGACGTCGGCATTGACGAACAGCGATTTGGTGATCTGCACGTCGACGCCCGCCTGCAAGGCCGGCCCGAAGCTGTGGTTGGTGATCGAAATCGGCTGGCCGTTGACATTCAACCCATTGTTGTAGAAATACGTGTAGTTCACACCTGCACCGAGATACGGGCGGATCCGGCCCTGGTGGTTGAAGTGATATTGCAGCAGCAAGGTGGGCGGCAAAACGTTCACGCCGCCCAGATTGCCAAGGCTCGACGTCAGCTGATGGCGCGACGTGCCCAGGATCAGCTCGACCCCGAGGTAATCGCGAATCATGTAGGTCAGATCCAGTTCCGGCACGATCGCGTTGTTGACGCCCACGTTCAGCGCCGAGAGCGTGTTGTTAGTGGACACGTTCGGGATAATGCTGATGGCCCGCAAACGCACCAGCACGTCGCCCGCGTGAATGCCGTTGAGGTCGTCATCGGCGGCGTGAGCCTGCGGCATGGCGAGTCCCATGCCCAACAGGCAGAATACGATTGCCGCGGCCTTGCGCGTGGTTTTAATTTTGTTCTTCATGTTAATCCCCGTCGTTGGTCATTCGTTGAGCATTGATAACTGCGGGGATTGTCGATTCTCTGAACGCTCGCCGTGTTGACCCTCGTCAACCGAGCGAGAACGCCCAACGGCCTGCGACAGCCGGTCGCGCTACGCCGGTCAGCAGCAGCTCGATCAGGTCGTGCACGCTGCGAATCGCATGGCCGAATGGCAGCGCCTCGCGGCCGCGGAAGAACAGGCCATTGGCGACATCGCCACGCAACGCCGCGGCAAGCCGCGTATCGATGCAGAAGTGGCCGAATTTTTCGATGCCGTCGCGCAAGCCGCAGACGCTCAGGCATTCGAGCGCAGTGGGACAGGTGTTCTTCAAGGTGCCGATCTTGTCGCGAATGCGCGTCTCGTTACGCAGATAGCGCATGAGCCATGGCGTCTTCACGGCGCGCGCCGGCAGTCCGGTGACGCTGACGAATTCGACGATGTCCTCCGGAGTCGCCTCCACCAGCACGCGCTTGAAATTGGGGTGAGCGTCGCCCTCTTCGGTCACCGCGAACGGCGTGCCGAGCTGCACCCCGTTGGCGCCCGCACTGAGCCAGGTACGCACGGCCTCGTGGCTGTTGATGCCGCCTGCCACGATCAGCGGCACGTCCTGGCGGCTCAGGCCGAGCGAGGTGAAAACCGGCTGCAGTTCTTCGAGCACCCGCGCGAAGTCGAAGCGCGCATCCTGCATATCCGCGAGATTCGTCACGCCGAGATGGCCACCCGCGTGCGCCGGGTGTTCAATCACGATCGCATCGGGCAGGCGCCCCTTTTTTAGCCACTTCTTCAGTACGAGGGCGATGCCGCGGCTGTCGGAGAGAATCGGGATCAACGCGATGTCGTGGCCTTGCGTCATATCCGGCAGGTCGAGCGGCAGACCGGCGCCCATCACAATCGCGTCCGCGCCGCTCTCGCAGGCAACCCGCACATAGTCGGCGTGGGCGTTGACCGCCTTCATCACGTTGACTGCGATCATGCCGTGTCCTTCGCTCAACACGCGGGCCGCACGAATTTCGCGTGCGAGGGCAGTGAGATTGGCGGCCTCGAGCGTCTCGCGCGCCGGATTCTCCCGGCATTGTTCGACGAGGTCGGCGTGATGGTGACGCAGATCGATGCTGGCAATGGTGCCCAGCGCGCCTTCACGTGCCACGCTACCGGCTAGCCGGTGTGCCGAGATGCCGACCCCCATGCCACCTTGAACGATCGGCAGCAGCGTGCGGCCGCGAATGACCAGAGGTGCAAAGGAATGAGATGAGTACATGTTGCCCCGTGTCGACGAGATAAAACGTCCATACTCGCCAATGGGGCGGTGCGCACATTGCGGCGCATCAAACAAAGCGGGCGCGCACCGGATGGGATGCGCGCCCGCTTGACCTGCATCATGGATGTTTGAACATCAGGACTGGGGCGGCAACGTGCCCCGCGTGTTGCGACACGATTGGGCGGCACTCTCACCCAATCTGCGTGGAAGCGCTAGCGCGACATCATGTTCATGCTGACGTTATGCATCACCCACACTGTCCCGCCGACCAGGATAAGCGCGGCCACCACGGTATAAACCAGCGCCATGACATTCCAGCGTTGGCCCGACGACGTGTTCAGATGCAGAAAGAACACCAGATGAACCACGATCTGCACGGTCGCCAGCACTGCTAGCGCAGCCATCGCCGTCTGTGGCGGCAGAACGCCGCGCATGACTAGCCCGAACGACGCGGCTGTCAGCAACACTGCCAGCACAAACCCGGCGATATAGCCGAGTGCGCTGCCGTGCGCCTCCTCTTCATGAAACGAATGTGTTTGAGCCATTTAGAGCACGCTCCCAAGGTAGACAAACGAAAACACGCAGATCCACACGATGTCCAGAAAGTGCCAGAAGAGGCTCAGGCATGCGAGGCGCGTAATCTCGCGCTCGGACATCTCGGGCTTGAGGACAATCTGCACGGCGAGCACGACCATCCAGATGAGGCCCACGCTCACGTGCAGGCCATGGGTACCGACCAGCGTGAAGAAGGACGAAAGGAACGCGCTGCGGCTCGGGCCCGCACCTTCGGCGATCAGGTGCGAAAACTCCTGCACTTCGAACCAGAGAAACGCCAGACCCAGCACGAAAGTCACCACCAGCCATGCGAGCACGGTGCCCGACTTGCGCTTGTGCGCGCCGAGCATTGCGAAACCGTAGGTGATACTGCTGAGCAGCAGCACCGCCGTTTCCAAAGCGACACCCGGGATATCGAACAGATCCTTGCCGGTTGGCCCGCCCGCAAACTGATGCGCCATCACAGCGAACACCGCGAATAGCGATGCAAACAGCACGCAGTCAGTCATCAGATACAGCCAGAACCCGAATACCGAGTGGGATGGCGCGTGCTCGTTCTCCAGTTCGCCGAGCGCGGCGAGATTAGTGTTCTGCATCATCAGTTGACCTCCGCAGCGGCAAACCGCTCGTCGCGCTTCGTTTCGCTTGTCCTGCCACCCTGCTCCTCGGTCTTGCGGACCGTTTCGGCCGGGATGTAATAGCCGTCGTCATGGCCGAAGCTGCGCCCGATCACGGTCGCCATGATGCCGATGAGCGCCGCAACAGCAAGCCACGTGATATGCCAGACCCCGGCAAAACCGAGTGCCAGGCTGAACATGCCGATAAAGAAACCGGCACGGGTATTCGACGGCATATGGATCGCGCGATACACCGCCTGCCCGCCAAGGCCCTGCCCCGTTTCCTTCATATGCGTGAACGCATCGAGCTCATGCACGACAGGGATGGCGGCAAAGTTGTAGACCGGCGGCGGCGACGAAGTGGCCCATTCGAGCGTGCGGCCATTCCACGGATCGCCCGTGACATCGCGATACTCCGGCAGCTTGCGATTGCGCACGCTAACGATTACCTGCAGAACCTGGCAGACCACACCGAGCGCAATCAGCACCACGCCGCAAGCCGCTACGATCAGGTACGGATGCCACGCCGGGTTGTCATAGTGATTCAGACGGCGCGTCATGCCCATGAAACCGAGCACATAGAGCGGCATGAACGACACATAGAAGCCGACGAACCAGAACCAGAAGGCGGCCTTGCCGAGTTTCTCGTTCAGCTTGATGCCGAACACCTTCGGGAACCAGTAGTGGACGCCGGCCAGGTAGCCGAACACCACGCCGCCGATAATCGCGTTATGGAAGTGGGCGATCAGGAACAAGCTGTTGTGCAGGACGAAGTCCGCGCCGGGAATCGCCATCATCACGCCGGTCATGCCGCCGATCGTGAAGGTGACCATAAAGCCGATCGTCCAGAGCACGGGCGTGGTGAATTCGAGGCGCCCGCGATAGATCGTGAATAGCCAGTTGAATATCTTTACGCCGGTCGGAATGGCGATGACCATGGTCATAATGCCGAAGAACGCATTGACGTCCGCGCCGGAGCCCATCGTGAAGAAGTGGTGCAGCCAGACGAGGAACGCCAGCACCGTGATCACGCACGTGGCATAGACCATGGTCTTGTAGCCGAACAGCGGTTTCTTCGCGAACGTCGCAATCACTTCCGAATAGATACCGAACGCCGGCAGAACCAGAATGTAGACCTCCGGGTGACCCCAGGCCCAGATCAGGTTCAGATACATCATGGCGTTGCCGCCACCGTCATTGGTGAAGAAATGCATGCCGGCGTAGCGGTCCAGACCGAGCAGCGCGAGCGCGATGGTCAGGATCGGGAACGTCGCCATGATCAGCACGTTCGAGCACAGGGCCGTCCACGTGAATACCGGCATCTTCATCAGTGACATGCCGGGCGCGCGCATCCGGACGATGGTGACGAAGAAGTTGATGGCGGTAATCAGCGTGCCGACTCCGGACAACTGCAGGCTCCAGATGTAGTAATCCACCCCTACGCCCGGGCTGAACTGAAGTTCAGAGAGCGGCGGATAGGCGAGCCAGCCGACCTGCGCAAACTCGCCGATCACCAGCGACAGATTGATCAGGATCGCGCTGATCGCGGTCATCCAGAACGAGAGCGAATTCAGGAACGGGAATGCGACGTCGCGCGCGCCGATCTGCAACGGCACGATCAGGTTGAACAGACCTACCATCAGCGCCATTGCCATGAAGAAAATCATGATGACACCGTGTGCCGTAAAGATCTGGTCGTAGTGATGCGGCGGCAGATAGCCCGGCGAGTGATAGGCGAGCGCCAGTTGCAGACGCATCATGACGGCGTCGGCAAAGCCGCGCAGCAGCATCAGGACGGCGACCACGATATACATCACGCCGATCTTCTTGTGATCGACGCTGGTCAACCACTCGCTCCACAGCCATTTCCATTTGCCGCACCAGGTCAATGCCCCCGCCGTGGCAAGGACAAGGACCGCCATCAGCGCGCCCGCGCCCATGATGATGGGCTGATCGAACGGAATCGCCGAAAGTGTCAGTTTTCCGAACATGTGTTACCCCCTCGTACCGCAATTGCTGTTCTGCAGATCGAGAACATTGCCGTTGTTGTACTTCGCAATGATGTTGTGGAACAGCTTCGGATCGACCGATGAGAAATAACGCACCGGCTCTTTCTCGCTCGGCTGTGCCACCGTGTTGTATTCGTTCATGTCGAGCCGGCCGGACGACGCCTTGACCTTCTCAACCCATGCGTTGAACTGCTCGGGGTTGGTGGCGAGCGCGCGGAACTTCATGTCGGAGAAGCCCCTGCCGCTAAAGTTGGCCGACACGCCTGCGTAATCGCCAGCTTCGTCAGCCACGAGGTGCAACTGCGTCTGCATGCCCGCCATGGCGTAGATCTGACTGCCTAGTCGCGGAATGAAGAACGAGTTCATGACCGAGTCCGACGTGATCACGAAGTGAACGGGCGTCCCCACCGGAAAAGCCAGTTGATTGACCGATGCGATGCCGAGATCCGGATAAATGAAGAGCCATTTCCAGTCGAGTGCCACCACCTCGACGTTGATCGGCTTCACGGCCGACTGGAGCGGCTTGTAGGGATCGAGTTCATGGGTGGTTCGCCATGTCAGCACCCCGAGGCACAGGATGATGATGGACGGCACCGTCCAGATGACCACCTCGATCGCGGTGGAATGCGCCCATTTCGGCGCGTAGGTCGCGCGGCGGTTGCTGGCCCGGTAGCGCCACGCAAACCAGAGGGTCATGAGAATGACCGGCACGACGACCAGCAGCATGGTGAATGTCGCTGTGCCGATCAGCGATTTCTCCGCCGCCCCGATGCTGCCTTTGGGATCGAGCACGTCGAGCTTGCTGCAGCCGGCGAGGCATGCAGCCAGCGCGGTCCCGATCGGTAGCCACATCCTGTTGTTAAGGATTCCCTCGTTCTTCATATCTGCCTGCTTTTCATAGAGACACCCCCGAGATCCACTGCGTCTTTGGGACACGCAATCAACGCGGTTAAACGCGTACGCCGCCGGATTCTACGAGCGAAGGCTCAGGCGAAATTTGATCCTGGCCAAGGAAAGTGGAAAGGAGTTGTCATTTTTTGTGGAGGCGGGAATGACGCACGCGGGACATGAAGCTGCGGGGAAATCGACACCGCGACACAGCATCGCCGCCCGTGAAAAACAACCCGGCACTTCGTCGTGACGAACAGTGGATTCCGCATGCGGTGCGGTGTGGATAAGGTAGGGTCATTCGCTGGCGCTTTTCTTTGGCCTCGTATCGAAGCGCCGCAGCGGATAAAGAACGCGGACTACCGCCCGCTGTTCATGTCCGACATCACTCTGCCAAACGGATTGCACGTTTCATTACTTACGGAGGGAATACGATGCTTGAGAATCTTCTGACCGCCGCCAAAAAGCTGGACCCGAATAGCCCAGACCCGAAGCCCGCACTGGCACATGCAGCGAACAAGTTGCATGAAGTAGCGCAGCAGGAAGGCGCATCGGAAACTCAGGATTTCGATACCGTGAAGGCTGAAATTCTCCGCCTCGTCGACTCAGTTGCGGGAGGAATCAAGGGACCCGCGCAGGATGTGCGTAGCGTGGTCAATTATTACCTCAACCTCGCAATTGGCGAACAATACGACTTCGCCAAAGACGGGGTGCGCCAAAGCTTCGCCTACTTCCTGCTCGCCGTCGTCACGGAAGGATTCGTTGGTAAGGACACGGGCGGCACTACGGTCGGCAACTTCAAGGGAGAGTGGCGCGGCGGCGGGTTCCATTCCGGTTAATGACGGAAGTCGATATATGCAGTTGCCCGCTCGAGTTGGGCCGCGGCCGGCTGTCCGCTGTCAGAGATTCAGGGCTGGACTCAAAGACCGAAATAGCTGCAACGGCGCTCCGTTGAACGCGCAGTGCAGCAATAAAAAAGCGCCGGCCAGGGCAACCTGGCCGGCGCTTTTATTTTGCGCTCCTGTTACATGGACTCAACGCCAAAACACTCCGCAATTTTGGAGCGTCATGCACGCACACAGAATCAGACATCATGGCACAGCGTTCAGCACATCGCGTGCGACCGAACTACGAACGCACGGTAACCTGCATAAGTGGCCGATCACCGCTTCGAATTTCGTAATGAGCGCGGGACAATGACGTCACATGAATGAGCGTCCCAGGACAGTTACTGCACCCCCTGGCTAGCCAGGAAATCCTCGTAATTACCACCGAAGTCATACAGCGTGCCGTCCGTACGCACTTCAATAATCCGGTTCGCCAGCCCGCTCACGAACTCCCGGTCGTGCGACACAAAAATCAGCGTGCCTTCATACTTGTCGAGCGCGATCTGCAGCGATTCGATCGATTCCATATCCATGTGGTTGGTCGGCTCGTCCATCAGCAGCACGTTGTGGCGGCCCAGCATCAGCTTGCCCCAGATCATGCGGCCCTTCTCGCCACCCGAGAGCACCTTGACCGATTTACGGATGTCGTCCGCATTGAACAGCAGCCGGCCGAGCGTGCCGCGCACCATCTGCTCGTCGTCGCCTTCCTTGCGGTAGCCGTCAATCCAGTCCATCAGCGTGACGTCGTCCGGAAACTCTTCGTACGTGTCCTGCGGCATGTAGCCGATGTTGGCGTTTTCCGCCCACTTCACCGTGCCGTGGTCCGTCGCTACGCCGCCTTGCAGCGAACGCAGCAGCGTCGTCTTGCCCGCGCCGTTCTGGCCGATGATGGCAATGCGCTCGCCCGGCTGCACGCTGATGCTGAAGTTGCTGAAAATCGTGCGGTCGTACTTCTTCGTAATGGTATCGGCCACCACGGCGATGTTGTGCAGCTTCTTTTCGTACTCGAAGCGGATGAACGGGTTCTGCCGCGACGACGGCTTGAATTCCTCGATCTTGATCTTGTCGATCATCTTCAGACGGCTGGTCGCCTGGCGGGCCTTGGACTTGTTCGCCGAGAAGCGGCGCACGAAGTCCTGCAGGTCGGCAACGCGTTCTTTCGCCTTGGCGTTGGCGTTCTGCTGACGCTCGCGGGCCTGCGTGCTGGCCAGCATGTAGTCGTCGTAGTTGCCCGGATAGACCTTCAGCGTGCCGTAGTCCATGTCCGCCATGTGCGTGCAGACCTGGTTCAGGAAGTGTCGATCGTGCGAGATGATGATCATCGTCGAGTTGTACTGGTTGAGCACGTCTTCCAGCCAACGGATCGAGTTGATGTCCAGGTTGTTGGTCGGCTCGTCCAGCAGCAGCACGTCCGGCTTCGAGAACAACGCCTGTGCCAGCAGCACGCGCAGCTTCCAGCCCGGCGCCACGTTGCTCATCGGGCCGTTGTGGTCTTCAATTGCAATGCCGATGCCAAGCAGCAGCTCACCCGCGCGCGCTTCGGCCGTGTAGCCGTCGTACTCGGCGAATTTCGCTTCGAGTTCGGCGGCGTGCATGTAGTCGTCGTCGGTGGCGTCCGGATTCGCGTAGATCGCGTCGCGCTCGGTCATGGCGGCCCACATTTCGGTGTGGCCCATCATCACGACGTCGAGCACGCGCACGTCTTCGTACGCGAACTGGTCCTGGCGCAGCTTGCCGAGGCGCACATTAGGTTCGAGCATCACGTTGCCCGAACTCGGTTCCAGATCGCCACCGAGGATCTTCATGAAGGTGGATTTGCCGCAGCCGTTCGCACCAATCAGGCCATAGCGGTTCCCTTCCCCGAATTTGACCGAGATATTCTCGAAAAGGGGCTTAGGCCCGAATTGCATGGTGATATTTGCGGTAGACAGCACGGCGCGTCCTTTGACGAATTGGTTTCCAGCGGTTTGCGGCGAACAACCCAATATTTTAGCAGGTTATCAAGAAGTTAGCCCGCGCATGGGCATTCATCCGCCGTCGGTCGGGCTGGAAACGCCGCGCGGCGTCTGCAGGACGTCGATAAATGCCGACAGATCCGCCTCGGCGAGCCCCATTGCCGCGCCCAGCCGCAGCAGTTGCTGGACCGTGGCGGAGACCGGCATCGGCGTGCCGGTCTCCCACGCGGCGGCCGCAACCGTGTCGACGTCCTTCTGGAAGGTCCTGAAGGCGCCGATCGGCGGCAAACCGGCCTGGGTCATGCGCGGCACGAAGGTTTGCAGCAGCACCGAGT
>SDBV01008097.1_pt1 | contig 14231 bp, 11 predicted proteins | sample 2277081 | NCBI WGS metagenome assembly SDBV01 (sample SAMN10402039, study PRJNA504765) | marine sediment metagenome | isolation source: marine sediment core GS10_PC15, 223 cmbsf | place: Arctic Ocean: Southern Knipovich Ridge | collected 2010
TGGCGGCCCATCAACAGGTTGAACTTCTGATCGGTGCCTCCAAGCTCGATGTCTGCATCGATCGCAACGGAGTCGTAACCCTGAAGAACCGGATAGAGTGTCTCGAGAAGCGATATCGGCTTTCCTTCTTTGTACCTCTTGTCGAAGTCATCACGCTCCAGAACCTGAGCGACAGTTACTGTGCGCGTTAGCCTGAATAGCTTCTCCATCGACATGTCAAGCCACTCACTGTTGTGACGCACCTCGGTTCTGTCCTCGTCTAGCACCTTGAAAGCCTGCTCTTGAAACGTCTTCGCGTTACTCTCTATCTCTTGCGTATCCAGTACGGGGCGAGCCGCTGACTGGCCGCTTGGATCACCGACCCTCGCCGTGAAGTCGCCGATGATCAATACAACGAGGTGACCCGCGTCCTGGAACTCTCTCAGTTTTTGGAGCACTACCGTGTGTCCTAGATGAATATCTGGAGCAGTCGGGTCTATTCCAAGCTTCACCCTAAGTGGTCGATCCTCTCTCTCTGCAAGCTCAAGCTTCTTTTCTAGCCCTCCTTCGGGTAGAGATTCGACTGCGTTTCTTTTCACATATTTCGCGGCATCTGAAATGTCTGGCATATTGGCAATGGTAGACTTCCTGTCAGTCTAAACGGGGCCTGCTTACTGATCTCGGATACTGCGGCCCAAGGTAGACGCGAGCGTCAATCCCCTTTAGACCGGACTTTAGCGATGGATAACGGCAACGACATCGAAACGAATGATGGCACTAACCTGGGAGGCAATGCAGGCGAAGTAAGTGCTGGGCTTTCATCTGATGAGAAGCCGCAAAAGCCTCGAATTAACAGGTTCCGCATGGGGCTCGTGCTTGTTGGTTTGCTAACCCTGGCGGTAATCTCCACCGTCTTTGGAATGATGTTGGCGGTAGCTCGCGAGCTTCCCAGCCTTGAGAGCCGGAACGAGTACAAGGCTGCGAAGAACTCGATCGTATACGACTCGCAGGGTAGAAAGATAGCCGAGCTGACCGGCTCAACTAACCGGATCCTGGTCGACTCCGACCAGATTGCACCGGTCATAAAGCATGCGATCGTCGCAATCGAGGATCGCCGTTACTATGAGCATTCCGGAATCGACTACAGAGGAATCGGCCGCGCTATATGGGCCGACGTTCTCAGCGGTGAGCCTCGGCAGGGTGCTTCTACCATCCCGCAACAGTTTGTTAAGAACGCCCTTCATGCACAGAAGGAGCGAACCGTTCTCCAAAAGCTGCGCGAGGCCTCGCTTGCTTACAACTTGGAACGTAGTTGGTCGAAGGACAAGATTTTGACTCAATACTTGAATGCGGCCTATTTCGGTAACGGCGCACACGGCATAGAGTCGGCCGCCCAAACGTACTTCAAAAAGACAGCTAACAGTCTTTCCGCACCCGAGGCAGCCTTACTTGCCGGCGTTGTCGCCTCCCCGGCCTACTACGACCCAGCTCAACACCCCGAGCGATCCAAAAGGCGTAGAGACCTAGTTCTAAGAAATATGCGCAACGAAGGACTGTTGGAGGATCAGGACCTCAGATCTGCAGCTAGAACCGCTCTTCCAAGTAGCTCAGCAATAAACCCACCGAAAGAGCACAGTCTTGCACCGTATTTCACCGACTACGTAAAACAACAGCTTGTCGACAAGTACGGTGCGGGCACTGCATTCGGAGGTGGCCTCAAGATCCGTACGTCTATCGATCTAAATACACAGAAGCGGGCCGAAGAGGCGGTCCAGCGCCACCTATCGGGACTCGGTCCAGCGGCAGCTCTGGTTGCCATCAACAACCGTGACGGGTCAGTTCGAGCGATGGTCGGTGGCTCTGACTTTGAAAAGAGGCCGTTCAACCTTGCAACGAACGCACAGCGGCAGCCTGGATCTGCGTTCAAGCCGTTTGTCTACGCAACTGGTCTTATGAACGGTTTGACTCCAAGTTCTACTTTCATCTCTAGACCACTGACCCTCGCAAACGGAGAGGAGATCAAGAACTACGAGGATTCTTATCTCGGTGCAGCTTCGATGTACAACGGCCTCGTATACTCGGATAACTCAGTGATGGTTCAGGTCGGCCAAAAAGTAGGAACCGACAAAATTGCTCGCACAACTAGGCAGATGGGAATAGAAACCCCGATCAGCACCAACACCGCGATGATCATCGGCGGACTTAAAGAGGGTGTCACCACCTTCCAAATGGCACACGCGTTCACGACCTTCGCTCGAAATGGAAAACGTATTTCAGGAACCTTGGCCGCGCGTAAGGACGGTCCAGTTACGTTGCTAGATGTCAGAAACGTCAAGGGCAGAGTTATCGATAAGAACAAGACCAGGGAGATGAAGGTACTTCCCCCATCTGTTGCTACCCAGACAAAGGCGGCTATGTCAGGTGTCGTATCTCAAGGGACCGGGAAGAGAGCGCAGGTCGACGGTGAAAATATCTCCGGCAAAACGGGAACCACAGACGATTCCACAGACGCCTGGTTCTGCGGTATGAACGATCGTCTCACAGTCTGTATTTGGGTTGGATATGCGTCTAGGTTCAAACCTATGCTTACAGAGTTCGGTGGCAATCCGGTCGAGGGCGGAACACTGCCCGCTGCGATCTTTTCGACGTTCATGTCAAATGTACTTTCTGACCTTGAAAAAGAACGCGATAAAAGGAAGAGGGATAAGGATAAGAAGGACAACGATTCCGATACTTCGCGCACTGTGCAAGAGCCGTCTGGGACATCTGTAGAAAAACCGAAAACCAACTCCGAGAGTACCAACGAGGACAGCGACAAATCTAAGTCGAACACAAAGAAGCCCAGCTCATCTCCAAAGAAAGAAAGGACGCCTTCGCAGCCACCCAAGCCCGACAACACGGAGCCTGAGCCTTTGCCCGAGGTTCCGGAGTCCGAGCAGACAGATCCAGGGGGCGGCACTTCACCGGATGGGATGTAGGCACGGGCAGTGCTCGGCTACCTACTTCTTTGAAACGTGTTCATTCCCAGCGGCATAGAACCTCCACGGTCGATCGGTTCCCACGCTAATACCGATTCGTGAGCCAGTATTAATCTTCTGCCCAAGCCATTCGTCGGTGCGAGAGCGCACCTCAAACCTTTTATTAGAGACATCGGATCCATTGTCTTTGAGCGTTATCCCCAGCGCCTCGGTCAACTTACCCGGACCCGAGCAGAGTTGAGTCTCTTCTTTCAACGCCCTGCGTTCTACCATCTTCTCGATGCCCACCGTTGGCTGCAAAGCCCTGATAAGTACTGCCGCCGCCGTACCGTCGTCTTCTGTCACAAAATTGAGCAACATATGCACACCGTATGAGAGGTAGACGTAGACCGATCCTGGTGCGCCAAAGAGAACACTGTTTCGCTCGGTCTTCCCGTTATAGGCATGGCACGCTGGATCGTTTTCCCGATAACTCTCGGTCTCAACGATCACGCCTCCTACCCCGTCACATACGAGCTCGCAGCCAACGAGGTCTGATGCGACCTGAAGTGCAGATCTGGAAAAGAAATCGCTTGCGAGCTTCACTTTTTAAATGAAGAGAGAGCTTCCCGGGCAAGGTCTATCTGCTCGCTCACCCTCTTGCTTGAGGTGCCTCCAACCGATACCTTTGAGTCCACACAGCTCTTTGCGTCAAGTATTTCGTAATACTCTTCGTCAAAATGCTCTGAAATCTTCTGCAATTCGTCAAGCCTAAGCTCGCTAAGGCTTTTCTTCTGCTCGAGCGCAGATCTAACCACTGTTCCAACTATCCCGTGCGCCTCACGGAATGGAACGCCATGCTTTACAAGAAGATCGGCAAGATCCGTTGCGGCCATGAACTCATCGGTTGCGGCAGTGTTCATGGATTCGTTGTTGAAACTGATGCCACGCAACATCTCTGCAGCCGCTTCTAGGCTCAACTCAAGAGTATCGACAGCGTCAAACAGCCCTTCCTTGTCCTCTTGAAGGTCTTTGTTGTACGTGAGAGGTAAACCGTGAAGTACTCCGTGTAGAGCTGTCAGGCTACCTACGATCCTCGGCGCCTTGGCTCTCAGGAGTTCTGCGGCATCCGGATTTTTCTTCTGCGGCATTATGCTAGAAGTAGAAGCAAACTCGTCTCCCACCTCACAGAATCCAAACTCCTGGCTTGACCAGAGAACTATCTCCGAACCCAACCGAGAAAGGTGAGTTGCGCAGGTCGCCGCCGCTGCCAGGTAGTCGAGTACGAAGTCACGACTTGCAACGGCGTCCATCGAGTTTTCCGAGACCCCAGCGAATCCAAGCTCAGCGGCTAGAAATTCTCGGTCTACTTCCCAACCGACCCCCGCAAGCGCACCCGATCCAAGTGGCAGTTTTGAGCTCGACTCCTCGCAGACACTCATACGCCTGTGATCGCGCACAAACATCCAAAAGTAGGCAAGCAAGTGGTGAGACAGATATACAGGCTGTGCTCGCTGTAAGTGCGTGTACCCAGGCATCACGATATCTTTGAACTGATCGACACTTGACATCAACGCCGCCATAATCTCCACCAGTTGTTCTTGAGCTGCACTTGCATGACCGCGAACGTACATAGCCAGATCGGTTACTACTTGGTCGTTGCGAGATCTAGCAGTATGCAGTTTGCCGCCAACCGCCCCGATGATCTCGGTAAGTCTGCGCTCAATCGCCATGTGGATATCCTCGTCGTCTGCATCAAACTTGAACTGATCGGCCTCAAACTCGTTGCCAACTTGTTCAAGGCCCTCCTCCAGTTGCTTGCACTCTTCGGTGCTGACCACATCGCACTTGGCCAGCATCCTTGCGTGCGCGACCGACTGAGCAATGTCATATGGGGCTAGACGCCAATCGAACCCCACTGAGCTGTTCAGAGCCTTGAAAAGGTTGTCTTGTGCGCTTTCTATACGAGCCATGGACTTCTAGTCTATTAGATCTCTATCCTTGCTTGAGGGTAGATTCGAGCTCTTCGCATACGCGCTCAGCTTCCGATTCTTTCAGGCCAGGAAAAAAGGGAAGCGCGAGTGATCGCTCGGCAATATCTTCACATACTGGGAACTCGCCACCCTTGAAGCCGTACTTCTCTTGATAGTAGGGCTGCAGATGTATGGCAGGCATGTACGCCTTTGACGAGATCCTTTTTTTGGCAAGTTCTTTTATCACTCTCATACGATCAATGCCATTCGGTAACTGAACGACGTATATAAACCAGCTCCTTCTAGCACCATCATTGTCCGTGCATGGCATTCTTATACCCTCTACCGTGGTCAACCGCTCGTTGTATAGCGATGCCACCCTGGCGCGTGCATCCAGCAGCTCATCGATTCTTTCAAGCTGGGCAACACCCAAGGCTGCGGATAGCTCACTCATGCGATAGTTGAAGCCGAGCATTCCGTGCTCAACCCGATCCATCCCTCCAACTCTCCCTTGATTCCTTTCGCTCAAAAACCTGTCGCGTAGATCCTCGTCCTGGCACGTGATCATTCCACCCTCTGCGGTCGTCATCTGCTTGTTCGGGTAGAAGCCAAAGCAGGCAATGTTTCCCCGGGCGCCTATCTTGGTACCTTCTTCGTCAGAACTTCCCAACGCTTCGCACGCGTCTTCTAAGACGCCCAGACCATGTGAGTCTGCAATCTCCTCTATTCTTCTCATGTCCGCCGGATATCCATATATGTGTACAGGTAATATCGCCTTTGTTTTCTCGGTAATTGATGCTTCGACGGCGTTGGGATCAATGTTCAAAGTCTCGGGGTCGATATCTACAAACACAGGCGTTGCGTTCTCGTAGACGATGCAGTTAGCAGAAGATATAAAGCTGTAAGGCGTTGTAATAACCTCGTCACCGGAAGATACCCCCAGTGCGCGCACGCCCAGATGTAGAGCAACTGTGCCACTAGACACCGCGACCGCATGACTCGCCCCGACGTAGTTTGCGAACATCTCCTCGAGCTGCCTTCCAAGATCTCCAAGCGCCAGTGTGCCCGAGCGCAGAACCTGCAACACGAGCTCTTCCTCCCTGCCGCCGATCGACGGCTTTGACATTGGGATCGCCTGGCCGTTCAAATTTCCAATTTATATGTCTTGCCCGCAAGACTCATCCGCGAGCATATTAACTCTCACTATCGGTACGCTTAGCCCGTTTATGCTGCTTGCGCCCAGACTGCATCGGGTACTCGAGTGAGTCGACCAGCGCTTCCCAGCTTGCCTCGATTATGTTCTCTGACACGCCGATCGCACCCCAAGTGTCTTGACCATCACTTGCGTCGATTAGAACGCGGGTCACGGCAGCAGTTCCTTTGTGTTCGTCGAGAATACGTACCTTGTAGTTGACCAATTCGATGTCTTTCAAGTGCGGGTATCGGTCTACGATCGCGTCCCTTAACGCATTGTCCATTGCGTTGACGGGGCCGTTTCCCTCCGCCGTGCGAATATAGCGCTTGCCGTCAACGGTGATTTTGATCGTTGCCTCCGTCTGTACGTCGCCATCCTCTCTCTTGTCCGTTAGCACTCGGAACGATTCCAGTTTAAAAAGCCGCTCGTAGTCACCGGTCTCACGACGCAACAGCAGGTCGAACGATGCGTCGGCAGCCTCGAAGTGATATCCGCAATGCTCAAGCTCCCCGATCTTCTCCACTACCTTTGAAGCATCTGAGCTGTCCAGCTCGATCCCGGCGTCTTTTGCTCGGCTCTTTACGGTTCCCTTGCCTGACAGTTCGGATACCAGCGCCTCCCTGCTGTTACCCACAAGGGACGGATCGATGTGCTCGAATGTCCGTGGGTCCGCCATGACACCGGCAACGTGCATTCCGCCACCGTGAGCGAATGCGTTGCGTCCAACGTAGGGCTGATTCGAATTTGGCGTCACGTTGCAGATCTCATCCACGAAGTGAGAGACTTCCGTTAGAGACGCTATCTGCTCGTCGCTGACCACCTGGTAGCCAAGCTTTAGCTGCAGCGCTGGGAGTATCGAGAACAGATCGGCGTTTCCGGTTCTCTCGCCGTATCCGTTTATCGTTCCCTGAACGAGCTTGGCTCCACTTTCAACGGCTGCGATCGAATTAGCAGTACCACAGTCGGCGTCATTGTGCGCATGAATGCCTATCTCAACGCTTTCCCCCAACTCTTCAACGACATGTGCAGTAACTTCGCCAACCCTGTTCGGAAGAGTTGCACCATTTGTATCGCAGATCGTAAGGTTCTCGGCTCCGCTTTCTGCTGCAGTTTTTAGGCATTTGAGCGCGTACTCTGCATCTTCTGCGTAGGCGTCGAAGAAGTGCTCGGCGTCGTATATGACCCTCTTGCCCTGTTGGCGCAAGTACGAGACCGACTCTTCGATCATGCGTAGATTCTCCTCGCGATCCACCTTAATAACCTTCTCGATATGCAGCGACCAGGTCTTGCCCACGAGTGTGCAGATAGGAGCGAAGCTCTCCAGTATTATCTTCAAACCCTCGTCCTCAGATGCTTTTACACCACGCCTACGGGTCATACCAAAGGCACATATCTCCGCACTGTTGAGCTTCTCCTTCTCCAACAGCTCGAACACTTCCATCTCTTTTGGGTTAGAGCTCGGAAAACCGGCCTCGATGAAGCTGACGCCAAGATCGTCAAGAGCGTGAACTACCTTGAGCTTCTCGGTTACCGTAAGCGACAAGCCCTCACCCTGCATACCGTCGCGCAGGGTGGCGTCGTACAGGGCTATTTTAGGCTTTTTCGTCAACTCGACCCCTGCTCCGATGCGGCTTTTGGGTGATCCTTCAACTCTACGATGTCAAGCCAGTCCATGTGCTCGTTGCGTCGCCCGTATATTGCATCCTCGTACCGTTCCTGCACCGCTCTCGTTATCTCACCTGGCTCTCCAACCTCGCGATCGTCGATCTCTCTCACGGGCACTATCTCCGCAGCCGTCCCCGTCAAGAAAACCTCATCTGCCAGATAGAGCTCCTCGCGTGGAATATTGCGCTCTTGGAACTCAATATCAAGGTCAAGCAAGATCTTCATTACCGAGTCCCGAGTGATCCCCGCCAGAATTGACGAGTCAAGATGTGGCGTGCTCACCATTCCGTCCTTAACTAAAAAGATATTCTCGCCGGTTCCCTCACAGACATCACCCTTCTCATCCAGCAGTATCGCTTCCTCGTACCCAGCTTTCGATGTCTCTACCTTTGCAAGTATCGAGTTCAAGTACTGTCCTGACGCCTTTGCCCACGGGATGAGGCTTCCTGGCCCGATGCGGTGCCATGAGGAAACCTTCGCTCTTATTCCTTCCTTCTTGCCATCCTCACCTAAATACGCACCCCAAGGCCATGCTGCGATTACAACGTCAACAGGTGTATTAAGTGGGTTCAGTCCCATCTCACCGTAGCCGCAAAAGGCAAGGGGCCTTATGTAACACGAATCTAACTCGTTTCTTTTGATCAAGTCGTGTGTTGCTCGCTTAAGCTCATCAACGCTGTACGGAATATCCATGTGATAGTGCTCAGCAGAACGCTCGAGCCGCTCCAGATGATCAATATGTCTGAAGATCGCCGTGCCGTGCTCAGTTTTATATGCACGTATTCCCTCGAATACGCCGGTGCCGTAGTGCAGCGCATGCGTTAGAACGTGCACCTTTGCCTGGTTCCAGGGAACGATCTCCCCATCCATCCATATGAATTCCACTTTTTCCATTTGCGCTCCGTAATTAGATCTCGGCTACAACGGCGGCTGTCATCTCCTCGATTCCTACCACTGGGTCCTCACCTGTACCGACAATGTCCTGAGTTCTAAGACCTTGCTCAAGCACACGGCTAACGGCTAATTCTACCTCCACCGCCTCCTCGCTCCTGCCGAGCCCGTACCGAAGCATCATCGCTGCAGAAAGAAATGTTGCAAGAGGGTTTGCCTTTCCGCTTCCAGCGATGTCGGGCGCCGATCCGTGCACCGGCTCGAAAACTCCTGGTCCATCTTTGCCGATACTTGCCGACGGCAGCATCCCGATCGATCCAGTAATCATCGCCGCTTCGTCCGAAAGGATGTCGCCGAACATGTTTTCTGTCAGCACAACGTCGAACTGCGTCGGTTTGGCGATAAGTTGCATGGCCGCGTTATCGACAAGCATGTGCTCGAGCTCCACCTCATAGTCCGAGGCAACTCTGTCAACCGTCTCCCTCCAAAGCCTCGAGCTTTCGAGCACATTTGCCTTGTCGACGGATGTAACTTTTCTGTCAGCTGTTTTCAATGCGACGTGAGCGATTCGCTCGATCTCCTCGACCGAATATATGCATGTATCAAATGCCTCTCCGTCGCGGCGATCGCTCTCGCCAAAGTAGATACCGCCGGTAAGCTCGCGAACTACCATCAGATCGGTGCCTTCAATCCGTTCGCGCTTCAATGGGCTTGCCTCGATCAATGCTGAGAACGGCTTTACCGGCCTTAAGTTTGCAAATAGCTTAAGGCCCTTGCGTATACCTAGAAGCCCCTGCTCGGGCCTCGGATCATCGGGGTTTGTCGTATCCCACTTCGGTCCACCTACGGCACCTAGCAGTACGGCATCCGATTTTCTGCATCCTTCAAGCACTTCGTCTGTCAATGCCCTTCCATGTTCGTCTATGGACGCACCGCCTATGAGCAGTCTTTCAAACCCGAATCCGATCTTGAATCGTTTCGATACAGCTTCAAGCAACTCAACCGCAGCATCGGTTATCTCGGGTCCAATGCCGTCCCCCGGAAGGATCGTGATCTTGTATGTGTCTTCAGCCATCACGCAGCAGTCTAGCCGCGCACATGGCTCACGTGACTTACTTGCTGTCCTTCACGCGCGGCAGGGTACGCGCTTGCCGTAGATCGGTGATGATCCGCCCTTCTGATACTTGAACTGAACCCCGAACCGCCAGCCGCGCTTATTACATTTGATTGGGTTCCTATATAGACTCTTGCTTGCGATCTTCAAGATCATTTGCGACGGGTAAATAAATACGCCACTTCCCTCACCGAGCGGCTCCACGGGAAGTTTATTGAACTCGAATCCGTAGCTGTAACCTTTTGCTCCAGCGCCTTTGATTTCTCCCTCCATAATCATCGTGATATCGGTTTGAGGCTCGTGGACTCTCATAAGAAGTTCACCCAGCTTCTCTCCAGAATAAAGACGTATCGACGCGTTCAAGTTCTCCATACCCTCGTAGGTTGTTCTTATCTTCGTGCTACCAGTAGAGATAAGTGCTTTTTTTGAGCATCGACCCGTTTTCTCGAGCTTTTCCTTGTTGCAACTTCCTAAGTTCTGAGCGCTTACAAGTGCGCCTTTTGGAAGATAAAAAGTTGACCCAACGAGGCCGTTTCCCTTTATCGATTTAATTCCACGAGGTCGCAGCTTGATTGTTCCAACGGTCCTCGCACCAGCTTCTTTGTTACTGAGCTTTACGGAGATCCGCTTACCGTTGCTTATAGCCCCTGCTGCACCTGTATTCGACGTGATCAACGCTGCCGCTAAAAGTGCTGCGCACCCGAAGATGGGTGCGATCATTTTTGAATGGGTTCGCAACTGATCCTCCCTGTCCCTACATACGAGTGTAGTAGGCATTCGTTGCCTTTACTAATTAAGAGTTTCTCTATGGCCGTTTATTACGGTTCCAGGCTTAAGAGCTATCTTGTTTGTCGCTTCTCATGTCGATCAATCTTTTCGGCGTGCAGAAGCGTTAGCGCAATGTCATCATGCCCTTTTAGTAGCCGTTCGTGAATGTGCACATCTATCTTGAATTCGTACTCGCCTCCCGAAAATACCACGACCTTATTTTCAAGGTCAACGGACGCTTCATCCGAGTTCATTAGCTCCTTCACGCGTCCCTCATCAAGCGTTACGGGCAACAGCCCGATCTTAGTGCAGTTCGAGTAGAAGATATCCGCAAACGACGGCGCGATTATCACCTTGAAGCCGAAATCTTGTATCGCCCAAGGAGCATGCTCTCGCGATGACCCGCAGCCAAAATTGCGACCGGTGACAAGGATTGTGGCCTCATCGTCAAGCTCAATCTCGCCGCTCTTAACCCAGTCTTGGAATAGATACTTACCGAATCCCGAGCGTTCAATCCTCTTAAGAAACTGTTTCGGAATGATCTGGTCAGTATCGACGTCACCCCGATCCAGCTTGTACACCTTTCCTTTATGCGATTTGAACGGATCCACGACTATTCCTTCCAGCCTCTTATGTCGACGAAGTGGCCAACGATTGCTGCTGCTGCGGCCATCTGAGGGCTTACCAGGTGTGTTCTACTGCCCTTACCCTGGCGGCCTTCGAAGTTCCTGTTCGATGTGGATGCACAACGTTCGCCCTCGGCAAGAACATCTTGGTTCATGGCCAGACACATCGAACATCCCGCCTCGCGCCACTCAAACCCGGCCTCTTGGAAGACTTGGTCCAGCCTCTCGGCTTCGGCCTGCCTCTTTACCTGTTGCGATCCCGGCACAACCATCGCACTTACCGTTGAAGCGACTTTTTCACCCTCGACTATCGAGGCAGCTGCTCGTAGATCCTCGATGCGTGCGTTCGTACAAGAGCCGATAAACACTCTGTCAAGCTCAATGTCAACAACCGGCGTTCCCGGATCAAGACCCATGTACTTCAACGCTCTTGTCGATGCCTCGGCCACACCCTCTTCGTCAAACTCATCTGGATTTGGAACTTTTCCCGAGACGGGCACCACCATCTCCGGCGTCGTCCCCCATGTGACCATCGGGCTCATCTCAGACACGTCTAAGGTGTGCTCGATATCGAAGACTGCTCTAGGCTCCGTTTTTAGTTCTTTCCACCGCTCTACCTCAGCTTCGAAGTCTTCCGGAACTCTGGGCCTGCGCTTTAAATACTCAAATGTCGTCGAGTCCGGTGCAACTAGGCCTGCCCTGGCGCCTGCCTCAATCGACATGTTGCAGATCGTCATCCTCTCCTCAATCGAGAGTTTCTCTATCGGCTCTCCCGCATACTCAATTACGTAGCCTGCCCCACCATCGGTGCCGATCTCTCCGATCGTCGCCAAAATCATGTCCTTTGCAGTAACACCTTTGGGCCTTTCCCCCACGTAGTTGATTCTCATAGCCTTCGGCTTCTTCTGCCACAGACACTGCGTAGCAAGGACGTGTTCTACCTCACTTGTGCCGATCCCAAACGCGAGCGCCCCAAAAGCTCCATGAGTCGAGGTGTGGGAGTCCCCGCAGACGATCGTCATTCCAGGTTTCGTCAAGCCGAGCTCAGGGCCTATCACATGCACTATCCCATGGCTATCCGACCCCAATCCGTGAAACTCAATTCCAAACTCCTCGCAGTTCTTCTCCAATGTCTCGATCTGCTTAGCGGCGAGAGGGTCCGATATGGGCAGCGATCTGTCTGTCGTGGGAACATTGTGATCTGCCGTTGCGAGCTTTAGATCCGGTCTGCGCACCTTCCTTCCGGAGAGTCGTAAACCCTCGAACGCTTGAGGTGAGGTGACCTCATGAACGAATTGAAAGTCGATGTACAAAATGTCAGCCTGACCTTCCTCCCCCTCATGCACCACGTGTGTCTCCCATATCTTCTCGAATAGTGTCTTCATTGAAGCTGCCTCAACCCCGCGCTGACAACAGCTATGAACTCCGCCTCACCATCACCACCGTTCATTATTGAGTGAGGCAGGTCCGCTTCGAACGTGACGGAGTCCCCACTGCTCAACACGTGTTCTTCTTCATCTATCCCCAGAGCGATGCTGCCCCTTTTAACTATCAACGTCTCCCTACTGCCAGAGCCATGAATCGGTGGATCGTCCGCCCCACCAGTTGAGGCACCCTTCTTCAATCTATGCACGGACACAATGTAACGCTGGCCGGCAGCTTGGGGCGTCACAGTCTCGAAGCTATGACCGGACTTCCCACGGCCTTTCTGCCGGTCTTTTTTTCTTATGACAGTAAGTGGCGCTCCCTCTCCAAGTCGAAGCAGCTGCGAGAGGCTCAGACCAAGTCCCAAAGCGATGCGATCCGCGATGGCTAAAGTCGGTGATGTCTCGTCCCTTTCCACCTGTGAGAGCATGGGAGCGCTCACGTCACATCTGTCTGAGAGGTCTCTGAGAGAAAGCCCCATCGCCTCCCGCACTGTGCGTATGCGCCTGCCCAAATCCGTGGAACCGTTTGGTCCTGAACTGTCGTTCTCTTGTACGTTCACCATCAGGGGTGTATGTTATCACATACGTTTGTATGCTTTCAAGGAGTCAGTTCGGGACTCTCCCCCACTGCTTTGCCCATCTCTGCATTTGCGATCGCTCTCACATACGCACGGGCCGATGCCTCAAGGACATCTGTTGCAACTGCCTGACCGGATGCAACTTTTCCGTCTACCTCTAGCATTACTTTCGCCTCACCCAGAGCGTCTTGCCCAGAAGTAACTGCACCGACGTTGTACTCCTTCAAGTCACAGCTCATTCCAGTAGCTTCATCGATCGCCTTGAATATCGCGTCGACTGGACCATCGCCGCTCGATTCTGAAACGACCTCCTCGCCGTTTGGCACAGTAACAGCAACCCTTGCCTTAGGAGGCTTCCTAGATGAAGCCTCAACATCGAACCAAGCGAGGTTGAAGCTCTCGCTTACCCTGCGAAGATCGTCTGAGACGATCGCCTCTAAGTCCAGAGCGGTCACCCTCTTTTTCTTGTCAGCTATATCTTTGAAGTGCTTGAAGGCTTGATTCAACGCAGCACCGTCGACCTCGAAGCCCAGTTCGTTGAGCGCTTCTTTAAGCGCATGGCGGCCGGAGTGCTTTCCAAGCACAAGAGCGTTGGTCTCCAAGCCAATCGTCGTCGCATCCATGATCTCGTAAGTCGTTCGCTCCTTGAGAATCCCGTCTTGGTGAATCCCAGCCTCATGAGCGAACGCATTGCGCCCCACAATCGCTTTGTTCGGTTGAACCGAGTAGCCAGTCAGACGCGACACCATGCGACTGGTTCGGGCGATCTCGGTCGTTTCTATCTCAGTCCAGAAACCGACGCTCGTTTTTCTCGTTCTCAACAGCATGACAATCTCTTCGAGCGATGCGTTGCCCGCCCTTTCTCCGATGCCGTTCACGGCACATTCGACCTGTCTACACCCCGCTTGCAGTCCTGCGACTGAGTTTGCGACCGCCAGCCCCAGATCATCATGGCAGTGCACAGAAACAACGACATCTTTCAGATCAGGGACTAGCTTGTAAAGGTCAGCAAACATCTCCGCATACTCATCCGGCATCGTGTAGCCAACTGTGTCTGG
>SDBV01008098.1_pt1 | contig 14230 bp, 14 predicted proteins | sample 2277081 | NCBI WGS metagenome assembly SDBV01 (sample SAMN10402039, study PRJNA504765) | marine sediment metagenome | isolation source: marine sediment core GS10_PC15, 223 cmbsf | place: Arctic Ocean: Southern Knipovich Ridge | collected 2010
TATAGTAAATATCATCAATCATATACCACGAAAGATTTTGAAATTTAAAACACCCTGTGAAGTCTTCTTTTCAGAGTTTCAAAAAGAAATTAGAGGATGTTGCACTTCATGATTGACATTGCCGTATGAGAAGATAGTTTCTGGCCATGATATTCCTCTATTTTTTCTAATTATTTTGTTATTATTTATCATAATTTATTATAGGCAAATTAAATCTCTCTGTCAAAAGCTGTTTTTGTTATTTGGCATAAAAAAGATGTCCTGGTATGTTTGCTTAATCGTTTGACAGTGAGCCTAGGTAGTCAGCAATCTCCGGCCGTCCATTCTGTCGCGCTATTCCTGCAAGATAGCGTTTAACTACTCCTTGCCCAATCCTTATTTTGAGTGAGTTTTTACCTTTCCTTCCCATAATTTTCTGGATGATATATCAGGGTTACTGATCCTCCTGAATGGTTTGAAAGAGTGTGTCAAGGTATTCTGCAATTTTGGCCTTCTTATTCGTATTCGGCAACTGCTCTGCCGACCGTGCAAGCACTACTTCTATGATGTGTAGTATCAGAGTAGCTTCTTGCGGGCTATACCGTTTGATCTTGAGAAAAGCACTATCACAGATGTCATGATAGCCTTTATTAATAAGAAGGGGTATCACAATGTATGAGGTTTCACAGAGTTCCCGATCGCTTGCTTCGTTAATCAGAGATGTAAGATTCTCCCTATTTTCTTGCCTGCAAGCGTCTAGGAATGCGCTCATCCAGAAAGGGCAGTTTAGCTGTGTGAAAAGAGGGTTAAGCGGATCGTATGAATAAAGATCATCAACCAAAAATAGATAGGTTACGATGTTTTGTATAAGAAGGGGCACATCTTCTTTTTCGGTTATTTTTGTTAGAAGTAATTGAAAAAGTTCTTGTTGGACTGTGTGAGGTGATGATTGGCCCAATCGATGTTCGCGCCCAAGGCGTGGGAGTACATAGGCCAAGGCCAGTGCGAGTGCAGTGCGTGGGGGATTATGTTGCAAGAGAATGGCTACATTATTTTTCATGAGAATGACTGCATCATTCACGCGAGTGTCTTCAGAGTTTGGTGATACCGACCCTAGCGAGTTTATGAAGCAGAGAAGAACTATTCCCGTAATAGCGTCGTTATTTGTTGTTGCTAGTTGTTGGCTAAACCTTTCTGTATTGCCCATCACTTCTTTAGTCGTTATGGATTCAACCGCTTCTGGGATTCGGTAGCCCACAGCCCACATCTGGAAAGTCATGCTTAAATTTTCTCGATTGCAATGCAGCAGATTTTAAAAGGCGAGCGCGTTTAAGCTTGTTGAAAGAGCTGCATCATCAAGCTCCGTTCGCTGTAGGGTTACTCCCTGAGCGGCATATGTAGCGATGAGCTGTGGCGTCCGCTTCATTATTTGTTCAATTCCGATTTGCCTGAATATCGGGTGCATATCTTGGGGAAGATAATTGAATATTGTTTGTAAGAGAGCATGATGCTCCGGCGTAAGATTGTGAGCCCTGAGAGTATTAGAATGTATTGCTTCCTCCATAGCACTCCATAATAGCTTTGGTGCAAAGAAATTCCTTTCTGTTATCATATGAGCTAGTGAGGGGCATGGGGTAGTCAGAGCTGGAAGTAAAAGCTTATAAACCTCTTTCCAAAGTTCCTCAGCAATGGTAGGGGCGTTAGTGGTGCGTTACTGGATAGGGTATGGGGTAGACAGAGCTGGGGAGCTAATAAAGGGTATGGGGTAGACAGACCTGGAATTAAAAGCTTATCAACCTCTTTCCAAAGTTCCTCAGCAATGGTAAGGGCGTTAGTGAAGCGTTTAGGATTGAATGTATTGAGTACGTGCACCAATTTTTGCTCGAAGTACATTAGGGTGTCGTCTTTTTGTAGTATGTGTCTTGTTAGGTGAGTGAGGATAACAAGAAGGGGTTGTTTGGGTAGTTGTGCTATCATTATGAGGAAGCTAAGCTGTCTTTCATACCCTCTTTTCAGTCTTTCATTTGAGCAAACAACTGTCAAGGTTCTTGAGAAATCTTTGCTGACGCTAGTTAATTCGATTATATGTTTGAGGAGCGGGATAATATTGTCAGTATCAGAGAAACTCATGCGGATGACGTGTGCCATAATTTCTTGGCACATTTCCTCAGGCAGCCCTGGTAAGCAGGAACCATCTTGTAGTTTAGTTTCGGTCTGAGTCGGGACTATTGCTTTGTTTGTTTCGTCTGCTTCCATAGCCGTTATAGATGCTATGCTTAATGCTACGAGAGAGAGTATGAGAAGATATTTTTTTGTCATGATATTCCTTAATTTTCATTTAATTATTGAAGATCTTATAAAAGAGCGCACCAGGGCTCAGCCAGAGAGCTTAGGTAGTCAGCAATCTGCTGTTGCCCAGCCTCTCTCGCTATTTCCGCGTAGTTTACCACCTCTTCTTTGCCGAGTTTTTGAATAAATATGCTGACGCTACTTTTAATGGTCTCAAGGTGGCCCTTGTGTATAAGCATGTTCATACTTGTTATGGCGATTTGGAGACTACATGTAGGGAGATGTTCAGCAAGAAGGGATGTACACTTCTCGGGATTACCCTCCCAGCATTCCCGTATGAAGGTGTCCATCCATTGAGGGAAGTCTAGTTTAGTGCAAAGAGTGCGGATGAGTTCCATCGGACTATCATAATGGGTAATATTGTATCCGAGGGGGATTATAAGCATTGGCGCAACTGTGTTATTCCGTTGCATTACCTTTGTTAGTACTATGCTCAATGCCGTATGACCTCTTATTAGTGATTCTCGTAAGGGCAAAAAGAGTATAAAATCAGAGTGATTATAGTGCAAAAGAATTTCTGTAATGTTTACGTGTCCTTCAATTGACGCGCAGCAAAGAGCCATTCCCGTAATGGTATCGTTATCGAATGTACTGCGTGCTAATAGTTCGTTTAATGTGTCTGCATCTCCCGTGACCGCGGCATGCCATAGGCGTGTATACATCTCAGGAAAGTCTTCGTTGTTATTAAACAGGTCTACTATAAATTGGCCCAGGTTAGAATTTCTCTCGAGGCATGCTGTAATAGTTTTGCTGAATATAACAGCAAAAGCGGCATCATTCATTTTTACTCGTTGTAGGTGCAGGTCTTTTGAGGCGTATTTGGTGATAATTTTTTGCTGGTGCTCTTGGGAAAGATACTGGAGCATTGCTTGAAAGAGAGCGATATGCTCTGCCGTGAAAGTTCCCATCCTAAACTCGTTAGAATCTGCTATGGTTATCATAGTTTTAAGCAGCATCTCTGGGCTCATATAAGATTTTGCTATAAAATTAGCTATTAGGGGGCTTGGGGCAAGAAGCGCTGGTAGTAAGAGCCCTTCATATTGTTCTTGAAGTCTTTCTAACTGTGCTGAAAGATTATTTACGAATGTTGAAAGTTCTTCTCTGTCGGTGGGTTGATCGGCATTAAATGCTTGGTCTATATTATTTGTGTTATTGAGGAGCCACACCCATTTTTGCTCGGGGACGCGTATGATGCCATTTTTATAGATTATCTTTTGTGTAATAGTAAGGAAAAGGGTTTGCACATCTGGTGTGAATAAGACTTGTCCTCTTGTAGTTGAAAAACACGCTTCACAAGCTTTTCTCAATCTTGCATATGAGCAAACATCTGCAAATTCCTCTGAGAAAGTTTTGCTGACCAATGTTAATTCACGTATACGTTTGAGGAGCGGGATTATGTCGCGGGTGTTAGCGAAATCGTGATATATAATTGCTTGGCGAACCTCTGTGGGCAGCTGCAACCAAGGGAAAGATTCTAGCTCTTCAGTTTGGCTCTGAGCGGCAGGGACTAGTGCTTTGCTTGTTGCGTCTGTTTCCATAGCCGTTATGGATGCTATGCTTAATGCTGCGAGAGAGAGTATGAGAAGGTATTTTTTTGTCATGATATTCCTTAATTTTCATTTAATCATTGAAGATCTTATAAAAGAGTGCACCAAGGCTCAGCCAGAGAGCTTAGGTAGTCAGCAATCTGCTGTTGCCCAGCCTCTCTCGCTACTTCTGCGTAGTTCGGAACCCCTGTTTTGCCGAGTTTTTGAATAAATATGCTGACGTTACTTTTAATGGTCTCAAGGTGGCCCCTGCGTATAAGCATATTCATAGTTACTATGGCGATTAGGAGACTGCATGTCGGGAGATGTTCAGCAAGAAGGGATGTACACTTCTCGGTGTTACTGTCCCAGCATTCCCGTATGAAGGTGTCCATCCATTGAGGGAAGTCTAGCTTAGTGCAAAGAGTGCGGATGAGTTCCATCGGACTATCATAATGGATAATGTTGTATACGAGAGGGGTTATAAGCATCGGTGCAATTGTTTTATTCCGCTGTATTACCTTTGTTAGTACTGTGCTCAATGCCGTATGACCTCTTGCGAGTGATGCTCGCAAGGGCATTAAGAGCATCAGATCAGAATGATGGTAGTGCAAGAGAATCTCTGTAATGTTTACGCGTCCGTCAATTGACGCGCAGCAAAGTGCCATTCCCGTAATAGTCTCGTTATCGAATGTCCTGCCTGCTAATAGTTCGTTTAATGTGTCTGCATCTCCTATGAGCGCAGCATGCCATAGGCGTTTATACATCTCAGGGAAGTCTTCGTTTTTTTCAAATATGTCTTCTATTAATTCAAACACACTAGAATTGTTATTGAAGCATGCTGTAACCGCGCGGCCGAACAGAACAGCAAAAGCGGTATCATACCTTTCGACTAGTTGTAGGCGCTGTCCTTTTGAGGCGTATTTGGTGATAATTTCTTGCTGGTGCTCTTGGGAAAGATACTGGAGCATGTCTTCCAGGAGAGTGATATGCTCTGCAGTGAGAGTTCCCATCCGAAGCTCGTTAGAATCCGCTGCGGCCATCATCGCGTTAAACATTATCTCCTGCCTTATAGAAGATTTTGCTATCGAATAAGCTAGTGAGGGGCATGGGGTAATCAGAGCTGGTAGTAAGAGCTCTTCCCGTTGTTTTTTAAGTTCTTCTAACTGTGCTGAAAGATTGTTCCCTAATGTTTTAGAGGCTTTGCTATCAGTAAATTGAATGGCATCTATTGCTTGCGCTATATTATTTGCGTTATTGAGGAGCCTCACCCATTTTTGCTCAATGACAGGTATGATGCCATTTTTATGAATTATCTTTTGTGTAATAGTAAGGAAAAGGGTTTGTACAACTGGTATGAATAAGACTTGTCCTATTGTAGTTGAAAAACACCCTTCACAAGCTTCTCTCAGTCTTGCATATGAGCAAGCAGCTGTAACGTCCTTTGAAAAACCTTGACTGACCATTGTTAATTCGCTTATTCGTTTGATGAGCGGGATTATATTGCTGGTGCCTGCTAGATTGTGATCTATAATTGCTTGCCGTATCTCTGCAGGCAGCTGAAACCAAGGGGAAGATTCTTGCTTTTCAGTATGGCTTTGCGTGGCCTGGACTCTTTCCTTGTTTGCTTCGTCTGCTTCCATAGCCGTTATAGATGCTATGCCTAATGCTATGAAAGAGAGTATGAGGAGATGCTTTTTTGTCATGATATTCTTTCTATTGTTTCTAATAATTTAGTTAATATTTATCATAGGCAAATTAAATCTCTATGTCAAAAGTTGTTTTCGTTATTTGGCATAAAATCTGTCTTGGGAGTGCATTGGAAATGAGTAATGAGAAGCCCATTTTAGAACAAATACTTGGAAGGGAGGGCTCTCAGGCGTCACTTGTTGTTATGAGAAACAACAAATACTCCACATTACGTTGCGTAGGAGATGAAGGAGATATTCAAGTGTTGTAAACCTGCAAGACAGAAGAAGAATGGGCTGCGAGAAGAGGGAGATTGAAGTGTATATGAGTGCCACTGCTCCTGTAGCAACTCTCCATAAAAGGCACAAGAGGGCGGTGATACTGGGAATAGGTATTGTATAGGCTGGGATATAAGCATCAGAACATTCCCTAACCTAAAGTACTTAAATTAGGGAATGTGATATTCAGAGAATTCTACGATTTAAGTATAAGGATCTTGCCTTACCTTTGGTCGCAGTCATCTGGGCAGTAATATCTTACGCAAGGCTTTTGCGGATGACGTATAATCGTATCCGGTACGCACTTGTAGCTAATAAGATCACACTGCGGTGTTACTATAGGTGGTCGTGGAGTTCTCACCTCTATAGATGGATTTGCACGACGTTCAATAGTATCAGGTACTGGAGTTACGTCTTTAATAGCAGCAACTTCAATAACCTTATCTACCATTACTGTTTGAGGAACCTGAATGGTTTTGCAGCACTTTGGCGGTTCTACTTTTCTTTCAACTCTTTGTGGGCAACCTCTTCTACAGCGTGTTCCACAGTTGTTTCCGCAGAATGCTGATGCAAGGCTTACACCGAGCATTGCGATCATTGTTGCAAATAATATCCTTTTCATGATTTTCTCCTTTTGAAAAAGATTGTTGTTATTATATTCCTATTGCTATAAGCACTTATATATTTTCATTATGGCACATTGTGAAATAAAAATGCAATATTTTTTTTAAAAAAAATTCAAATCCACCATAAAATACTGAAAAGCTCCCCTCATAAGGGCGTGGAAAGTTTCATTTTGTCAGGAGCACTTTACATTTTGTGGGCCTTGGGTAGATTAAGGGGCAATGAGGTGTGTATGATACTGGTAAATGTGATCGTTGCGTTCCTTCTTTCGTTTTTTTCTACGACGATTATGACCTATATAGCGATGGCTACTCCGATAGGTCCCTGGGTAGAAACTACGTTGGTCCTGAGTGGTATGCTGATTTTCTCTGCCTTGAGAGCGTGGTACACGTCTCAGGGTAGGATGCATGCTTTAGGACTCACGACCGCTGCGGGAGGCATTGGAGGCATCTTGGCAACGGCCTGTGGCTTTTCTTTCCCGACACTCTTTTTTATCGATAACCCCTTATTTTGCCGCTTGATGAGTAATCCTTTGCAGTTTGCGGGGACTCTGAGCCTCCTTGCCTTTGCGGCCGGCTCATTTGGGCTGGTTGTGGCGCATCTTTTTGAGCATAGCCTTATCGTACAACAGGAATTATCATTTCCTATTGGTGAGTTGGTCTATAAAATGATCGCCATTACCGATACCCTCTATAAAGCCTATGCTCTGGCTGTTGGCTTTATCGTTACGCAGGCATTTCTTATAGTAAGAACCCTTATCCCTTTATTGGCGCAACCGATCGTTCTTCTTCGTTCCTATTCGCTGCGATTCACAACGTTGCCTCACCTGGCCTTACAAACAGATCTCCTGCCGATGTTCTGGGCGATCGGGTTTGTTACTGGGCATGTCATAGCGATTCCACTTCTTTTGGGCCTCCTGTCCCGTATTTTTGTTATTGAGCCTTTACAGCACCTTTTTCCGGTCCTTGCTCCCTATGCCTATACGCATGTTCCGGTAATTTCACCTGCCGATTTTACGATAGCCTTTGCGAGCGGCATGGTTCTTTATGGAGCAGGTATGAGTTTTTTGGGGCTACCGAAGGTTATTCGGGCTTCATGGAATAGGCTCATGCACACCCGAGCCGCATCATCACAGGTACGTATGCAGCATGTTCCATGGCTCCTGGTTGCCTTCATGCTTGTGCTCAATTGTGGAACGCTCTTTTACTTCGAATTTTCGCTTCTGGCGCAGCTTTATTTACTGGGGTTTACCCTTATTTGTACCTACCAGATGATGCTCATTGCGGGCAAGATCGGGTTGGCCCCGCTTGGCCGCTTTGCAACTTTTGTGATGGTGCCCGGTATGTTTATGTTTGGGTATACGCCGCTTCAGATTACCTTCGTTGCTGCCTATGTTGAGATTGCCGGAGGGGTTGCCTGTGATACCCTTTTTGGCAGAAAGATGGCGCAGCTCGCTTCTATTGATCGATCTCTGGTCAATCGATACCAATGGTTGGGGTTGGTTGTGAGTTCTCTTTTTGTTGGTATACTCTCATGGATTTTTATTCAGCACTTTGGTTTGGGATCACAGCCAGGAGCACTTGCCGTTACGAAGGCAGCCGGGCGGGCATTACTCATTAATGTAAAGACATTTAATGTCCTTGTTCTGAGTTGGGGATTCCTATTCGGGTGTATTCTTAAGCTTCTCAGAGTGAATGCCATACTGATGCTTGGCGGGATTTTAATGGCACCGCAGCTCTCGATTATGCTTATTCTTGGGGGCCTTTCTACGTATCTTGTCCAGGAAAAAGAGGATTATTATCCCTTCTGGTCCGGTGTTTTTGCAGCCAATTCATTATGGATGCTGATCAGGGCCTTTGTATAGGCAGCAGTAGGATGATTTTCTTGATCTGTCCTGCCCAGCGCAGTGCGCTGCATGGGGACGGTGGCGTGATCCTCTCATGCGTGTGTAAAGTCTGAAGAATGCTCTTTAAGGTGTTGTGGGGCTAAAAATGTACTCTGCAGAGTATACTCTGTGATCGAGCATCCATACCTGCGATGATGGGGTAAGGTACTGAGATAACTGTTTGGTTTACGCTGATTTGCCTATAGGATATTTTTTAAGTTGGGGAGGGTCATTGCTCCGTCTGTATACGGATCAGGTTAGCTTCGATGAAATCTATGATATCTCCATCGAGCACAAGCTCCGGTTGCTGGGATTCCAGATTGGTCCGATGATCCTTGACCAGCTTATAGGGATGCAGAATATATGATCTGAGTTGTGATCCCCACTCTATCTTCTTTTTTTTAATAGCCGCTTTTTTCGCCTTTTGCTCCTCTTTCTCTTTTTGAATGAGCTTTGCCATAAGCATTTTCATGGCGGTCTCTTTATTTTGGGCCTGAGATCGCTCATTTTGGCATTGAACTACGGTATTCGTTGGCATATGGGTGATACGTACCGCCGATTCAGTTTTATTGACGTGCTGGCCGCCGGCCCCTCCTGCTCTATAGGTATCGATACGCAGATCTTTTGGTTCAATAGTTATATCGGTCGTTGGCACTTCGGGAATGACCGTTACAGCAGCAAATGAGGTATGCCGCCGTTTGTTGGCGTCGTAGGGAGAGATGCGAACAAGCCTGTGTACACCAGCTTCTCCTTTTAGGAGGCCATAGGAATTTTTGCCCTTTACGAAAATAGTAACCGATTTTATGCCTGCCGCTTCACCCGGTTGATAGTCGAGGATACTTGCCGTCATATGTTCCCGCTCGCAAAAGCGCATGTACATACGCAAGAGTATTTCTGCCCAATCTTGAGATTCGGTTCCTCCAGCACCTGAATTGATGCTAAAAAAGGAGTTATTATGGTCCGTTTCTTCCTGCAAAAGAAGAGTGATTTTGAAGCGGGTTACGTTACGTGCCCAGACATAGAGCTCATTTCGTAGCTTTTCAAGCTCTTTTTCATCAGTTTCAAACAGATCGATGAGTTCAGTCAGCTCCTTATGCGACCTCATAATCTCTTGGTACTGCTCTCGCTGTACCTTAACTTTTTGGAGCTGCTTTAAAATCTTTGTCTGCTCCGGATGCTGCCAGAAGTCCTCTTGTGTGCTGAGGGCATGCAGCCGCTGAAACTCATCTTCGAGCTGAGCATTTTCCCAAAAGGTTCGAATGACCTTAAGGTCCGGCTCAACCTGTTTTATTTTCTCTCTTAAATCATCAATGAGCATGTTTCCCTCTATAATTAATTTCTATTTTAAGTATATCAGAATGCGTGCTTTCTACTACTTAGGTTGTGTGGATTGCATGATAGTGGTACAGATGTGTGGCTTTCATTACCTTGATTATCTGAGCGCATGTGATGAGAAGTATGCAATCAGATAAGCATGAAAAGATTAGCCAAGTGATAACCATGATAGCGCAAAAGCGAGGAGCATTGCTTAAACTATCGATTAAAACTCATCTTATGATGTTAAGATTCGTCAGTGCCTGCTCGATTTCATCGGCTTTGTCCGGTTTAAACAAGATACCCTGCATGCCGAGAGCCTGGGCAGCTTCGATATTTTCGGGTTGATCATCGATGAAAAAGCACTGCTGTGGGATAAGATTATTATGGCGCAGGAGATAGTGATAGATTTCCTTTTGGGGCTTTACAAATCCAGTATCGCCAGAGATAATAATGCGTTCTCGTGTGAAATAGGATAGTACCGTATCTTGATATTTTTCATACAGAAGCTCAAACGATTCCGTATCCCAGTTTGAAAGAATGGAACGGGTATGCGTATCATGGCCTGCAGAACGCTCAAGTATGGCTACCGCCTCTGATATTGGCCGCATGCAATGGACAAGCGACTCTGGTGCAAAGAATGTTCTCAGCATACGTTCGATGAGTGTAAGGGTGCTGGGAGAAATGTCTTTTTGGCGAGGAGCCCACTCATGAAAAACCTGTAGTACCTGCTCAGTTGCGTCTGCTGAGGTGAGTCCACCCGCTAAAAAGGTGCAGATAATGGCAGGTACAGGATCGCCCGTATGGAGGCGAATAATTTCAGATTCGGGGCCTTGTTGGGTGCCTAACCGATTGAGGATGTTGAGGGCTATGCGATCGAGCGAGGAGGGCACCTTTTTCCCGCCCCACATATACAGTAGCAATGAAAAATCTGCCTGCTCTTGTTTATTGAGAGTCTGTAGATCCGGTTTAAAAAGGGTGCCGCATAAGTCCCAGATAATATCTTTCTTCCTGTGCTTCATAGCAGGATCCCTTTTTCATTTCTCTATACGGTGGTACAGAAAATCGTAAAAGGGCGAGCATGCTCGCCCTGATGATTACTTCTTGCCGAATTTTAGCGAGATGCCATCTTTGGTAACATTATTTGCGAGACTTAATCCAGAATCGGTCTTGCCGAGAATTCCTCTTAAAGGACCCGTTTGCGGCCGAGGAAATTTAGCCATATCCCAGGTGAGATAAATCGTTTTTCCTTTGGTGAAGGTATAGATTTTGTCCGGTTTAGGATCGAAGATAACCCGACCTCCGACGAGCCATTTTCTTTCGAGTGCTATGTTACCAGGATTTTTGAGCCACACGATCATTTCAGTTTCTTTCTTCGTATCGATTTCAAAGCGTGTCATTCTTCCACCGCCTACGCGTGCTACCTTGCCCGTAATATCGCCTCCATTTGTTATTGCGATCCAGAGGGGACTTGCGCTCTTATTAATGAGTTCGAATCCGATTTTGGTGTCTTTTCCGTAGACCCTCGTTTTTTCAAATATCGTCGTTCCGGCCTCAAATATCGTTGCTGACAGTGGTAGGCACATGAGACTGCTTACGGCAGCCATGATAATAGTTTTCTTCATAATAAACTCCTTATTGTTTAATATATTCGTACTCTCTATGTTATCCACTCACTAAAGAAAGTGGACCCTATTTTTATTATTGCATATCAGAAAGAATTAAATCAATGTTTAACTTAATTATTTTCATGTGTATGGCATGAGGTCTTGAGTTATGAGGGCCTGGCTTCGCACTTGAGAGGGATCTTGTTTGTGGATAGGGATTTTGTGGTTAAGAATAGTCGTTTTCACATTGGTGCTTAATGCCTCCCTGCTGGATATATGCTATACTTATGGCGTAGGTAAGCTGATAAAGAATGAGGAATGTCGAGGCAGATGAAAAAGAATATGGGTAAACTTTTTGTTATTGCAGCGCCATCGGGGGCGGGGAAAACAACGCTTGTACTGAAAGTTATTGAGCGCCTGAAAGGTCATTATGATCTTGAGCGTGTGGTTACCTATACCTCAAAACAGCCTCGACCGGGTGAAGTGACTGGCGTTGATTATCACTTTGTAAGTGAAGCTGAGTTTATCAAAAAGATTGAGCAGGATTTCTTTGTAGAATATAGTACGGTCTATGGTGCTTATTATGGCGTTCCCCAGGAGATCTTCTCTCATATAGATGGGGGAAGTTCCTTGATTACTATTGTCGATAGAGCAGGCGCGGCATCTATTAAGGCCTACCGCCAGAATGCGGTATTAATTTGGGTGAATCCTCCCGATAAGGAAGCTCTTGCTCACCGTCTTGCATTACGAGCTCGTGATACACAGGAGCAGATTGCTTTTAGACTCTCTCTTGCAGAGGAGGAAATTGTCCATCAAAAACAGGATATGCTTTTTGAACATGTGATCATGAATGATACCTTAGAAATGGCCGTTAATCAGTTAGAGCGTATTATTAAAAAGACGATGTAAGCATTAAATGAGCTTTGTTATGATGATTTGGTATGACAATGTATCGCATTTTGTTTCGTATGACGTTATATTGAATTTAGATTTTCACTACTCGTATTGATAAAATGGGAAGGTATTATGATCAAAAAATTATCAAAACTTGGCAATAGTTTTGCTATTCTTATTGATAAGCCAATTCTTGATCTGCTCGGTATTGAAGAAACGACACGCTTAAAGATAACGACCGATGGGAATGTTCTCATTATTGAGCCAATACAAGAAATGTCCGAAAGTGAGCTCTTGAGTTCAGATGAAAAGTTTAGAGAAAAGTATGAATTACTTGCAGCGAAATATAGTGTGACTTTAAAGAAGTTATCTGAAAACTGATGCATACTGTACGATTTCTGAGATAGTTTATCCTGGTTATTTTTTTACGTGCTGAACTGGTATAAAGGGGATGCTCAGGTTTTTCCAGTATATCCTATCCCTAGCATGTATATAGCAACTCTTATAGAGGAACGGGCACTATCCGAATATCGTTATCGGTGACATTGTTAGTAAAGGCAAGATTCGTGATGCCCACGATCCCTGTCTTCGTTTTCCTGCCACCAACTTGGGGTAGAAGCCTCCATACTGGCGCTATATGAGGAAATATTGGCTTCATACCTATAGGAACACTCCAGTATACATAAATAGTTTTGCCTTTAGTGAATGTGAACATTTTATCAGGTTTTTTCAGGGCTATGTACTCAGGATGAAAGATATCTTTGATTTTTACCGCACCTGGATCCTTGATCCAAATTATGAGGATGGTATCTTTGTTGGTATCGATTTCTAATCTTTTAATCGTTCCAATAGGTGGTAATGAACGCCCAAATTGATCGATTCGACGTTGTTCTTTGGTAGCGCTTCGAGCGGGAATAAGCTCGATAGCATTATTACTATTTTCTTCATATACGTTTCCACCATTTTGTAGAGCGAACCATATTGGATTTCCTGATCTATTGATTATTTCAAAGCCAACCTTGGTATCTTTGTTGTATGTTTGAGTCTCTCGTGATATAGTCGGTACTTCTTTAAGAGTGCTATGGGCGATCTGATGTATGAGTACTGCGGATATAAGAACTATGCTACGCTTCATGCTATTTCCTTTTTTCATGGTGTACGTTACTGTCTCTTACCTTAATATTCTCATATTGAAACTAAAAAAATCAATAATTTTTAAAAAAAGTTCATGGCGACACTCGTGCATTAAGCAGTCCTTTGGCGTAGCTTTTTGATTGTTTTAAACGTATGAGGAAGGGAGAAGTGAGAATGATGAGCTGATCGATAGAGGCAAGGGGGCTGAAAAGTGCTTAAAATTCTTGACATTGCTGCCCGGTTGAGTATACTAAAAGCTATAGCTGAGTATTTTGGCATATTCAGAGTGAAAAAATATAATCTAGCCGCTTGCTCTAGAAGATGAAACGCTTCATTGTTGGCTACAATCCATTCAGTAACGTCATATGTATCTGCTGAAAAAAGATTTTTTTAAGAAATTTGACAAAGGAACAGCACGCGTTATACTTAATATCCTAAGTGATTTGAGATTACTATCCGGCAACCGGAGTTTAAAAAGTTTTTCTTTGAAATTTTCGAAAAATCCTAAAAAAGCCTTTGATCTTGTTGATCGACGCTTCATTTCAAAACTTTTGTGATGGAGAGTTTGATCCTGGCTCAGAATGAACGCTGGCGGCGTGCCTAACACATGCAAGTCGAGCGAGAAAGGTCTTCGGACCGAGTAAAGCGGCAAACGGGTGAGTAACGCGTAGGAATCTGCCTTTCAGTGGAGAATACCCTCGAGAAATCGAGGTTAATACTGCATACGTCTTGTAAAAGAGAAAGATGGCCTCTTTGCTGTCGCTGGAAGATGAGCCTGCGTACTATTAGCTAGTTGGTGGGGTAAAGGCCTACCAAGGCGATGATGGTTAGCCGGCCTGAGAGGGTGTACGGCCACACTGGAACTTAGACACGGTCCAGACTCCTACGGGAGGCAGCAGTGAGGAATATTGCGCAATGGGCGAAAGCCTGACGCAGCGACGCCGCGTGGAG
>SDBV01008099.1_pt1 | contig 14230 bp, 40 predicted proteins | sample 2277081 | NCBI WGS metagenome assembly SDBV01 (sample SAMN10402039, study PRJNA504765) | marine sediment metagenome | isolation source: marine sediment core GS10_PC15, 223 cmbsf | place: Arctic Ocean: Southern Knipovich Ridge | collected 2010
GAAGAGGAAGTTGTTATGCATGAAAGTGCAGGAGTAATTATATTAAAGGCATTTCTTTTAGCCATATGGAGTATAATTAAAGCAACATTCTTATTAGCATTTTCTTTGTTTGCAGGATTTACATTAAGCGCATCAACAACAATGATATTTTTCGTGTTGTTTGGTATGGGAATGATGGTAATTATGTGGGTTGTAACAGGACAGATATTTTTCTATTGGGCACCTTGGATGACGAGAATATATTTCATAATTAATATTATAGGTGGTATGATGGGATTTGTTATGTGCATGAAACAATTAACTCCAGAAATGAATTTTGATAATATCCCAGCAGAGAAACCACCTGAGGTATCTGATGAGGAAGATTGGTTTGAAGGTGAAGATGTGAGTAAAGATAAGCCTTTAGAGGAATAATAACTCCCGAAGAAGCGTGGATTGATTGTAATCAGAAGAACTAAGCAAGAAGGTGCTAATATGAAGAAAGGAGATATGATATTAGGTAAGGTGTCGCTCAACGCATTCAAGATAAAAGATAAAAAGAAACCTTATCCTGTAATACAGATACTGAACGCTGATTACGATGGTGTTGGCGATGGTGATTTGGTAGTGCTTAAAGTTGAATTGGTAGGAAAGTGAACAAAATGAATGGTGAGTAATATGAAAATTATATTTGATACAGAAAATAAAGAATTTCGTCAGGCTATAAGAACAGCAATTGAAAGAGAAGTTATAGGTATCACAAGAGAAGAATTTCGTAGTTGCATATTATCAGAAATAGAAGTTAGAACTAAAAATGTTACAGAAAATATAATACGAGACCTTCTTGAAAAGGAAATTAAGAAAGAATATACTGAAAATTTTAGTTGGCGTCGTAGTGAAATGAAAACAATGGTAGAAAAAATAGTTGCAGAATTAATTAATCAAATGGTTAGTGTGTATCAAGTTGAAACAAAATTAGAAGAAGTTATTCAGGATAAGGTTAAAAATATCAATTTAAAAATTGTTTAAGAAAACTTATTCACTAAGTTTATATAGTGATGTGTACTTAATATATTTACGAAACAATGACAAAATATGGTGAATATAATGTATAGAAGACGAAGAGGACATTCAAGGCATCGAGGCTTTCAGGATGAAGCACACGATAGACGTATCTTGTTAACAGAGTTTCGTTTCTATAATAAGACTAAAAAAGTTATTGATGATAAAGTATTGATATATATTCGAGATAGACTTCTTAATGAAGAGGAAACCAATATTTATTGGACTAATGAAAATTTTGCAAGTCATGGTATTGGTTTTGAATTAACTAAAGAAATACTTAAAGAAACTCCTACAGTTTTTATTAAGATTTTAGAGTTTGAATTTAATTTTACTGCACAACAGTTTTGCAATTGTAAAACAATTATTGGTAAAAAATTATTTATTCATTGTGAATTATCTTCTGATAAAATTGATTTGTTAAAAGAATTTACTTCACAAATTTCTTGGAATAATAATTTTGAAATGATTAATGATAGTAAGTTATCAAAAGCAATGTGTTCGTGGGAAGAGATTATAGAACATCTTATAACATCTGGATTATTAAAATATTATGAAAAGAGTAAAGATTGGCAATCAACTCGTAACGATATGAAGTTGATGTTTAATATAGAATTAGATGAAAAACCGCAAAAGTTTAAAATTGTGGATGGGTCAAGTTCAGATGATACTTGTTATATTTGTGAAGTTATTGAAAGGCGTATTAATGAAAAGAATTATCGAGTAGCATTAGTAGGAGAGTTTTATTATGATGAACCAACATATGAATTAGTTGTTATTGATGATGCAAATAGTGAATATCTATATATTGATAAAGAAAGTATATTTATTAGAACACGTGGAAAAAATTATTATCTTGATAATGCATTAACTCGAAAAACAGATGATGGAAAAATTATAATCAATAGTAAAATACTTAGGATGATGATGAAGAATATTGATGAAATTCTTACTGAAGAACAATATGTAATCAATCCTATGATTTATAATTTTTATGCAGAGAGAGTTGGTGTAGAAGATGAAGATGATATTGTTGATTCTAAACAGATGTTAATTAATAAAAAGTATCAAAAAGTTTTAACTGCAGATAAAGAAATTCGTATAGGCAATATAATTATGTCTAAGAATAAAATTGCATTAAACAATGAAAACTTTTGTATGGAGTTTCCTGAGTCTTTTATTGATGTTATAAGTCATTTTAATAAAGTTAGGAATGCGTTCAAAGAAGGAGACGCACGTTACAACTTCAATATAATTTATGAAAATCTTTTGAATGTATCTGCATTGAAAGTTGTGAAAACGTCAAACACACCAGAAAGGTCTTATAAAATGTTTGAGAGAGTATCATTTAAAGTTAATGGTATGGAAATTATAGTTCACAAAGATAACAATAGAATGAAGATTAATAATATCTTTTGTCGTATAGCTGATGTGTTCTATATATTAACAAAAGCAATTTGTTATAGAGATGTGAATGAGTTCAATAAGTATATTAAAGATGTTAGTTATGTGGGTATTGAATGGAAAAAGATGATTGCTAATGGTATAGCGATTGAATTGAAGAATCCGTTTTATTCGATATTTAGGAAGACTGGTGATTTGTCACTTGAGACAATGTCTATGAGATTTAGTTTAATATGGGATGCAAAACATCGTCGTGATGTTCATTTAATTCTTAATGATACGAGATATTTAATTAAGTATAAAGGAAAGTTCAAACGTTATTTTAACTTCCCAAAACGTATAATAACTATGAATAAATTACGAGATGAATTAGTGGAATGTATTCCTGAATTAAATGAAGATATGTTAATGGAGATTGTAGAGAACGCAATCGAGGAAGCTAAGATAATACATAAGAGGGGACAGGAACTTGTAGCAAATACAGTAAAGGCAATTAATGCTACAGAAGTTGAAATAGAGACACGTAATGGAAAAATGACAGGATATAAATTTATAGGACGTGTCACAAAGAATGATTATTTTATCAATAAAATAGATTTAAGTGTTTGGCGTAATAATAATGATTCGTGGGATAGACGATGTATAGTTGATGACCATACAAAGAATAGAATATTTGAAGATAAACTTGCTAATCGACTTATCAATATATATAACGAGCCACAAGCACTAGAAGGGTTTTTGTAATGGAACCACATATATTTGGTTTAATAGTAGCATTTTATTTGATGTTTATGTTGTATAAGCATAAACCATGGAGAAAAAAGAAAAAGAATGATGGTGATATGTATGTATGAAAAGGTGAATAAAATACCTATGGATTTACAGAAGACACGAAGTAAAGAACGTGAAGAGAATATAAAAGAAATGATAGATGAGCTTAATACTCTTGCAGTAGGAGAGAATATGAAGATTCCAAAACCCAAAGGTAAGAATTCAATAAGTATAGCAGGAAGTAAGAGTCGACTTGATGTTGCAATAAAGATGATTAAAAAAGATTCAGTTAAGAATTTTGAATCTATTACCAGTCAGAATGTAGTTTATGCAACACGATTAGCTGATAAAATATAAGGTGTAAGAATGAGTGAAGTAATACAACTTTCAATAGATAAAGAGAAAGTGATTATTATACAAAAGATATTAGTATCACTTACGATATCAAAGCCATCATTTTTGGTTCATGCTGGAGATGAGTTTTGTTGGCTCCAATATTATATGTTAAAGTTTTTGGAAAGAGAAGCATTAGTTGTTATTGATATAAAAAATAAAGAAAAAATTAAAGTAGAACCAACTGATTTGATAACTGTGGGATATTATAATAATGAAAATGGAACAAAAGAAGTACAAAAATTATGTGTAGATTATTTAAAGAAGATGGAAAAGAAGTATTTAAAGGTTGATGAAAAATGATACTAACATTTATAGCATTATGGTTTAACCACATATATAGTTGGAACATACCAACTTGGCTTAAAGTTGGTTCAGCATTTGTGGAAATGATTATATGGTATTGTTTATTAGAGAGATATTAGAAAATAAAAATGACAATAATTAGTGGCAGACAAACAATGTATGACTTGGGAAAAGTCCCTGAGGTAGTTTTAGTAAAACAGGAACTTGCATCTATTTATGTTCATAAATATAATAAATTTATGGATGTGTTGATTCCTGCACTTAAACAAAAATATGTACTTCATGATACTTGGAGTTCACCAATGTCACAAAATATAATCATAACGGTAGAACAAACAATGTACTATTTAGAGCAAAATAATATGATTAAAAGTGACATTAAAATTCCTGAAAACTTTGAACTATGGAATGATACAATAAATTTAGGACCTAAGTATGAAGGTATAGTAAATGGATTGAATACAGCATTATATGAACGGTTATATCCTAGAATGTTTGTAGAAATGCAAAAAGGTCATGCAATGGACCATTGGGGATTAACAACCATTCGAAACTGTGTTGAATATGTTTTAGAGTTTATGATGAAAGAAGGATATTTGATAGAAGATAAAGTAGAGGCTAAATAATGGAGCCAATATCATTTGGAATGATTTGTGCATTGATATTTTTTGTTATTTATGAAATAGTTATCATTATAAAAGTTGAATGTGATGAGTTTATAGGTTTTATATTTTTCAATTGTGTTGGTGTGTTTATTGCATATTTAGTACAAGTGATTTCGTCATGGTTATACGAATATTTGACAATACAACATTTAATAGGTGTTGGTGCTGGATTATTTATAATAGGTGTATTAGCAGGAATCAAATATTTACTGTTCAAGTTGTGTGAAAAGAAACCGTGGAAAAGATGAAAGACTTAAATCCATTAGGGGGAGATGATTTTAATGAGACCGCTCATTCAGGATACTCTCAGGTTCTTAATCTGAAAGAGAAAAGTATCACATTCAAATTTAATGGTGTACGAGTTATAATGTTTATGGATGAGGAACGTTAAGGAACATGGGATATACAATACTTGGAATATTTGGAGTAATAATAATGATTTATTGTCTATGGAAAATGGATTATAATTTACAACAAGGAATGCGGACTGAGTCGTGGAAAAGATGAAAAAACCAAAGAAAGGAAAAAAATCAAACAAGGGTATAGACCCTTCAAAAATTAAAGGTATTAATTTTCAAATGACGGTTATTGATAACACAAAGATAGAACAACTTTATGGAAAACGTAATGATATTATTTTTGAATTAGATAAATTAAGACGAGACCATATGAGAGAAGAATTAAAGCTTCGGAATAAGGTTGTAGTACTTGATAGACGTATTGAAAAAGAAAAGAAAGGAAAAACTACCACTAAAGATTTCGTAAAACAAAATGGTAGTTTTAAGGAAAAGAAATGACTGAATTACAGATAGTGAAAAGTGTTCACGAACAAAGACAGGTTCGTAATAATAAGATTCCAGAAAAAGGTCATTGGCTTGAACTTGGTAAATTTACAGGCATTGTAGAAACGTTTGATACTAAGAAAAGATATTTGTGTACAGATGTTAAAAGGAATAAAGGTAATCTGGTTGTAGAACTCAAACAATTAGATATAGAAAAAGATACAACAATAAAGAAAAAATTAGTTGAAAAAATAATAAAGAAACATGGAGATAAGTTAAAGGCAAGTTTCATGATTATTTTAATTCAGGCAATGTATGATACTCGTGATGATATTGAAAAACAAATGAGATTAGCGCGTGCTACAGAAGGTATTGTTCGTAGTGGTTGGGACGACTTGTTGATAAAACTTAAGGGTATGCAGAAAGGCGTCAAACGAACAAAGTTATCAGAATATATGATACTTAAAACAGATATTGGTTTAAGAGCACTAAGTGATGCGGAAAAGGTAAAAAAAGAACTTGATAAAAAATATGGTGGCCCAATTAAAGTTGTTGATATTAATAACTTGCTTACAAAACTTAAACGAATTAGAAGAGTATATACAGTATAAAGGTGATAAACATGGATGATAAAACTGTGAATAAAGTAATGGAAGACCATTTAAAAGATAAAGGATTTACGTCAAGTGAACGCAAAAGAGTATTGAATGCGTATAAAGGCGAAAAATATGATATTGAAGATGAACGAAAAAAATCAGCAAAGAGCGAACGCAAAGAAAAAAGGACACTTCGTCATGGAACATCATGTATAGGAATAATTACTGAAAAAGTAGTAGGAAAGAAAAAAGTCAAGAATGTAATAAAGGAATTTTAAGATGGTATTAAAATTTATGAATATGCGTAAGAGAGACCTAACTGGCGTTCATTGCAAGAAAGTTTCCGGCATCAGAGAAAAATTGAGAACGCTGTCCAAACAATGTAATTTTGGACGTCCTCCTCAAACAATTACAGTTGCAAAACGATTGTTAAAGAAAACTGTATGGTATGAAGAACGCTGTGAAAATATTGAATCCGCAGTGATTGATGATACATCAAATTGGAAAATTGATAAAATAATAAATACCAAACAAGGTATCAGAATAAAATATAAGATACATAATCCAATATCAACAATGAAGCATGTTCCTATAAAGATTCCAAAGACTACAAAAAAGATAAAGAAGACTAAACATTACAGGAAACTTTTAATGGAACTTGATTTGTCGGCTGATGATGTTGAAAAGACTGTAAGGGAAACATTGTTCAACACATTTACCAAAGAGATGCTCAACGAGATTTTAGAATGTAAAAATCCAGAGTTCCTATTTGGAGATAATCATTTTATGTATTTGAAGATTAATGATAAAGCATTGAGGATATAAAATGGAATTTTATATTAAATCAAAAGATGGACAATTATTAATTGACCCACATAGTACATACTTTGAACACAATGAAGAAGGATGGATTCGTTTAGATAATAATTTATCTAATCATAGAAAGTTATCATTATTAATAGGATTAATGTCAGAAGAACATAGAATTAAAGGATTATTAAAATGCAAAAAATGTGGAACTGAAGCACACGATAAATGGAAATATTGTGCATTGTGTGGTACTTCTTTTCCTTTAGGTAAATAAAATGAGTGAATGTATTATTGATGGTATTAAACATATCAAAGATGGTATAGAACCTGGTAAATGTGTATTATGTGATAAACACTTTTGTTGCTGTAATAAACATCACGGTTATGCAAAATATCATGTAGTTTCAAAACATGGGTCAACTGAAGATTTATGTTGTAATGAAGAAATAAATAGATATTTAAATAGAGATTGGACAATAAAAGCAAAATTTATTAATGGTGTGAAGGTATAAAATGGGACGGAAAAAAGTACTAACATTAGATGATGAATATGATAAATATAACATTTCTAGTGTTAATGATATTCCTATATTTGTATTCAAATTAATACAAGAAGAAGCAATGTTAAACAATGATGGTAAAGATTATTTAATAAATAAAATGAATGAAAAATTAGAAAAATTATGTAATGAAGTCGAAAAATTAAGATGACATTTAACTATAAATTATTCACAATGCCTCGGTGTCATAGATGTCCTGCGGCACGAGATGTGATAAAAACTTATGCTAAAATAAGTGGCGATTCAATTGATTGTGGGCGTCCGGAAAATATGATTATAGCTCAGAAATATAAAGTTCAAAAAGTTCCAACATTGATTATTTATGATGAAGATGTTGAAACTAAACGAGTCACAGAAATTAATGATATGGTTGAGGTATTAACTGAGTTGAAAACGAAATGAACTGAATTAAAAAGCCATAACGTAAACCGTACTTACAACGTATGTATAGTACTTTTACGTCAAGGACAACCGGTGATATCCTTCGTATAACAAAAGATATCAATTAATACATATAACACGGAGTACGCAAAATGACAAAACATGGAATTAGTGTAAGACATAAACAAACTAATGAGTTGGTTGAATTTATCGAATGTGAAACTGGAAGACCTGCATTACAAGTACTTGCAGGAATTAGAATAAATATGTCAACAGAATATAAAGCAGAAGAAAGTGATGTCAATAAAGAAGAAATTATTAAACTTGAGGAGTTAAAAGGAAAATGACTAATCCATCAGACAAGGCTTGTGACTTAGCAATGATAACATTAATTTGTGAAAAGTTAAAAATCACATATACTGAAATAAATGATAAAGCAAAAGAAATTGAAGAATATGCTAAAAAACATGAACAAGAAAATACTGTATCTTTATTTGATATATTTAAGAAATGAACGGAGGCTAATAAAATGAATGACATAACTAAAGCCATTGTTTTAGCGTCAGAAGCACACGACAAACAGCATTACGGTAAGTTACCATACATTTTTCATCCGCTGACAGTTGCAATGAAATTATTTGAAGAAGAAGAAATTATTGTAGCGGTACTCCATGATGTTGTAGAAGACACACCTATCACATTAAAAGACCTTCACGATAAGGGATTTAATATCAAAATAGTCGAAGCAATTGATGCTATAAGTAAGCGTAAAAGTGAAACATATTTTGATTATATCAGACGAATTCAAAAAAATGAATTAGCTACAAGAATAAAACTGGCTGACTTATCATCTAATTTAAACAATCTATGTAATCTTAAAAATGAACAAGAAAAAGAAAAATTCCTTAGAGAACGATATACTAAAGCTACTAATATCTTACGAGAAGGCAAAGTGATATTTGTCGAGACAAAATGATTGAAGAAATAAAAGGAACTGTATTAATAGGTTCAATAAGTGATATGCGTAAATTACCACCAAATATAATGATGAGAAGTTATCATATTAATTTAACAAAAGAAATTAAAATGCTCATATTACTAGAAGAGCATGAATCACATTATACTAAATTTAAGGAAAGACAAAATGATTCAATAGCAATAGAAAATGAGAACAACTAAATCAGTATTAAAAGTTATATCCACACGTTTGTTGCGTGGCGAAATTAAAGAATTAAAAGAAGGATGTGGAAAAAAAGTTGACCACAATGGTGATTGTGCTTATTATGGTCCAAGCGGCGCTTTAAGATTATGTTCCACGTGTTCAAGAAATTTAAAGTTAGTATTAGAAGAATTAAAAAATAGGAAACAAAAATGATTCAATGGCAATATAATGAAAACGTGAAATTAGAATTACCAGAGGCATCTTTAAAAGCATTTAATGGCTTTATAGGTCTACCTCAAAATAGAATTTTTATTCCGCAGGAATGTATAACTGCGATGAGAAAAAAATTTAAAAAAGATTTTAATCTTACAGAGGAAGAAAATGAAAAGCATTCATAAATGGTTTATATATAGACTAACTGTAATCATAATTATACTATCATTATTATTAATCATAGGTTGTGACTTTGAACGTATAGAAAGACAACCTAAAGGTGAAACATGCGATGAATACGAAAAAGGCATCGATTATTATAAAGACCGTTATTTCAGATGTTGTGAAGATTGTGAATCATTTGAGTATGAATATCTTGAATATATACCATCTATGGCTGGAGGAATAGGACGAGCAAGTATACCTCCATCATGCCATTGTAAAAACGGTAATATATCAGTAACCATATATTAGGAGGTAATAATTATGGCAGGAAGATATTTAACAACAGGAACTCAAATAGGAATGTTAAAAACACTTGAAGGCGAAGAAAAATTAAAAGTCATCAAGGAAATAGAAGACAATCAATTTATTGGCAATAGTGCAAACAATGTCAAAGATGACGCCAAAGAAATGTTTATGAAATATTAGTTTCCAAAGGTACAAAAATGATAGGAGTTAATGTTATTAAAATGATAGAACTCGATAATATGATTGTTAGAGAAAGTGTTAGACATTTTCGTAAGAACAATCCTGGTATAGAAGAATCTGTTGAACGTATAGCAGAAAGCTGTAAAACTCAAAAAGAAACAGTATGGAAACGTATTGAAGTTTTAGAAAAGAAGGAATAAAATGGAAGAAAATAAACCAGATGTAAATATTATAGCAATACATATGAATAATTCATTTTCATTTGTAAAGAAAGCTATTGATATTGCACCTACAGAAAAAGAACTTGAATTTTTTGAAAAATATCTCAATCAATCAGAATCATTAGGTCCTTTACTTAACCCCACAGCATTTATGAAAAAACCTTTATTTGAAGCTATACGTGAAAATCATAAACGCATTAAATTGATAAGAGCTTTACGAAAACATTTTAAAGAAACTACAAAAATATTAAATAAGGTTGAGTAAAATGGGTAATGAATCAACAGAATGTGAACATTGTGGAACTCCATTAAAATGGCGTATTGATTATTATATTCCTTTAACCAATACTTGTAAAGAATGTCGCATTGCAAAAAAACAAGCAAACAAAGAAGTAGAAATTGAAAATAATAACGCATTTATAGCAAAAAGAACCGAAAAACAAAATACAGTATTAAACGATAGAGTTGCATATTTTAAAGATAAAAGAAGAGACAGTGATTGGTAATAAAATGACAAAATATCTAACTCCAGGAAAAATAGCTAACAAAATTAAACAACTCAAAAAAGAAATGACAGAATTAGAAAATCGAATCATTCAACAATCATCTCAACGAACAATGATTAATATATCAAAAGAAGTAACCTTCAATAAAGAATACAATAAAGGAAAAATTACTGGTTTTTCAATAATGCATAAATGTTGGTTTGTAGCTACAATGAAATGGAACGAATATCCTGATTTTAGAATGAACAATGAACATTACCAAGTAGATTGGGTTTATGGTAACATTAGAATATTATGGAATGGGAGATATTAAAATGAATAATATTAATGCAGACTTTGACATGCCAGATAATTTTGTTGCACACTTACAAGATTATTATGCACATCTTATTGGTAAAACAATAAGTGATAATGAATTTGAAAAACTTTATGACGATAATACAGATAAAGCAGAAATAATTAATCAGATACTATCAATTGAACAAGCTTACTATCTTATGAGGCGTTGTAGAGGTGGCGGACTTTGTGGAAGTCACAGTGATATTTTATGGAGAATACGACGGAAATTAATTGATGAGTTAAGAAAAGAATTCGATGAAGAATATATAGACGTTAATAAAGATATAAGGTTTTGATAATAAAATGGGAACATACTACAAAAACGGATTAGGTTATTTAATTGTCTCCAAGCAAAATACCTCAAAAGTCATAAGGATTCTCGGACAATACTATTTAGCAATAGAGAATAAATACGATTTGAATAAAGTATTTTTTTACTTTTCAGATGATGATTGCATAAAAAGAAATGGTGCAGTAGAAACAGAAATTATTGAATTGATTAAACCTTATATCGAATCAGGATTAATATTTGGAGAAGGAGAAGGAGAATATTGGAAACAAGAAATTTCTCCTGATAAATACATCAGACTACTACCAAGTGATTAATATGACATGGATACCTGCAAAAAACGGATTACACATTGGTGATAAAATTCGATTAACAAAAGATATAACAACAATGGCTGGAACAATGACAAAAGGAACTATCGTCACTTGTATAGGTGAAAGTGGATATAGAGGATACGACTTTCAAGATAATGAAGGAAATAGAATACTCGAATGTGGATTTGATGGATTTGATGGATTCGAAAAGGTGACAAAATGAAAAAAATAATACTTGTAACAATCTTCTTGACATTATTAATAACAGGATGTCAGGCAAATGAACAAGACGCAAAGAACACAAGAAAATGTCTAAACACCTGTGAAGAAGCACACATGACATATGAAGGAATATACTTCAACTCTGACCAAGCAATAGCAATACCTACATTCTATTGTAAATGCGAAAAAATATTAAGTCCTGGATAAGAACAGATACTAAAATGACATTGATAAATACAATAACTGGTTTATATCCCGGTAGATGCACATACTGTAAAGCTGATAAATCATTACGAAAACCATTTTGTCCTAAATGTTTAAAACTTTTTAAAAGACGTTCAGGAACAAACTTTGACAGAGAAGAAGGCATGAGAATACAAAATGCTATGATGAAAAGACAAATTAGTCGTAGACAATTTATCACAATGAGAGATAACTTTTTAGATGCTATAGAAAATCAATCTTCATTTAGCATAGAAACATTAAAAAGAAAATGGTTATAATAAGTGATGTACTATGCCAAACAATGAAACCATAACAATACAAATTAATGATTTATTTAGACTTGTTCAAGAGTATAAAGAATTCATTAAAGAACTACCACGAGAGACAACAGAAGACTGGATTTATATTCATAATCTAAAAATTGAACTAAGAACACTTAATAGAATACTTAATGCTTTAGGAATTAAACGCAGTATGGATAGATTACGTGAAAAACGTATTAGAATTCCCGCACAATTAGAAATGGTTAAACAAGAACAAGAAGAAGAACAATACGGTAGTTATTAACCATAATATTTGCATGTAATATGTTAGCCTGTACAGAAAACAGTAAGTGATATAATGACAAAAAATAAAAACCTATATGAAAATATGATGATATTTCATATGGTTATGATAATGTTTGCTATAGCCGGAGCAATGAAAGCTGGTATTGGAAAATTTTATGCTTATCTAATATTTTATGTAATAATAGCTATACTTAATTTATTTATGTGTGAATATTGGGCGGAAAGATTATAATTTGATGGCAGTAGCTTTAGTGGAGGAGGCGGTGCATTTTGATTAAAATATTAAATTTAAGAATATTATCAGTTACAGAATTAAAGATGTTGATGTCTGTATCAAAAAACTTTGGAGAAGAAGGAATGAGTGATGAATTTGTTGATTATGCAAAAGAAAAAGTGGACTGAGGTATAAAAGATGACGGTAGTGCTTTCTAAAAAAAGACAAGATGAATGTAAAAAAACATTTGCAACTATTAGTAAGATTATTACAATAATAGCTATATTGTTATCAATATTTTGTATTGGCTCATTATTCAAATTATTTTTTCCAATAATCGATATGGAAATCACCCCACAATATTATGAATGGCATGACGGCAGTAAAACAATAGATAACTATATCATAACAGTTGATAATATGATTTGGGGTAATATAACAATTTATTTGATATTAAGCCTTTTTATGTCATCTGGTTGTATTGCAATTATTTGGATATTTAGAGCCTGGCTATTAGGACACGATTGGATGAACTAATAAATCAATAACTATATTAATAGATATTACTACATAAATATATCAAATAATTAATGTGACTAAAAATGAAATGGTTTAAACGTTGTGCAAAATGTAAATGTAGAATCTGGCAAATTAAATACTTTGACGTTGATGAACATTATGAATACTGTAAAAAATGCTATAATAAATTATCACGGGCAATGATGGTAATGGCTTATTTAGGTGGACAAGATGAAACCTCAGTATTACATGGCGGAATGACTGTTGAAGAAGCTGTTAAAAGAGCTAAAAAACGAAAAGATAAAATTAAGAAAGATTACTTTCATTTTTTCAAACATATAAAAATAAAGGTTATATAATGATACACAAATCACCTAAAAATTTAGACATTACTCCTATACAAGCTAGAGAGATGGTCAAAGATAAGATGGCAGAATTAAGAACTGATAAATTATATGTTGCAAAAGATGCTGTTGCACGAGACCTCGAAATGAATCCAATGACATTTGATAGCTTTTACTATTCAGATAAAACAGAAGCTAATCAGATGGATAAAGTATTACAAGACGTTCAAAATCAAGGCTTTGGAATATATAATATTCAGACAAAGAAACGTGTAAACATAGAAGATTTAAGTGTAATTCGTGGTGATAAAAAGATAGTACGTAATGAAATGGAACTACTCCAAGAACTTAAACAAATAGAAAAAGTTTTTGATGCAAAATTTAATTCAGATAAAAATAAAGATAATCCTTGTGGTAACCCTTACTGTTTAGAATTATTTAATAAAGACCCAGGTTTATTCGTTGAAAGACTAATAAGAGCTACAGAAATATGTTCACTCAGATGGGTACTCAATCGAGGTGGCGCATTAAACACAACAATGGAAGCTACCATAGTTAAAGGACGTAAAAAGTTTTTATGGGAGGTATAAAATGAATAAAGAAAAATTCACTAAAGAAGTTGCAAAAGGATTACCTAATGATGTTGCAGATATAATGGGTTTTACAGAAGATAAACAAAATAAAGAAACTAAAATAGAAGACCCTATTTTTCAATCAGTACCTGTAGGATATA
>SDBV01008100.1_pt1 | contig 14230 bp, 12 predicted proteins | sample 2277081 | NCBI WGS metagenome assembly SDBV01 (sample SAMN10402039, study PRJNA504765) | marine sediment metagenome | isolation source: marine sediment core GS10_PC15, 223 cmbsf | place: Arctic Ocean: Southern Knipovich Ridge | collected 2010
AAGTTAGAACATTAAAATATAGTAAAGAGGTCTATTAAGGGATTTTTTTCTTTTGTTCTCTTTACGTAATTGTTTTGTTTAACTAGAATCTCTTCCTAAAACAGATCTAAGAAAGGTTTCACCATGTTTACTACCATCGGAATTTGCTGCAGACACCCCTCTCAAGTAGAAAAACAAGAGATCTTCACTCACACAGAGAAGATGCTTCTTGCCACCGACATCGTCTTAGCTACGTTGACGATTGTAGTGGCGACCTTGATGATTCTGCAGGCGAAAGGAGTGGTTAACTTAGGAGATCTTTCGGTCCTTGGCTCTCTTGGCACTTGCCCGGGCTATTACATGATCCTCGGAAGTTGCGGCGTTTTAGGGATCGATTTTACCAAATGGGCGTGCCAACTCCAAGGCTACCTAAAAAAGCAAGCTGCAGAAACGATTAGATAGACAGAACGGAGAATACTACCATGACTTTTGTTGCCACCTCTCTTATATCCCCCTCCAAGTCCCCAATCGACGACCACGGAAAAACCCAAACTCTCTCATCTGCCCAAAAAATGGGAATCGCTGCTGACGTTGTCATAGGAGGCACAGTCTTAGCATTTGCCCTGCTCGTCATTCTCCAAACGGGTGGGCTTGTCTCTTTAGGGCCTCTTGCCGGTATTGGAACGGTCGGAAATACTGCCGCCTTGGCCATGGCTGGAGGAGTAGGTGTTGTAGTCGTCTCCGATGCTACTACCCTATCTGTTACTCTTGTACGCCAAGTCAAAAAGGCAGAAGTGCAAGTGGCCCATATCCGTATGGAAAAGCAAAAGCTGAATCCCCCTCCCGGCAATCCTCTCATCAACCCTGATGTGTCCCCCTCCAATACGCGATCAAATCCCAATCTAAGCGGCAGCTTTGTCTTCCCTCGGAAGGAAGAGCCATCCCTTATTCCCCAACCCGAATCGAACATTATTCGCCGTGCTCATACCGAGCCTCCTCCAAAGAAAAATCCTCCCCCTAGTGCTTCTCCTAAATTCGTCTTACACCACCTTAACAATGACAATACACAAGGTTTTCCAAATAGCCCAGGCCTCTCTCCTATACTTCCTAAGGGAAAAGGGAGTCCCGTTCCCATCCCAAAAGAGCTGCCCAAAAATGGGAACCAAAGCCCTCACTCTCCGGGCGCGAACTTTTCTTCCAAACTCCCAACAACACCCTCAGGCCTAGTATCTACTTTCCTCAATAGCCCAAATAGCCTCTCCACTACCCTTCTGATTGAAAAGTCTCCTCCAAGCCAACCACCAATGTCTCCATCTCAATATTCACTCCCTCCACCCCCTCTTTCATTTTCCCCTCTACCAAACTCACCCCTATCGTCTCCTTCCCCACCATCTCAAGAGCCAAATAACCTTCCTCTAACTCCATCGAGGTTCCCTTCACCTGTCTCTCTCCCTCAACCTACTTTCCTCCCCTCTCCCAAGAAATCCGTAATCCCAACAGGGGCACGAAACATAATAACCCCAGATTCTGTATCTAAAGGGCATGAACAACTTGTGAACTACGAGAAACTCTTCACAGAGGAATTTCTTAAGGGAAAATTCAAGAGACAAATCAATGCTGTTCTTCCCCTCATCATATCAGACACCTCTCGGAAGGTTTTGGAACAAGCATTTGATGGATTTCTTACCTACCTAAGTGGCAAAGGAGATCAGATAAATGAAGGTGTGCGGAACTTTGCACAAAATGGATTCAATGATTCTTTCCACGCATTGGGTGAGATCCAAGAAGACTCCTCTCTCTTTGATGACAGTGATCTCTCCATCCCATGCGAGCAACTCTCTTTTGTTGAGCCTGTGGAAGATCAAATGGATGTAAGCTTCGACTCAGCTCCTGGCGAGCTAGAGAAGCTTTTTTCCTATCTTTATGAGTATATTAAGGGGAAAAACGAAAAAGATCGTTCGTATGCCATTAAGGGGTGTATTGCCCTCATTACCGATACCCTTCTGAAGAAGGTTGAGGAAGAGAATACGAGAGCAAAAGAAAGCCAAAAGGAAAGGTTGGAACACAATCAAGTGAGGCTTGTCGCAGAAGCTGAGAAAGCTGAAAAGGCCAAGAAATCGGAGATTCTACGTGCAAGAGAACAGTATATGAAATGGTATGCCCATGACCTTACAAAGCTCCAGGTTCCTGATAGTGCAAAAATACGACTTCAAACAGAAAGGCCAACAAATCAGAATCTCCTACTCCCTTCTGAAGCAAACGAACTAGTTAGAACATTGACGAAAGTCCACTCCGAAATTGGGGAAAAGCAGACTTCAGAGGAGATGGAGTCTCTGCTTGAGAAACTGAAAAGTGCAGGGGAAAAGCTTAGAAACTTCTTAAATACTATCGATAGGCTTGGTGGGAAAAAAATCAAGATGGATGATTGGTTCCAGGAGAGTTAAATAGGGTACGATGCGAGATTTTGTAAGATTTAGCTATTTTTTTGGCAAAACGTTCTGGATCTGTTAAGGGAGTTTTGTTCATCCTGCTGGCATTTGTCTTTTTCTGCGCTTTCCTGATCGCCCATTTTGAGGAGATCAGCTACTTTGAGGGGCTCTTATATGTCTCTGATTACCGCCCTCACAATTGGGTATGGAGATGTGATCCCCCATACTCCAATGGGAAAAATCATCAGTATTATTGTGGGATTCACGGGGCTTGTGTTCGTCGGTTTGTCTGTTGCGATTGCTGCCAGAGGCTTTAAGGAAGACGGCAAATCCAAAATGAGTGACCTAAATACACTTCGTGCTTCCCCCAAAACCAAGCACTGTTTAACATAATCTAGTGAGTATACCCATCGGGGGAAAAAAATGAAGTTTGAGGATTGGAAATGAAAAAAATTCTTTTTTCACTATTTGTTTTTTTCTCTTTGTTATTTCGTCTAGCAGAGGGGACAACCCCTTTGATGCTTCTGAGAGATGAGAAAGTAGAAGCTTTTTCTTTTGAGATGTTAAAGTGTTTTTGGAAAAAAGCCCACCTACCTGTTGAGAGACTTCCCGATATTTTTGCTATTCTCTCCTATTATGACGAGGAGCCAGAGCTTGCGCTTATTCTCATCCATGAAAAATATCCTGATCTTCTCGACCCCGAAAGCCCTTTTATCCAAAACTACCAGAACGCACGAAAAGCGAAATTTGGGCGCTTCTCCGAAGCCATTTCAAAATATGTTGTAGGGAAGACTCTGGTTGATATCGGAGGAGGAGATCCACAACTCGCTACAGCTATTGTCAAAGCAGATTGCTCCATCGAAAAGGCCTTCGTGACCGACCCACTTCCCTCGACCCTCCCTTCACACCACCCCCAAGTCAAGTTTCTCATCCAAGAAAATCTCGATTCAACCCCGTTTGAACCCGAATCAGTCGATACTGTCACTCTCTCAACAGTCTTACACCATATCGACCCTCCCGTAAGACGCTCCCTTCTTGCCCATGTCTATTCGATCTTAAAGCCAGGCGGGAGGATGATTTTGATGGAAGACAGCTTCCCTCAAAGTCGTTATACTCCCACCCGCCCAAGCTCTTTGCAGCTTGAAAAGCAATTCGATTCACTCTCCAGGAAGCAGAAAATCCAGACTTTGAGCTTCCTCGACTGGTGGGGAAACCGATTGATGAAAAACAATCCAGAAATTCCACTCCCCTGTACTTTTAAATCGATCGAAGGGTGGATTGGATTGATTGAAGATTACCGCTTCGAAACAGTAGCTCATGAATATCTGGGTATTCTTCCAATTTCTACCCATATGATGCCCCCTAAAGCAATTCTTGTGTTCGAAAAGCCCGCTTCTTCTTCCTCAAATGATGATCCTCTTTTTACTCTTGAGAGAGTCCGAGGGGATCAAGTTGCCTGCGGGATTCTCCCCAGAGAGGGACTTAATATCAATGTGAGTATCGGGGGGACCAAGCTTTTGACTAATTTGGTCAATAATCAAGGGGAAGTGATCTGGAAGTCTCCTCTCTGCTTATGGAGAGAGGAAAAAGAACAATTAGAAGATCCCGCTCCTGCAAGAGAATGGATCACCAAAAAAATTACCGATCAAGCATTGGCTGCTATTGAAGTTGCCAACACATTGCAAAAGGCCGATTCGATAGAAGGAGTGGGTATTTCGTGGGCTGGCACCGTATCTAATGACGGAAGAGTGATGGGTCCCAATATCGATGGATTTCGATTAGAAGACCTCTCCCCCGAAGAACTCGAGAAAGGGGGAGCTTGTCTATCCTCTGCTCTTTCCGAGTACCTACCTGACAACTACCCCTTAACGATCATCAATGATGCTGATGAAGAAGGGTATGCCAACTTCACAAGCCGAGGAATCGACCATGGGACCCTACTGATTATTGGTTCAGGTATCGGAGCTGGTTTTGTCCAAAATAAGAAAATTTATTTTGGACCTGACGACTTTCAAGAGCGACTTGGTGAGATTGGACACCATCTGATTTTTGATCAGGAAGCGAACCGGTATAAATACAAAGGATTAGATACCAAAGGGAAAATTCTTACTACTTCTGATGAAAATTCCTTTACACATCGTCTCTCTGGAAAGGGGATTGCCAGACGATTCTTGAAACTTCTCTACTCGGAAAAAGAGAAAGATCTACAGGCTATCACTGCCTACTTTCCGCCAGATGAAGCTCTCCAAAAGATGCTCCTCGACTTCTATCTAGAGAATAGATGGAGTGCTCAGCTTGAGGTGGAGACCCTTCTCACCATTACCCAGAAAGCCTACGCGCAAGATCATACAGCTCTTCGCTTCCTCTCCCTTACAGGCTTTGAGGTAGGGAATGCTGTTGGGGAATTCCTCAAGTACCACGAAAACGAACTCTTTGCAAAAAACATCCATATCACAGGCTCTGTTGGTAAAAACCTCGGGAAAAATGTCCTCTCTCAAGAAGGGAAAGACCTCTTCCTCACCCAAATCGAGAAGGGAATCAACAACGCCCGGCGTTAGCCCACCTTTTCATAAACAAAACCGTGCCCCGGCATGCATTCACGAAACCGTTTAAGCATCGCGGCAGCGATGCCAAGTGGTTACGAGCGCCGGTAAGGTGCGAGTGGAACGTGGGGTGTCCATACAAGAGAGCCAAGCGATCGTTCAAGCACTCTTTGCACAAAAGTTTTGCGTAATGGAGCGAAAATTCAGCCAAAAGTCCCGCAACACACCCTTGCCTCCTAAACATGCTCGCGGATGTAGGTGAGAGAGTGGAGGATGTCGGGTTTCATCGCATCGGGAGCAGACTCAAAAGCCGTCTCAGCATGCTCTAGAGCCCTGTTCCAATCATCGGTCTCCAAAAAGAATTGAGCCATCATCATCTCAATACGCCAAACATTCTCCCTATCAGTCTCCTTGAAATGGCTCAAATACTCCTCTAAAGGCTCAACAGCCTGATCTCGACTTTCCAACTTAGAAGTTCGCTTTGAAAGATCCTGGAAGTCGATGAGGGCTACCGTAAAATACGTGTCGTGCGACTCCTCCTCTAAGAGACTCTTCCGGATCTTTTTCGCCTCTTGGCAATACATCATCCCATCCTCAACATACTTGCGGTAACGCTCAAGTAAGAAGAAACGATCACCCGTTTCACACCCGACTTGTAATACTTGGTCCAAGGCGTCAGGACGAGTAAGCTCTAAAGCGTATTGGTAGAGCTCTTTCAACTTATCTACCTCTTGGGGGAGCTTCTCCAAACCTTTGCAAAGCTTCCGGTCCTGCTCCACAATACGGATCAAATCCTCCCCAAGCTGCGCCCCACTCTCAGGAAGATACCCTAAGCGGAGAATCTCCCGCTCAGATGAGTCGATCAGAACAAGAGAAGGATACTCCTCAATCTGAAACCGGTTCTTCAGTTTCTCATTTTGGTGAGCCCTTTTAGGTGGAAGCTCGGAGTGCTTAGGGAAATCAACCTCTACAAACACAAACTGATTCCCAAGAGCTTTGGCAAAATCTGGAGAATCGAGAATCTCTTTTTTCATCCTCATCCCAGTACCCGACCAATCAGAACCTGAGAAAAAGATCAGTAAAGATCTCTCTTCCTTTTTTGCTTGAGTAAGTGCCTTGGGGTAGTTGGTCTGCCAAGAGAGCGCTCCACATACATGACTCGACCATAGAATTCCCAAACTGAGGGTGAATAAAAATATTGTTTTTATGCTTTGCATACTAGGACTCCTCCCACTTTATCTACCCCTTGGTATACACCCTCCCAAGTAAAAAAGGAATCGAAATATCCTAAATCTTTATAAAAAATTAACGCCCCTCTTTCCGTACTCCCTTACCAAACATTCAATCACGGATCTGACGCTAGCTGTACAATTCAACAACGCCTTCTGCGAAATGAGAATAAAAACAAGATGGGTAGGATCGCTTGTCAAGCAACAGGATGAAATACTATTCCTTGCTAATGATGTGACCTAGATATCTACTGAATTTTCAGAAAATATTTGGAGACATAAGAAGCAACATACCCAAAACTATATCCTGTCGGCGGAGCCGATCCTGTCTATCCTGTTTGATTTTTTGTTAGTCAACATCAACATTCTGAGACAAATTAGACAGAATCTGTGGATTTTTCTTGAAATCGACCTTGCTATTCTTTAGTGCGGGGGTCCAGTGCTCATCCTTCTCTTGCAACTCCACAATTTCTGCAATCGCTTTTGCCGGAGTCTCAAATAGATCAACAAACGCCTTTACCTTTTGAACGAACTGATCATCCATATCGTACATGTGCATATGAACGCCTGTCATCCTGCCTGCTAGCAAGTGAAGCGTAGTCATGACAAGGACATTCCCTCCAAAAACACCACATCCCCACTGTCCTGAATGGACTTCCGGATTGTCTACATTCTTCTTTCTTGCTTCGAGACATACACCATAAAGAGCTTGTAGGTGTTGCACCAAGTCCAGCTCTGTATACTGTGAATTCCCTGGATATTGCCCCCAGTTCCGTGCAGCAATCCCTGCTATGTACACCTCCTCCGACGGTTTTTTTACAAAATCATTAGCTTCTACTTTAGTAGGTTTCCTCCCCTGTCTGGTTCTCTGCAGTCTATTTCCATATAACCGCCCGTCCACCTGGTAGCTTCTCTTTGCCGGAACAAAAAATGGAGTCTGTTTAAGAGTGCCGTCGCACTCGTCTCCGACCATTTCCTGATATGTAGACAATGGGTCTTTACGAGTTGGATGGATCTTATGCCCCGCTAGATCTACCATGTAGGCAAGAAGGGCCAACTCAAAGAACTCCACAAAGAGAATTTCTTCTTGTACAAACCCATTTCCTCTCCACCCACCACCAAATACGTTAGCATTAGCAAAATCGACATAAACCTGGCCACCATGAGTGTAGTCATAGTATTTACCCATTCCCTCCCCTTGAGCCGTGCACTTGTCTTCTTCAGAAAACTCTCTTTCTAATGTGCTTGGAAAACCCACTTCTTCAGTTTCGATCCAGGTTCTTACTATTTCTGCTTCACCAAGACCTTCACAAAAATTCTTCAACTCTACCTCAAGGGTGTGCTGAAACACCGCTTGCTTATTTTCATGAGGGTTGTGTTTATACAGCCAAGATGTAAATGCTTTCGGATCAAAATTTTCCATGGAGACGGTATATGTGGTTCGTTTCGTTCCATCGACAGTAGTTTCTGTCTTCGTTATAGCTGCCGTCGGCTGCATAGCTGCTGGCGGCTGCTTTCTATACAATTGAGCAGTTGTGAAGGAGATGAGGGCAACTGCAGCAACTGCTCCACCACCAAGCATGGCAAGCTGAGTGATGTGAGAGAGACCTCCAAGATACCCCCCAATCACATGAAAATAGGCAAGCCCCCCAATCACGGCAAGAGCCACGGTGGCCAATGCGGTGAGGCCTGTGACTACCGTAACAGGGCGCCGTATCGCATCATTTTTTATATAAATCTTTTGTAAACAACCACTATTTCCAGAAACAGGCTCAAACATAATAACTCCTCATTAACAAGAGTATTCTAAATAAATCTATCATTAAGATCAAGCTTTATATGATTTGCCCCGAGGCCCAAGCTGCTGAATAAATAAAGCTACCCACAGGATGTAAAATCACACGTGATTAAATTTTATTTATTACCACATGCACAGAGAGTAGAATTCCCTCCTCTGTGCACTCTGTGTGCTCTGTGGTAAAATTGATTTTGTAAAGCTGAATATATGCGTGAATATATGCGCGCAGCTGGCACCTTGCGTTTGCCGAAATAAAAAAATGCACAGAGAGAGAATCCTCTCTGTGCACTCTAAAGTCCTCTGTGGTGCTTTTGCTTTTGTTACTGCACGAGTTGCTTGAGGTAGTCGGCATACGCCTTTCCACCCCCAGGACGGTACCCAGACTCAGCGATGAAGTTTCCATTTGGATCGAGAATGACGACAGTGGGGTATCCTGTGATCCCAAATTTCTGCTTTAAGCTCGCATTCTGCTGCGCCTCATCTTGAGGAAGCTTTTTATTCATCGGGTAGTCGAGCTCTACAAAGACAAACTCATTGCCTGCAGCTTTTGCAAAATCGGGACTAGAGAAGATCTCTTGGTCCATCTTCTTGCACCAACCACACCAGTCAGTGCCTGTGAAGAAAAGTAGGAGAGGCTTCTTCTCTTTTTGGGCTTGGGCTGCAGCTTGGTTGTAATTTGTGTACCAGTGAACTGAGCTTGCCTGCTGCATCGATCCTTGCTGCTGCGATGCTGTAGGCTGTGATGAGTCGGTGTTTGTTGCTGCTACAAGGGGGGCAACCCCAAGGCTCAAGACTAGTAGTGCGATCATTTTCTTTAACATCGTTTCCTCCTATACAGGTTGTGGTTCTTTGTCCCCAAATTTGCAAAAACGGCAAATAAATGGTAGGATTTCTTCTTCGTGTATAGATAAATCCTTCATTATGAGCCTTATTTCACCTACATTCGTCATCCGCCACAGAAGAGAAAACCGGAAAAAATGTTCCCTTCGAGGCCTGGAAGCTCAGGAAGGGTTCCATTTTATCCCCTATCCGCTTACATGTCCCCTCCCCTCTCTTTCCAATTATCTTCTCCTCTCTTTAGAAGCCGAGGAGATTCTCTCCCCAGAAGAGGGAGAAAAAGGGCTCATTCTTCTCGACGGAACGTGGCGGTATGCAAAAAAGATGGAAGAAAACCTCCCCATACTGAAAAATGTTCCTAAAAGAGGCCTCCCTTCCGGTTTCCAAACCGCCTACCCGCGTAGGCAAGATGATTGTAGCGATCCTACCTTAGGTCTCGCCTCGATCGAAGCTCTCTATATAGCCTACACTCTTTTGCAAAGAGACGTTACAGGCTTACTAGATGCGTACTATTGGAAAGAGGAGTTTCTCAAGAAAAACCACGAGATGATCACATGTATGTCCAAAAAGAATACCGGGAACTGATACGAGAGACGATCGATTATCTTCTCTCTGAGTGGGATCTTCCCCCTCCCCCAACTCCTAAAAAACCCCTCTTTTCTCCTCCACCCAAAAAACCTTCATCCCCACTCCCAAAACCAGAAGTGAAGGCTCCCCTCCAGCCTAAAAAGAGATCCCCTCCACCCCGAGAACAGGCAAAAGATGAAAGAGGGAAATGGACCCTCCATCCGATGCCTCTTCCTGAAAGGGGGAAGAATCGGTACGAGGCGTGTTTCTCATCACTCCCCTTGCAGATTCCGATTTACTTTTTATGTGAAGAGAGTGAACCTGAACTGCAGCTTTTTTTGGAAGGTGTTGCTAGAGCCACAACCCAAAGGATCGGACCAGCAACAGTTGTTTCTTGGGAAACTTCAAAACACCTTCTCAAAGAAAGAAACGCAGCTCTTCTCGTGGTCCCCCTCACGATTGCAACGAGCCTCCTTCCCAATGCCGAGCCCCATCTGCTCTCCACCTGGGAGGGGAAGACCCTCCTCCCTCTGGCTCCCTTGTCGACGTATACCTCTAACCCTGACGCAAAACGGTTTTTATGGAATCAACTCCAAACAGTTCGTATCCCCAATACGCCTCAGTCCTCCTAGAAATCGCAATTGATAAACCCCTTGAATATGGGGTTTCCGAGGAGCATGTAAGCCAAATAGTGCGGGGAGTGCAAGTAAAAGTTCCTGTCCGAGGGAAGCTGCAGACAGGGTATGTACTCGAGCTCAAAAAAGAGCCCTCATTTCCCAAAGTGTTGCCGATCGGAGAAGTCGTATCAGAGCAGGAATTGATCTCTGAAGATCTTTTTACTCTCGCCATTTGGATGAGTCGCTACTATGCCACGCCCCTTAGACGAGTGATGAAAAGTCTCCTCCCTGCCAGCATCCGAAAAAATGTCTCCCATAAAAATCAGTACTTTGTCTCTTCTCTTCAGACCAAGGAGCACCTCCGAAATCTCTACAGAGAACTCTCCCAAACCCACCTAAGCCAGGCAAAAGTACTCGAGATCCTTCTCCCCGCGTCCAAGGGGATGCTCCTCTCCGAGCTTTTGGAAAAAGGGGGCGTTTCAAAAAGCCCTGTGGATACCCTAGTGAAAAAAGGGGTGCTCCACCTCCAAAAAATCCAGATCGACCGCTCCCCTTTGAGTGGAGAAGAGTATTTCAAAACAAAACCAAAACCCCTCCACAAGGAGCAGAAAGAGGCTTTTGACAAAATCTGCTCTTCTCTCACAAAAAGAGAATTTGAGACGCACCTCCTCTATGGCATCACTGGAAGTGGAAAAACAGAGGTCTACCTCCAGGCGATCGAGTATGCCTTGCAGCTCGACTTAAGCGCCATTCTCCTCGTCCCCGAGATCGCCCTCACAGCTCAAACGATCGAACGGTTCCGCTCCCGATTCGATGACAAAATCGCCGTTTTACACTACCGGTTAAGCCCCGGTGAAAGGTTTGACGAGTGGCACCGGATTAGGAAAGGGGAAGCAAAAATCGTGATTGGAGCGAGATCGGCAATTTTTAGCCCTGTACCCAATCTAGGCCTCATTTTGGTTGATGAAGAGCACGACGGAGCCTACAAGCAAACAGAGGAAGCCCCTTGCTATCACGCCCGCGATGTTGCTGTCATGAGAGGGAAGCTCTCCTCAAGTACTGTCGTTTTAGGAACGGCTACTCCAAGCATGGAGACCTATCACAACGTGATGCGGGGAAAATACACCCTCTCAACCCTCCACGAGCGGGCCACAAGTAGCTCGCTCCCCCACGTCACGATTGTCGACATGAAACGGGAGTTTGAGAAAGCTAAAGGGTACACCTCTTTTTCTGAGATCCTTTTGAGCAGTATCCAAAAGAGGGTTGAGCGAGGGGAGCAGACGATCCTTTTCCTCAACAGGCGAGGGTACCATACGAGCTTTTCTTGCACTGCTTGTGGCCATATCTACCAGTGCCCCCACTGCGATCTCCCCCTTACCTTCCACAAAGGGGAAGGAATTTTATCCTGCCACCTCTGTGGCTACAGAATCTCCCCCCTACCGAGAGTTTGCGGCTCCTGCCAAAGTGGTGAGATGCTCAAATTCAAAGGGGTGGGAACCGAGCAGATCGAGAAGAGTCTCCACGCTATTTTTCCCTCGATCCGGACAATCAGAGTCGATGGCGATACGACCCGCCACAAGGGGAGCCATGAGCGCCTTTTCCGGGAGTTTCGGACTGGGAAAGCCGATCTTTTGATTGGCACGCAGATGGTCACCAAAGGGTTGCACTTTCCGGGAGTGACCCTCGTTGCAATCCTCAATACAGACGGGAGCCTCCATATCCCCGATTTCCGAGCTGGAGAGAGAGTCTTTCAGCTAGCCACTCAAGTTGCAGGGCGAGCAGGAAGAGGTACTGTCCCTGGAGAGGTGATCCTCCAAACCCAAATTCCTGAAAATGGAACCATCAAACAGGCAGCTGCCCAAGATTTTGACGTCTTCTACCAATCGGAGATCAAAATCAGGAAAGCTTTTGGTTTTCCCCCTTTTACTCACCTCATCAAAGTCACCCTCTCCTCAAAAAAACCCTCTGAGATCGAAATCTACGGACAGAGGCTCCGAGAGAAGATTGCAACCCTTCTTGGAAATTCGTATCTGGTCCACCCTTTGATCCCTTGCGGATATGCTAAAATCAAAGATTGGTATCGGTGTCAGTTCCTTATCCGAGGAGTTGCTGTCTATCCGATGTCAGAGGGAATTCAAAAGGTTCTTAGTGAATTCTCTCCCTCTAAGACCCTTCGGGTACAAATCGACGTCGACCCCCTTTCGACTTTTTTCTAAATCGGGTATCCTGCTGCCAATATGGAAAAGTTGTGGACGGCCTTTAAAGAGGCCACTTTGCAGACAAAACTGTTTTGGATCGTAACCCTCTCCTTAGGTCTGCTTACACTTGCCCTCTGTCTTTATCCTTACATTTGGTTTCCTGAACATCGGAGCCAGCAACCCCAAGAAAACTATGATTCCTAGACCCCCCTACCACGATCACGAAGAGTTCCAAAATCGGAACCAAAAACTTGCCGAAATTAAAGAACTTGGCGTTGATCCTTTCCCCTACCGGTTTGATCCTACCCACACAGCAAAACAGATCTCAAACGATTTTCAGAGAAAACAGCTTGGGACAAGTGAAGAGGCTGCCAAAGGAGAAACAGAGAAGGTCTGTCTAGCGGGGCGCTTAATCCTTTTTAGGGCAATGGGGAAAAATGCCTTTGCCAACATCCAGGAAGCAACCCATAAAATCCAATTGATGTTCAACCGAGACCTGACAACCGTTGAAGGGCTCTCGAAGCTTGCCGGGATTACCCCTCTCAAATTCATCGAAAAGAAGATCGATCTTGGTGATCTCATAGGAGTAGAAGGACACCTTTTCCGTACCCAAAAAGGAGAGATCACCGTTTTTGTCAAAAAGATGACTCTCCTTTGCAAAACTCTCCTCCCATTGCCCGAGAAGCAACACGGTCTTGTCGATAAAGAGATGCGCTACCGGAAGCGTTGGCTCGATTTGATCACTCATGAGGAGGTCCGCAAAAGCTTTCTTGTACGCTCCCACATGATGCGGATTATCCGTGACTTTCTCCATGAAGGGCAATTCCTCGAGGTAGAAACCCCCGTCCTGCAAAATCTCTATGGAGGAGCAGAAGCCCGCCCCTTCACCACCCATATCCATGCTGTCGACCAAGATGTCTATCTACGCATCTCTCTTGAAATTGCCTTGAAAAAGATCCTTGTAGGGGGAATTGAGCGGATCTACGAGATTGGGAAGGTCTTCCGTAACGAAGGGATCGACAGGACCCACAATCCCGAGTTCACCATGCTCGAGGCGTATGCTGCCTACTGGGACTACAACGACATGATGCGCTTTTTGGAACACTTGATCGAAAAAATCGCAAAAGAGCTTCTCGGTACAACCAAAATTGCCTACGAGCTCAATGGGGATACCCACGAAGTCAATGTGGAAGCCCCTTGGAAAAGGGTCACCATGAAAGAGAGTATCGAAGAATTTGCCGGCTTTGCTGTAGATAACCTCTCAGATATGGAGATCCACCGCGTCCTACAAAACGAAACCGCTATCGACCCTAAAATCCTCTCAGAAGCCCCCAGAGGTGCTTTGATCACCATGCTCTTCGATGAATTTGTCGTCGACAAACTCATCCAACCGGTCCACATCACAGACCACCCGATTGAATCGACCCCTCTTTGCAAACCCCACCGCGATCCCGAGCAGAAAAAGGAAGGGTTTGTCGAACGGTTTGAGAGCTTTTTCTTGGGCAAAGAGATCTGCAATGCCTACTCGGAACTCAACGATCCTCTCATCCAACGAGAGTTGCTAGAACTCCAGGCGATCAAGCTTGAGAAGGGAGATGAAGAGGCCCACCCCCTCGATGAGGAGTTTCTCGAAGCGATCTGTCAGGGGATGCCACCAGCTGCCGGGATTGGCATCGGCCTTGACAGGCTCGCAATGCTCTTCACCAACTCCCCTTCGATCCGCGATGTCCTCTACTTCCCCATCATGAAACCCCAAACCTGATGACCACTCAGGTTGTTGTAGACTTTTGGCTGTAACCCAAATCAGTTAAAAAACCAAGATTCTGGTCTTCAGACACAAGCATACCAGGCTCTTGCATGCCCCCTACCGGGAAATAACGAGAACGGAAGGCACAAAGGACACAAAGACTCAAAGCCACGAAGGCACGAAGAATCCGGCCTGACCCGAAGGGTCTTTTCCCTTAAGGAGAGAGCAAAAATGGAAAATAGAAATGTTAAATTCCTCATGTTATTGTTCGATTTTATTTTCCATT
>SDBV01008101.1_pt1 | contig 14229 bp, 11 predicted proteins | sample 2277081 | NCBI WGS metagenome assembly SDBV01 (sample SAMN10402039, study PRJNA504765) | marine sediment metagenome | isolation source: marine sediment core GS10_PC15, 223 cmbsf | place: Arctic Ocean: Southern Knipovich Ridge | collected 2010
CGCCCCATCACCGCCGAGACGACCAAACGCCCTGCAACCTGGAAGGAAAGCTGGGCAAACCGCCGAGAAAACAGTGAAACCTTGCCGTTGGTGGGCTGACAATTGTGATTTGCGGCACTAGTGAGGCACCGGCAGACGAAAGGGTCGGAAACAGATAGGTCTCACCTAAGCCACCGCGCCACCTCTCGACTCTACCTACTTGATCTCACCATTTACTTAATCTCCGCGCCGGGCTCGCAATCCCGATCGGGCCGGTCGGGTTGATGAAACGCACCCGTTGGGATAACGTACAGATTGGTGAAAAAACCGATTCCCAGTGCCGATCCCATGACCTTGCGAACCATCGCCGTCGTCTGTCTGCTCGGGGTGCTGTGCGTCCCGGCGGTCGCCCGGGAGGCCGGGGACGATCTGGCCAAGGCCCGCAATCTGCTGCTGGGGGGCAAGTACGCCGAAGCGGCCGAGATCTACGGCCCCTTGGCCGAGAAAAACGACCCCGCCGCCGTGCTGGGCCTGGCCCGGTGCCTCTGCGCCGAAGGGGAGTTCGACCAGGCCGTCAAGCGGCTCTCTGACGCCGCCGGCGATCGTGCCGGCCTGAATGCCGAGCTGGCCCGGCTGGCATTCTCCCGCGGCGACACCAAGGAGTGCCAGGCCCGGGCCGACCGGGCCGTAGGCCTCGACTCCAACCAACTGCTGGCCCGCTGGATATTGGCCGAACTGCACCGCACTGCCGGTCGGCTTGAAGAGGCCGAAGACGGCTACCGCTGGCTGATCGACTTTTACAACGGCCACGACGTGGAGCTTGCCGAGTCGCTCCGCTGGATCGGTTTGGGGGCCGCCCGATACGCCCGTTGGAACCGGCTGCACGGCCAATTCAGCTTCCTGGTCAACGACCTGTATCCCGATGCAGTGAAGGCGGACCCCAACTACTGGCCGGCCAACTACGAGGCCGGCGTGTTGTTTCTGGAGAAGTACAACCAGGCCGACGCCGCCCGGGAACTCCGGGCCGCCTTGGAGTTGAACCCCAATGCGGCCGAGGTACACGTCGCCCTGGCCCGCTTGGCCGTGGCCCAGCGCGAGATCGACAAGGCGGAAGCCTCGATCGGCCGGGCGCTGGAGATTAACCCCCGGCTGCTTTCCGGCTGGTTGGCAAAGGCCGACCTGGCCTGGGCCAACTTCGACGCCAAGGAGACCCTGCGGCTGTTGCAGGAGAAGGCCCTGCCGCTGAACCCGATCCATGAAGAAACGCTGGGCCGCGTGGCCGCCTGCTACGTGCTGGCCGAAGGTCTGCCCAAGCCGGGCCAGGATACGCGCTACACCCGGCTGGTCGAAGAGGTAACCAGCCGTAACAAGCACGCCGGGGAATTCTACTTCACACTGGCTTCCCAACTCGCCCAGCGCCACAAGCATCGGGAAGCGTCGGCGCTCTATCTGCGGGCGATCGAGATCATGCCGCAGAAGGTGGGGCCCCGCTCGCGGTTGGGGCTGCTGCGGATGCGATGTGGCCAGGAATCGGCGGCCCGAAAACTGCTGAAGCAGGCGGCCGAGGTAGATCCGTTCAACCTCCGGGTGAGCAACACGCTGCAAGTGCTGGAGGTGTTGGACTCGATGGCCACGCTGCGCAGCGACAACTTCATCATCAAGTACGACGGCAAGCGCGACAAGCTGCTGGCCCGCTACGCCGCGAAACACCTGGAGACGGTATATCCCGAGTTCTGCCGGCAGTTCGGCTACCGGCCGCCGGGCAACCCGCTGTTCGAAATCTTCAATACTGCCCGCGGTAGCGGTGGGCGGCAGTGGTTCGCCACGCGGATGATCGGTTTGCCCTACGTGGGCCCCGTGGCCGCCAGCACCGGACACATCGTGGCGATGGCCTCACCGTACGACGCCCAGGCGCCACGGCGGCACAACTGGGCCCGCGTGCTGACCCACGAGCTAATCCACGTGATCAGTCTGCAACAGACGGATTTCAACATCCCCCACTGGTACACCGAGGGCCTGGCCGTCTACAGCGAAGGCCTGCCGCGGCCGGCGCGCTGGAACGGACTGCTGCTGCAACGGGTCCCCTCGGGGAAGCTGTTCGATCTGCAAACAATCAACTTCGGCTTTACGCGCCCCAGCTCCGGCAGCGACTCCCAGATGGCCTATTGCCAGGCCGAGCTTTACGTCCAGTACATGCTTGCCCGCTGGGGTTCCGGCCGGCAAAGGAGGTTCCTGGAGGCCTACGTCGACGGCAAAAGCACGGAGGAAGCGATCCGGCAGGCGCTGGGCGTCTCGCAGGAGGATTTCGAGGAAGGCTACGTCGCCCACCTGAAGAAGGTCGTCGGCGAGATGTCGAGGCTGGAGTATCCCTCGCGGGTGAGCTTGGCCCAGTTGCTCGAGGCGCACCGCAAAGATCCCCACGACACCGACGCGGCCGCCGAATTGGCCTATGCGCATCTGCGTCGCCAGGCGAACAAGGAAGCCCTGGAACTGGCCGAGGGCGTATTGAAGACCCAGCCCAAGCACCAATTGGCCGGCTACGTGCTGGCCCGGCTGCGCATCAGCGACGGGAAAACCGATCAGGCGGTCGAGTTGTTGGAGGGTTGCCTGGATCGCAAGTCGCCGCAACCGAACGTGTTGAGTCTACTGGCCGGGCTGAAGCTCAAGGCGAAACAGTACGACGAAGCGGCCCGGCTCTATGCCCTGGGCGAGCGGCTCGATTCGGTCAACCTGAAGTGGACCAAGGCCCTGGGGCAGGTCTATCTCCTGTCCGGCGACCAGCGGGAACTGGCCCGGGTGCTCACCCGGCTGGCCCGGGCCGACGCCGACGATCTCACTTCCCGCAAGAAGCTGGCCCAAATGGCACTCGATCGAGGCGATCACGCCGCGGCTGCCGAGTGGGCGAACCAGGCACTTCAGATCGACGTAATGGACGCAGAGATCCACCGGCTGTTTGCCCGAGCGCTGGCCGGGGGTCATAATTACACTGAGGCGATCGAGGAGTTCGAGGTTGCCGTGGAACTGGAACCGACCGAACTCGATCAGCGGTTCGCCCTGGCCAAGGCGTATCTCCAGGCTAAACAGCCGGCCAAGGCCCGTGGGGTGCTCGAAGCCCTGTTAGAACTGGCCCCGGACTACGCCGAAGCCGAAACGCTTCTGGAAAGCCTTAAGGAGACCGACCAACCGTGAGCCCTGCGGACACATCCGAGCCGGAACGCCCCCCCCGAGACAGCCGGGAGACCGTCGTCACGCTGGCCGATTTCCAACAACTGATCCGTCAGATGTACCTCCCCAAGGACGTCGCCCGCGGTGTGGACGGAACCTTCATGTGGCTGATCGAGGAGATCGGCGAGCTGGCCGCCGCATTGCGGGAGGGGACCCACCAGCAGCGCTGTGAAGAGTTTGCCGACGTGCTGGCCTGGCTGACCACCATCGCCAACGTGGCCGGTGTGGATCTGACGGAGGCCGTTGCGCAGAAGTACGGCTCCGGATGCCCGGGATGCGGCCGGTTCGTTTGCACTTGTCCGGACGCGGGAAAACCATGAGAGCGCCGACCGCCTGCCTGTTGCTCGTCGGCACACTCCTGCTGCCGGCCGGCGCAAACGCCACCGACGCCCAGCCGCCGGAGATAGAGCCGCCGCAGATTGCCGGCGTGCGGGTGGGATTCGCCGGGCGATACAAGGTGGGCCTGTGGACCCCGGTGGAAGTCACGCTGCACGGCGGCAGCAGGCCCGTCTCGGGCCAGTTGAGCCTGACCGTGCCCGACGGCGACGGAGTACCCAGCCGGGTTGCCACGCCGCCGGACGAGCCCTGCCAGGTGTTGCCCGGGCAGGATACCCGCGTACTGCTCTATGCCCGGTTCGGCCGGATCAACGCCAAACTCACGGTGGAGTTCCGCCACGCGGACGGCCAGGTCGTCCGCAAGAAGTTCACGGCTGACGAGACTGCCGATCCCAGCGGTCTTCTGCCGGCCGTTGGCGCGTCTCGCCGGATGATCGTCGAGGTCGGGGTCGATCCCCTGGGAGTGAAAGAGGCAATCGCGTTGCAGCGGCAAGCGGCCGACCGGCAGACCGTCGTGGTTCGGCTGGACGACGCCAGCCGACTGCCCGAACAGTCCATCGGCTACGAAGGCGTGGACACACTGGTGCTTTCCACCAGCCGGCCGGGAATCTACCAGGACCTGGCGCCGGAAGGTCCTCGGATCGAGGCCCTTGACCGGTGGGTGCGGCTGGGCGGAAAGCTGATCGTGTGCGTGGGTTCCCAGGCGGGACGGTTCCGCGGCGGCGACCCCCTGCTGGCCCCGCTGAAACCTCTTCTGCCCGGCCGGCTGGAGCTCGACGCCCAGAACGCGGCCAACGTCACTATCTACCCGCTCCGCCAGACAGGCGCCCTGGAAACCTACTGCACAAGTCGGGTTCCCATTCCGCCACGGGATGCCGACCACGTCCCCCAGGTCCCGAAGCTGATCGGGCTTCATGTCGATGCGATCGTCGAAGCCCAAGAGGCCGACCTGCCGTTGGTCGTCCGCATGCCGCGGGGATTCGGCCAGATCGTCTTCTTCGCCGGCGACCTCGACCGGCCGCCCCTGAGCCAATGGGCAGACCGGCCCCGACTTGTGAGCAAGCTGCTGGGGTTTTCTACGGCCGACGCCGAAGAGTCGGCCGGGCGTGCCGGGTTGATGCGATTCGGATTCGACGACATGGCCGGACAGTTGCGAAGCGCCTTGGACCAGTTCTCCGGCGTGTGGCTGGTGCCGTTCTGGGTGGTCGTGGCGCTGATCGCCGTATACATCCTCCTGATCGGACCGGGCGACTACTTCTTCCTGCGCAAGGTCACCCGCCGAATGCAGTGGACCTGGCTGACCTTCCCCGCGATCGTGCTCGTCTTCAGTGTGGGAGCCTACCTGGCGGCCCATTGGCTGAAGGGCAATCGGGTCCGCATCAACCAGATCGACCTGGTCGACGTGGACGTCGGCACAGCGTCCCCCGCTGCCGGCGGCACAGCGTCCCCCGCTGCCGGCGGCACTGGCGCGCGCTCGGCACTGGTGCGCGGAACCAGTTGGATCAACGTCTTCAGCCCGCGCACCAGGACCTTCAACTTCTCGCTGCAACCCAAGTTGCCCGACGGAACCGTGCCCGACGACGCCCAGGTGACGCTCTCTTGGCTGGGATTGCCCGGAGAATTCCTGGGAGGAATGAATCCCCGGGTCTCCAATCCCGAGCTATGGTCCGAAGCCTACGATTTCTCGCCGCGATTGGACGCGATGCAGAACGTGCCCATCCAGATCTGGTCGACCAAAAGCCTTACCGCCCGCTGGTCCGCCCACGCCGAGATCTGCCCCACAGCCGAACTGGTCGAAGAGGGCCGGGTTCTAAAGGGCACCATCACCAACACGCTCCCCTTTCCGCTCTCCCACTGCTTCTTGATCCACGGCCGCCACGCATACACCCTGAAAACGCGCGATAACTACGATCCGGACGATCCGGGCAAATTAGGCACGCTTCAGCCGGGTGAGTCCACCGTGCTCGGCGCCCTCACCAGGCAAAGCGAGTTGAAGACGCTGCTTACCGGGCGCAAACTCAGAAAACTGGGGGATAGTCACCAACTGGTATCCACGCCCTACAGGCAATCCAGCGTCGACCTGCCCTACATTCTCCAGGCGATGATGTTCTTCGAGGAGGCCGGCGGCCGCCGGTATACCGAGCTGGGCAACGGCTACCAGGGCTTCGTCGATCTTACCCACCTGCTGAAGGCCAACCGCGCGATCCTCGTTGCCCGCGGACCGACCGTTCCCGGCGGAGAAGGTCACGGCGCCCAACTGCTCTGCAGCGGCCGCGACCGGCGGCCGATCACTGCCAAGCAGGAGCGGCACGTGACCGTCTACCGCTTTGTCTTTCCAGTTGAAACAACCACCACCCCGTAGCCACTCGCGGCTCGCCGGAACCATGATCCAGACCCAAGACCTGACGAAAGTCTACGGCGACCTCCACGCCATCAGTAACCTCACGCTGAAGCTCGACGAGGGAGACCTGTTCGGCTACATCGGTCCCAACGGGTCGGGCAAGACCACCACCATGCGGATCCTGGCCACCTTGCTCCAGCCTACCTGGGGCGAGGCCACCGTCTGCGGATACTCGATCTATACCCATCCCAAGGAAATCCGCCGCCTGATCGGATACATGCCCGACTTCTTCGGCGTCTACGACGACATGAAGGTCATCGAATACCTCGAGTTCTTCGCCGCAGCCTATCGCATCAAAGGGCACCGCCGCCGCCAGGTCTGCAACTCTATGCTCGAAATGGTCGACCTGGGCTACAAGCGCGACGCCTTCGTGACCAGTCTTTCCCGCGGCATGACCCAGCGCCTGGGACTGGCCCGCGTGTTGCTGCACGACCCCCAGGTGCTGCTGCTGGACGAGCCGGCCAGCGGGCTGGATCCCCGGGCCAGGATCGAGATCCGCGGGCTGCTGAAGCAGCTCGGCAAGACGGGCAAGACGATCATGGTCTCCAGCCACATCCTGCCCGAGTTGGCCGATATCTGCAACAAGGTCGGCATCCTGGAGCGCGGCAAACTGCTGAAATGCGCCACCGTCGCCGACGTGATGAAGCAGGTCCGTCAGCGGACGCTGTTGAACGTAGTCGTCACAACCGACCCCGACGCGGCCGCCAAGCTGCTCGAAGGCCACGACCTGGTCGAGAGCGTCGAGGTCTGCGACGGCCAGCTTTCAGTCACCCTGGCCAAAGACGTCGAGGACTACAGCGACCTGCCCACGGTGCTGATCGAAGCCGGCCACAAGCTCACCCTCTTCAAGGAAGAGGAGATCAACCTGGAAACGGCCTTCATGGCGCTGACCAAGGGCATCACGGCCTAACGCGCAGATTCCCTCGAAAGGACCTCGGGCCTTCGGGAGGCAACTCACTGATGATCGAATTGAATCTTCGCAAGACGTTTGCCATGTTCATCATGGCGGCTTCGCTTGTCGCAGCGGCTCGGGCCTTGCCTGCCGCCGAGGTGCACGTCGAGGTGGACGCCGGCAAAGTCATCAACACGCTGCGCGGAGGAATGGGCGCCTCGTGGCACGCCATCCAGGAACCGATTCCCCATGGTCCCGGCTTTACCCACGGCGGCAGCGCTTGGGGTGCGAATCCGCCCGCCGGCGATGAGGCCGCCTGGCAGCAGATCTATCGCCATGCCGATTGGCTGGGGCTGGATTGGCTCCGCGTCGAAATCGAACAGCGGATGTATGAGCCAAAGCGCAAACAGTTCGACTGGGACAATCCCGAGATGCGGATCCTGTATCGCATCCTGGATTGGTGCCAGCAGCGCAAGGCCGACGTCTTCTTCCAGCAGATGTGGGGCAACGTCCAATGGAACACGTTCCCCCAGTGGCGCCACGATCCGGCAAGGCGGGTCCACAGCGGACCGCTCTCGATGGACGACTTTGCCGAAGGACTGGCCACGCTCGCCGAACACCTTGTCAAGCGCAAGAGGTACACCTGCATCCGCTGGCTCTGCATCGTCAACGAGCCCGGCCACGGCTGGTCCTGGTGGCAGCGGCCGCCGAGGGAGCCGATGCCGCTGCGGCCCGGGCTGGCCGCGGTGCGCAAGGCGCTGGACTCCAGGGGCTTGCAGGATCTGCCGCTGTGCGGTCCCGACTGGACCGACCTGCCCGCCCTGGAGCCGGAGAAGATCGACTTCGACGATCTGATCGGGGCCTACGACGTCCATTCCTACTGGGCCAACTTCGACGGCCGCGAGGGCGGATATCCCCTCTCGCAGGCCGAGAAGCACTTGGCCGATTGGGCCCGATGGGCGCACGCCCGCAACAAGCCGCTCTTTCTTTCCGAACTCGGTTCGATGGCCTTCGGTTGGAGAAACGACCACCCCGGACCTGCCAGCCACGAAGCGGGGCTGAAAGACGTCGAGATCGTGATCCGCGGACTGAACGTGGGCGTCGACGCCTTCAATCGGTGGAGCTTCATCAATCGCGGCGATCTCGACGGCCAGTGGCAGATGATCAACACCTGGGACCGCAAGCACAAGAAGCTGCTCGATCGGTTCACGCCGCACGCCAACTCTTACTTCATGTACGGGTTGCTCACGCGCTTCACGGCCAAGCACTCGCAGGTGCTCGAGTGCAGCGTCGGCGGAGGCCGCCAGGGAGAGTATCAGCGGGTCTTTGCGGCGGCCTTGCGGTCGCCCCAGGGACAGCTCACCTTGCTGGTGGTCAACCACGGCGATTCCGACTGGGACGCTTCCTTCACCCTCCGCGGATGGCAGCAGGCCGGAAAGCTCTACCGGTATCGCAGAACGCCGGCCCAGCGCGATCGGGCCGACCTGGCGGTCGTGCCCACCGCAGAGTTCGCCCTCTCCGGCGGTCTGAAGAAGCTCCGCGACCGCATCCCCGCGGCCAGCGTAAGCGTCTACACGACGTACGAGCGGAACCACCGCGACGCGGGAGTCATCGTCGAGTAGCCGCAGGTGGATTCCGCACTTTTGCAGAGGGTGCCGTGAGCCGGTGGCCCTATTGCAATTCCCACCGGCGCTGCTACACTTCGGTTGATCGTAACAAATGCCCTCAAGGCGAATACTCTGACCGGTTTCATGAACTCCCAGGAGGAAGCGCGATGAACGGACAAGCCAAACAATTCGGATGGTCTCTTGCGGCGGTGCTCCTCGCCGGTGCGGCGGCGTCTGGGGCCTTTGCCGCAACTCAGGCGGCACACCCCGAGGAGGCCGGCTTCACGGCCATCTTCAACGGCAAAACGCTTGACGGCTGGGACGGCGACCCGCGGTTGTGGTCCGTCGTCGACGGCGCCATCCGCGGCCAGACCACCAAAGAGAATCCCGCCCGGGGCAACACCTTCTGCGTTTGGCGGGACGGAAAGCTGAAGAACTTTGTGCTGAAACTGAAGTTCCGCATCCAAAACGGCAACTCCGGCGTGCAGTACCGCAGTCAGGAAAATCGCAAATGGCGAGTGGGCGGATACCAGGCCGAGGTGGAGAATAATCCCGGCAAGGTCGGGTTCCTCTATCACGAGGGCGGCCGCGGCTGGATGGTCAACGTCGGGGATTTCATGGTCGTCGAGCGAGATGAGAAGGACAAAGTGCTGAAAAACGTGGTCGGCAAGGTCGCCGACGTCGAGGCCATGAAGAAGGCCGGCTACTACAAGATGCAGGATTGGAACGAGTACACCATCATCGCCCGCGGCAATCACCTGATCCACCTGTTGAACGGATACCAGATGATCGAGATGATCGACAACGACCCCCAGGGCCGGGCCATGGAGGGGATCCTGGCGCTGCAAATCCACGCCGGCCCGCCGATGGTCGTGGAGTTCAAGGACATTCGCGTCAAACAACTGAAGACCAATTACGGCCAGGCGGTCCGGCTCTTCAACGGCGAGAACCTCGACGGCTGGGCCTTCTCCAGCGACTCCCAGAAGGATACCTGGAGCGCGAAAGACGGCGTGCTGGCCCTGACCGGGAAACCCGCCGGCTACATCCGCACCGCCAAGGATTACACGAATTATGTGTTGCGGCTGCAGCTAAGGCATCTCAAGCGCGGCAACGGCGGCGTGCTGTTGCGGATCGTCGGCGAAGATAAGGTCTGGCCGCGGTCGATGGAGGCCCAGGGTGCGGCGGGCAACATGGGCGACTTCTTCAGCATCGGCAAGTTTCCCTTCAAGGGACCTGCGGACCGGACGCGCGGCCGCTACATCGGCAAAGCACACCAGTCGAACGAGCGACCCCTGGGCGAGTGGAACCAATACGAGATCACGCTGCACGGCGGCAATTTGGAGCTGAAGGTCAACGGCCTGGTCCAGAACACGGCCACCGACTGCCTGGAAACGCCCGGCAAGATCGGCCTGCAATCGGAAGGCACGCCCATGGAGTTCCGCAATATAGTGCTGATCCCGATCCTGAAAGACGAGTAGCCGCCCCGGCTCGAGAAAGCCTCTCGCAAAGGCGCAAAGGCGCAAAGGCGCAAAGGAGTATCCACCGCCGACATGGCAAGAGCCGTGGGGCAATCCCGGCGGGTATCGCCCCCGGCCGACTGATAAACCATCCTCCCCTTTTTCTCTTTGCGCCTTGGCGCCTTTGCGTGAGGCCCCCCTGTTTCCCGGCACGTTACGACCATGATCCAATGGCCGATAGTCCAAGAACCGATGGCCGTTTTGGCGGTCCTGCTGGGAGTGCTTGCCGCGCTGTTTGCGTTTGGGCAACATCCCCTGGGCAGACGGATCTTCAAAACGGTCCCGCTGTTGGTGTTCGCATACTTCCTGCCCACCACCCTTTCCAACCTGGGCGTGATCCCGCTGAAATCTGACCTCTACGAGTTCATCAAGCAGTGGCTGTTGCCTGCCTCGCTGGTGCTGTTGACCCTCTCGGTCGATATCCCCGGCATCCTGCGGCTGGGCCCCAAGGTGCTGATCCTGTTCCTGGCGGCCACTGCCACCATCGTCCTGGGCGGTCCGTTGGCCTATCTGCTCTGCGCCCCCTTGATCCCGGCCGAACTGGCCCCGGAGGCATGGAAGGGCCTGGCCGCCCTGAGCGGCTCCTGGATCGGCGGCGGGGCCAATTTCTTGGTCATCGGCAAGAGCGTCGGTGCTTCTGACTCGACCATTGCCATGATGGTCGTGGTCGACGTGGCCGTGGCCAACGTCTGGATGGCCGTGCTGCTCTGGTTCTCCGGCCGGGACGAAAAAATGGATGCCGCCATCGGCGCCGATCGCCGTTCGCTGGAAGACCTAAGACGCAAGATCGAGTCGTACCAAAAGGCGACCGCCACCATGCCTGCCTTGGCCGACTATCTGCTGATGCTGTTTCTTTGCTTCGGCGCGGTGGCAGCGGCCCAATTCTACGCCCCTTTTCTGGATCAATACTACGCCAAGCTTCTACCCGTGCTGCGCTCGATCGTCGTCGAGTTCACCTGGGTGGTGATTCTGGTCACGGCCATTGGCGTGGGGTTGTCCTTCACGCGGCTGCGCAAGCTGGAAGGCGCCGGGGCCAGCCGGGTCGGCTCGGTAATGCTCTACCTGCTGGTGGCCAGCATCGGGGCCGGGGCCGAATTTCGCAAGGTTCTCGACGTGCCCGTGCTGCTCCTGGTGGGTGCCGTCTGGATGACCTTTCACGCGGTCATCCTGCTGCTCTTGCGGCGCCTCCTGAAAGCCCCCATCTTCTACATGGCCGTCGGCTCGCAGGCCAACGTGGGCGGGGCAGCCTCGGCCCCGATCGTGGCCAACGCCTTCCACCCCGCCTTGACCCCGGTGGGAGTCCTACTGGCGGTCGCCGGCTACGTGCTGGGCACCTTCGCCGGCTTACTCTGCGCCGCGCTGCTGCAACTGGCTGCCCGCATCTCCTGAACGGCCCTCGACACGCTTTCCCTGGCACCCTCAAAACCAGCTTTGCAAGTCCACTACGGCCGCAGTCGCCTGAGTTTCGGAAAGTACAGGTAATCCACCCGGCCTACGACGTCGACCAGCGGAATCGCCCCCACGTGACGGCTGTCGCAGGAGCGGTTCCGGTTGTCGCCCAACACGTAGCAGTGTCCCACTGCAACCGTGGTCTGGGGCCCGTCGGGCATGTGTTTGCACTTCTGATCTCTCGGCTCCGCGAGCAGGATCCTGTATCGCGAGTCGCCGTTCTCTTCCCAGAGAATCTCGCCCGCCGGCCGATCGCCGTCGATCCGCACACCGGCGTTGTCGCTCTTGGTCCGTGGCAGCTTGTTGCCGTTGACGTAAAGCTCGTTGTCCCTCAGTTGAATCGTGTCGCCCGGCAGGGCAACCACCCGTTTGATCCAACGTTCCTGCCGCTTGTTGGGGTTGATGAAGACCACCAGGTCACCGCGCCGCACCGGCTCGATTCGATAGACTCGCTTGTCGGCCAGGACCCGATCGTTGAGCTTCAGCGTGGGGTTCGAGTGGTCGGCGGCGATCAGGAAGGCCTCACATATCCCTTCCCTGAACAGCAGCCCGCTGGCGGCGCCGGTGGATCCCGCAATCAACATCACCAGCAGCACGACCAGCACGTAGACGTACCACCGGTTACAGTCCTGAAGTTGATAATCGGCCGGTACCCGCCGCGCCGAAAGGTAGGAGTCGACGATGGCGTAGAGCCAGACGGCATTCGCCAGGCCGAACCATACCAGCAGGATACAGTACGCCCAACTCGGTTGTCGGTAGAGCAACGGGATCACCGGCATGGGGTTCATGGCCACCATAAGCAGCAGCAGCACGATCCCCTTGGCCGGCCGGCCGCAGTAGATGTGTCCCAGTCCTCCGATCACTACCGAGAGCAGCACGGCTACCCAGGGCTTTCTGGGGTTCCCGACGATCGCGGTCGCCTCCGGCGCGTCGATAGGCGTCGACATATCAGTATCCTCCCGTGCAACTTAGAAGAACCACGGCTATCGCCAATCCGGTTCGTAGTATTCCCACGGCCAAGCCGGCCACCAGCAGGGCCGCCACCGTTTGGGGCCACCATCTGCCGCGGCGGCGGCCGGCGGGTGAACGTCTGCGCGCCGGCGGCCGCTGGTGCCGGGCGATCCGTTTCATCACGCCAGTCGAGAAACCGGCGTCGACGTCGACCTGCTTGCGGGCGTTCTTCCAGGCTGCATAGATTTCGTTCGGATTCATGCTTCATCTCCTGCGTATTGGCGCAGCAACGAACGGAGCTTCGCCTTAGCCCGGCTAAGCCTCGACCGAACCGTCCCCACCTTCACGCCCTCAACCTGGGCAATCTCCTCGTTCGACAAATCCATCAATTCCGCCAGCACGAATACGGTTCTCAGTGCCGGCGGCAAGGCATCCAGGGCTTCATCCAGTTGTTCAAACAGCTCCTTGCCGACCAGGTCATCGTGTGCCGTCCGCCTGCGCAACGGATGCGGCAACTCCGCGCAGGTCGACGGCGCCTTCTTCTTCAGCGCATTGAGGCACTTGTTTCGCGCGATCGTCAGCAGCCAGGTTGAGAAACGGCTCCGCCGAGGATCGAAAGTGGGCAGATTGCGGAAGGCCGTCAGAAACACGTCCTGGGCCACGTCTTCGCAGGCGTGCCGATTGGCCACCAGGTTGCCGATCAATCGGAACACCGGCCGCTCGTATCGTCGAACCAGAAGCTGAAACGCGTCGACCTCACCGCAGACCACCCGGCGGATTACCTCGGTCTCCTCGGTCATCGCGTTCCCTACTCGCGTGCTCGCAGCGGCCTCCTACAGATTATACAACTGAGACTCCCGAACGTTGCACGGTTTCTTGGGCGATCAATACCTCGCCAGATCCTTCTGCTGGCCCTCAGGCCAGAGGGTCTTGATGGTGCGCTGGATCTCGGCGTTCATCATCCGCAGATCGCTGGCCACCGCGAGGAATTGCATCCCCTGCTCGGCACGCTTCAGCGCGCTTTCGGGGTCCATGCAGTGGATGCCGGTCGGCGTGCCGGCTCGCTTGCCGATCTCGATCACCCGCTGGATCATCGCCTCGTGTGCCTCGTCGGTCGGCATCGTGCCGTCGGGGGAGCGCATGTTGAACCTCAGGTCGTTCGGACCGATGAAGATCGCGTCGCAGCCGGGCAGACTGTAGATCGCCTCGGCATTCTCCACGCCCGTGGGGCTCTCGGTCTGCAATACCACCAGGATCTCGTCGTTGGCCCGCTGGTAATACTCGCCGGCGGCCGCGGCGAAGTTCAGCGCGTGCATCCCCCCGCCCACGCTGCGGTTGCCCTCCGGCGGATACTTGGCCGCCGCGATTGCCGTGCGGGCCTGCTCGAGCGTGTCGACCATTGGCACCACGATCCCGAAGGCCCCCGCGTCGAGCACACGCTTGATACAGTAATGGTCCCCCTCGGGCACCCGGGCCAGCGGCACGCAGCCGGCGTCGGCCACCGCCGCAAAGATCATCGCCGCGGTGGACCAGTCGAACGCCGAGTGCTCGATGTCGAGGGTGAGCCACTCGAAGCCGCTGCGGGCCAGCACCCGGGTGGCGTGCAGGTTGCCCAGCGAGAGCCAGGTCCCGAAGCTGGGCTTGCCCTGGCGGAGTTTTTCTTTTACCGGGTTGGTTTTCATGGTGGCGTTTCCCTTTGGCTGCTTGTGTCTGCAAAGCTGTCATTGTTTACACCCACGGTCACGATGCAACCCCCCCCTGCCCTGCCCTGCCCTCTTGGTCCGGCAACCCCTTCTCGGCTACAATGACGGCATGTCGGAGTTCACTACTGTAGCCAAGCTGGGCGATATCCCTGAAGGTCGGGGCAGTGTC
>SDBV01008103.1_pt1 | contig 14227 bp, 18 predicted proteins | sample 2277081 | NCBI WGS metagenome assembly SDBV01 (sample SAMN10402039, study PRJNA504765) | marine sediment metagenome | isolation source: marine sediment core GS10_PC15, 223 cmbsf | place: Arctic Ocean: Southern Knipovich Ridge | collected 2010
ACCAACATTTCCCATTTCTATCTCTAAATTACTCACAAATAATCTATCTGTTATATTTGCATCTCCAATAACTATCAATCCTTTAGAAGAATTTAGATGAGTAAAATTACCTGTACCTCCTATAAAACTCCCATTGAAATGGTCTGCAGCTAAACTCTCACCTTCCTGATTGAGAGATATAACTAAATCAACCCAGTCATCCTGGGGATTCGAATAGTCCAATCTTGAATATCCTGCTGCCATAAGACTACCTATAACCATAAGTATTCCGATTATTGCATATTTTATCAAATTTTGCATTGAAGTTCGCCCATGATAATTTTGTCAATCTGTTATTTGTATAAAACCTTTTCTGGATTCTCCATCCATCTTCAGATTCTCTAGTTCCGGGAACTGCCTCACAGATGAATTCCACCTGGCCATTGCCATTATAGAATCTTCTTTCCTCAAATATCTGTGTGCTATCATAAGTGACTGATAAGGGGTTATCTCTTGTAATTGGAGCCTTACCTATCGAATGAAGCACATTCTGCTGCTGCAGATTAGATATCCTATCAACAGCAGTCCTCAAAGCAAGAGTAATGGTGATTTCTGCAAAGAAACCAGTTACTATAACCTGTTGAATCTTTGTCTCATTATTAAAGGCATCCTTAGTCTCTATAGTGATTGTCTCACCAGACACATATCCAATCTCTGCAAGGTCAAGGGAAAATGTTCCATTAGCATCAACATCAAAATAACCAACACCAACTGAAGTTGTGACTTTTAAGATAGCATTAGGTACTACTATAGATATAGAATTAACTACTGTTCCAAATATTAAAAACGGGCTGAATGGTGGCATCGTAATAACCCTTCGGGTTCTATTAACTAGGGATTCTCCCTATGATATTTTGCCTGTGAATTCCCTTTTGGGATATAAATCAAATGGAACTACAATTGCATGGAAGTTCTTCTTCAAATCATCAATAGTCTGCTCAACATCTTTAACATCTACTCCTTCAGGGAGATTAATCTTGTCAAGTGATGTGCAATATATGAACGCTCCAAGTGGTTTGTAAAACCAAATCACTGCTTTATCTTCCCAATAGAAGACAGCATGATTGATGTCTCCTGGAGTAAAAACTGTGTTCTTTACCAGACTCTTGAAGTCCGGCAAAAACAGTTGAATCTTTGGCATCTTACTTCTTATATTTCCCTGCAAGGAAGTTAGTAATCACAGTCTTAGCCATCTTCTCAGCTCTAGCTCTATGCTTCTTAGCAAGCTCTTTATCGCCAGCTGCATCTGCTTTCTTAGCTTCGTTTAGGTAATATAAGATTAATCCTTTGAATCCGGCTCCCCAGGCAAATACTCCTATGATTACTGCAATTAATTTTATTAGGAAATCCTTAAGAGTTTCTTCATCATCTGGTGGAACTATTAGACAATCTGAATTACCACACTCTCCACACTGGGTGTTTCCTTCGCAAGGATCAACTGGTGGCTCTACTGGAGGAATTACTGGTGGTTTTACCACAGGTGGTTCCACTAAAACTATGCATTCCTGAGACTCTGATTTAGTGTAAACTCCTTTTTGAGTGCAAGTCCTTGATTGAGTATTATCCTGGCAAACGCTCCATTCGCCACAATCCCAAACTACTCCGCTTCCTCCACTTCCGCCTCCGCCTCCGCCACCGGAACCTCCTCCACTGCTACTACTAGGCTCTGGAGTTGATACCAATACTCCTGTAAGGCTTAAGTCTACTGAAGCCCAATCTGCATATCCTGATGCACCTGCATTGAACACTTTCTCGCAAGTGTCTGCAGTTCCGCATCCATCAAGTGCTTTTACTCTTATTGTATCACCGGGATAAACTCCTGGGATTGCTTTAACAACTGGGGTTCTTCCTGCTGAAGAAGTAAGCCAATTACCTGAATCCTGCTGCCAATAGCCATCCGAATTAGTCTTCACAATAACAACATAACCAGTATCTGAATTAGTTATCTGGACATCCACACTGCCTAGTCCCTGACTATTCCAGTCAACTACGCCATAGATTATATATGGCATCTGCGGAGCTCCAGTGTAAGTCACCAAAGCAGCAGCTGTTGCTATCACTATCAAAAATACAATTGGGAATACTAACATCTTTTTCATGTTCATCACTCTCCTATGTAATTATACGTTGTATTCTGAACCGCTGCTGTTACAGCATGCGTATCATTATAGAACAACCAAAGCGAATTTCCATAAGGAATAACTGTATCATTATTAATTCCTCTAAACAATCCTTTATTTACATAAGGCCTGCTTGTGCCATTAAGGTAAGGCAAAGACAACAAGCTTATAGTTGCATTTACGCTGACTTCATAAGCCATCTCTCCAAAGGTCTTTCCGTTCCTTACATACATCCCTTCAAGATTCCATCCGATTCCTGAAGCATTTGTCAATGTAAAGTTAGAAGAGCGTGCATCAGCTACCCATGTTCTATTTCTCCAGTCTGTAGTCTCATTAACATATATCCATACTGCATGGTTAATTGAAGGGTCAAAAGGATTCTCATTTTCATCTGAACCATTCCTATTATAAGGAGTGCTTATGTTCACCTGTACATTACAGTGCTGTCCTTCAGGATTCTGCGCATAATTGCAAGTAGCCCATTGATGGCTTGAATTCCATATTGAAACAAATATAGCATCTGTCTCATCTCCTATCTGTGAAAGGTTCTTAGGGAAAGTCCATGTAGCCCCACATGTGCTCCATCCATTACTTAAGATACCACAAATTGGATCTACAAAATACCTAAGGCCTTCAGTTGTATTTCCGCTTGAATTTGAGTTTCCAGCCCTATCAAATGCAGTGACATTAAAGTAATAAGCCAAGTTAGCGCTTAAGTTAACATTTACTTCCACTGTGGTCTTAGGAGTTACATTCACTTCAAAAGCAACGCTGTTGTTATTGAAATAGATTGCTTCTACAAGATACCTGCTGAAGTTCGATTCTTCGGATTCTACCCATTTAAGTTCAGGGAATCTATTTGTATTATTGGTCTGGTGTATTTTTGAGATTAATCCTGGACCTTTTGGAGGCAAGGTATCTACAGTAATCTTAAGCAATTCACTGCTTGCATTGACTCTTCTTCCAAAGGTATCATTGCATCCAACATTAAAGTAGTATACTCCATCGGACATAGGCGTATCTCTTGGAACTGTAAGGTTTAAGGAAGTTCCGTTCACTACATCTGTCCTGGTTAGATTAATTGTTGCATTAAACCCATCCTTCTTTGAAAGGAATGAATAGCAAGCAGATGGGTTATCATCCAGCATAGTCACATTGAAATCAGGACTGGTTGTTGGAGAAAAGCTGTTATTTAAAGGCGCATCCAAGGTAACTATAGGGACTGCTGTATTCAGGGTGAAATTTATTACTGTTCCATTCCCAAATCTTCCTGCAAGGTCAATTGATATGACGTTGACGAAATATGTTCCGTCATTCTCTATATTGCTCAAGGTAGTAGAGTTCTGGGAAATATTGGTTACTAACTGGACTTCTATTGGAGCAGTCAAATCTATAACAGAAGAAACTCTTATTTCATATTTATCGAAGTTTGTTTCAGTAGTTGCTTTCCAGCCAATGGACAGCGTAGAGTCATCAGTAGTTGTGCCAGTTGCAGGGACGCTTATGCTTACAGTTGTTGGATCCACTGAATCCACTACGAATGTCCTGTTTAATCCTGCGAAAGCTATATTCCCTGCTGAATCATTGGCTTCAGCGTTCCATGCATAATGCGCATCCACAATGTTTGTTCCAGTAGATGCATTATCAGCATTAAGTGATAGGTTAACTGAAATCTGTATCCCACTTGCATATGACCTATTTGTCTGGTTTACCTGAAATTCTTCTGACAAGTTAGTATAAAACAATGCGGTGTCTGGATTACTTGTATCTGTAGGAGTATACAGGAACAATATATTGCTCAAGTTTTGAATATAAGCCAAGCTGGCAGGGAAATCCAATGTAATTGAAGGAGTATTTCCGTCCATCCCAAATGAGGTATTTGTTGTGGTATTATAATCATCAGTTCCATTACTGCAAATTACTCTCCATCCAAGCACAAATCCTTTGCCAGCAGAATCATTAATAGAGATTCCTGAAACATGAGGCGTTGCATTAATCACATCAGTATAATTTGCCCTTGTCTCAGGTACTCCGCTGTTATTCACCAATATCGCACAATAAGAGATGCTTGGTGAAGTGGTGTTTACTATGAAATTAAAATTAACTGAATTCCCTGGGTCAGTTACCCATTCATCTACCGGGAATGCCGGGAAAATCCTTTGGTAAGCAATAACTGATATAATAAATACTAAGAACACCATGAATAATATTGCAATTGATTTAAATTGAGCTTGTTTCATTTTTTTAGTCCTCATAAGCTTACAGAGACAGTGGAAGCTGCAGCACCAGTTATGGTTACTTCCTGGAATCCTCCTGTAGCACTGTTGATAGTGATTGTTGCAGAACCTACTGAACCGCCCACATTATGAAATTCAATAACATCTCCAGCAGAATAACCTGATTCAAAATTAAGAGCGTCAAAGATAGCGACACTGTTACCATCTGCTCTTTCTCTTTGCTTTTCTCCTGTTCTTTGATTAAGTGCAATAACTAAAGTATTGGCAACTCCGCTGCCTCCCAGAACTATGCCCATTATGTGGGGAATATCTGTTGGATCAGCCATTATTTCTTAGACCTCTTCTTTGTTTTAAATGCATAAGCTTTATTGATTGCGTCTTCTACATGCTTTTTATGCTTGCCTTTAAGGCCTTTATCAAGATTCTCTTTCTTGATTCCAAGCTCTTCAGCCATTTCGTTGATTGAATTTTTAGCCATTATGATCACCTTTAACTTGCATATACTTCAAATGTTGTTGCAGCCAAATCAGCCACAACATTAATAGTTTTCCATTCAATCCCTGATTTCCACACATTAGGGGAATCAGTCCCAAGGGTTATTGGGGATTTAAGTTCCTGACCATTGATATGAGTTATTGTTGCAACCTTATTAACTATTATCTGGACTTTCTTTGCAAACTGTTTTAGATTATAATATCGGTCTGATGCATTATCAGTACCAGGATCTTTAAAATGAAGCATCATGCCCGCTGATACTCCAAGAGTGAAAATAATATTATCGCGCCTTCCATTTCCAAATTGAGCTATCAGCTCCTTAAAGGTGCTTCCCATGGTCTACCTACTTCTTTTTCTTCCTCGCGCTTTTAGGAGCTTCATCAGGCTTGTCAACTGCTTCCTTCTTTTTCTTTGGAGGAGCTACTTCATCCTGACGTTCTTTAACTTCATCAATGCCTGATTTCAATCTCTCTTCATTGACTTCTCTCAAGGCTTCTTCAGTCATCTCAGGAGTAGTCTCTTCCTGCGGTTTTGCACCTTTTGGCATGCCATAAGGCTTTCCAGTTTTTTCATCAATTGGATATCTCATCTTTACCTCCCATACACTGTTAATCTTCCAGCTATAGTCGTGCTTGTAAGAAATGTTAATGTAGCTCCTGATACAGTGATTCCGTAATCTACTTCTGTGGTTGGAACTAAAACAAAATCCTCAGCAACCCTTAAATGAGGAATAACCAAGGTCTGACTATTTGCTATGGCTGTCAAGTCCATAACTATCTTTTTTTGGTCTCCGGAATTATGTATCTTAACTGTTCCTGATGTAATTGTTACCATTTTTTATCCTCCATAGTTTAAAAAAATAAAATAATCCCCTTAGTTAGGGGAATCCAGATTGTATATCACGGTTTGTGTGTTGAACTTCTCTACAACGAATACTCCATATGTCTTAAAGTATCCACCTTCAACATCGCTTCTCTGGCTTGCATCTGCTCCTAGGATTGGCACGTGTCTTGCGTCAACTCCAGCTACATTATAAAATGCAATGTTATCCATGTCCAGTAATGGGAATGCATTATCTGCATCAGTGAATGTCACTGAACTTCCATTTCCAGTCACTCCAAAGTAAGTCATCAATCTGCTTGCAATGAAAGGTATATTCTTCCAAGAAAGCACTGACATTCCACCGTCCAATTCAACTTTTGCAGCACCAATCATGTATCTGCCCTGTGGAGCTATAAGGTCAGATATCTCATCCATCCTGTGCTCTGAAATCAAGAATAACCTGGAGTTGTTCTTTGCTCCTGCAATATTGCTCACAGTTATTGCAGAGTTCAAATTCCGAACACTCAATGGGTTTGTTGTACTTGATGATGTGTTCACTGTCTGAACATTCAAGGCAAATTCCCTATCTGTAACAGTAGAGCTTCTTGTGCTTCCATATACTGCTGAAGCATCTGCAAAACCTCCATCTGTTCCGTCTGACAGTGCCTTTGCAGAACTAAGCAATTGCTTAAGTCCTTTCCAGGAACTGGTAACTCCTATCTGGCCGTTCAAGGTTAGTCCTTTTGTTTCAGAAGTACCGTCATCTCCAAGGATGAACATCTGCTCTTCTGTCAGGAAGTGAGATTGCAGAGCGCTTCTTGCCTCTCGGTCAAGTGCGTCCCAGTAACTGGAACTTGTAGCTATTGTAAAGCCAGTTACTTCATAATCAGACCTGTATGATATTGCAGGTGTGAATAGCTGCAAGTATCTGTTTGGCTGAGGCGTTCCTGTTCCTCCGTCACCATATACGGCTGTCTTGGATGTTGCACCAAGGCTTGTCTCAAGGTTCCAAATAACAGCTCTCTGTCTCGTGGTTTTCCTTTCGACATGAGGGGAAAAGTCTACTGTCTTGTTTCTTACTTCCCTTATAATCCTGTCTATCTCTTTCTGGATAAATACTGCACCTACTCCTGTTCTCTGATCTCCACCTGTTACTTCAGTTGTGGAATCTAATGCTGTTCTTATTTGCAAAAATGCGTCTGTTGGCATATCAATCATCTCCTTTGTTTTTTTATTGTTGCGCTAATTTCGGAGTTACTGAATCCGAATCAGCCTTATCAAGGAGCCTACTTTCCCTGATATAATCCGCGTTCTTTTCATCCAAGTCGGCGGTGTGACTACCAGCTTTCGCCTGAAGATTGGCTAACTCTGAAAATCCTTTCATAGTTTTGTCAATCAAGGGTTTTACCCCGGATTTGGATATCTTAATACTTTCATCATGATCTTTGGTTATCTCAGCAAGACCTTCTTTATACAATTTACCATCATCTCCTGCTCCTGCCGGCGCATTAGGGTTTGCTTTATCAAGAACTATGCCTTTGGCTCTGTTCATCTCGTCTTCTTTAGCCTTTATCTCTACTGAACGCTTATCAAGGTCGTCCTGGACTTTCTTCTGCTCTTCAGCCTGAGTCTCCAATTCAGTTTTTTTCTTTTCTTCTGCTTCCTTAGTTTCTTTCTCTTTAGCTTCTTTATCAGCAGCTTCTTTCTCATCCTTAACTTTCTGTATCTCTGCCTTTTCAGTCTCTAATGTTTTCTTATCTTCATCCAGTTTCTTCTGGTCAGCTTCTAATTTTTCTTTTTCTTCTTTCATTTTCAGTTCACCTTCAGTTTGTTCTCCTTCTTCAAGGGCTCTCATGGCCACTTCATAAATAGAATGATCAGGACCTCCTGCTGCTCCATCCTCATAAGAGAATCCAAGCACATCTACATCATCAATTACAGTATTTCCATCCTTATCTGTATCATATGTATATTTCCCAAAATTGATGCTAATGGAATTAAGGAATCGTTTTTCAAGGGAATACCATACTGCATCGAAGTAATTCTTATGATCTGTATCCACTTCCCTGAACATTGGGTTAAGCTCTGTGTCTATATCCAAACTATCTCCTGTTATGTTGATATCATTGATTTTTGCAAGAGGAAGCATTTTCTTCTTAAGCATGCTCTCAATTCTCTTTTGGTCTTCAGGATTCAACTTGTCCTTGATTATAGCTTTCACGCTTGCGTTCCTTGCAAGCTCATGCTGGGTGTCTATGAAAAGCTTCTTGTGCCTGGACTGTTTCCTTATGCTCTCAATACAATGAGGCGTAAAGATATTACTCAATGTCTTTATGCTTCCATCTTTGTTCTTAAAATATTTGTAAATTTGAGGCTTGTTGGCAACTTGAGCTGTTCCGCGAACTACATATCTTGGCTTATCCCCTTCCATCAGGGATCTTACTTCAATTGTGTCCGTTACGACTGTTGTGCTCATTTTTTCTTTTTTACTCTTGCTGGCAATTTCTTGCCTTTTGGTGTTTTTGATGCAAACTCTTTTGCCAGTTTTGGCTTATTAGCGAAAAGGAACGTGCTTTGCTTTTGAAAGGCATCTATTTTCCTTTTCCTCTTGGTTTTCCGTGTCTTCCCATTTTATGTTTGGGCTGGTTTTGGACTAATGCCCATCTTCTGGCCAGATGTATTTGACACTCCAGCTTCATTCCTGTTCTGGGTCATGTCTTTCATTCCGGGATTCATTCTTTGCCTTGAAGGATTAAGCTCTATGTTCTTGTTTAACTGCTGTTCTTCAAAATCATCAGGGTCAGTCCCAAGTATTCCGCGCTCATCCAGATAACGGACAAGTGCTTCGGGCTTAAGACCCATATCCCTTAATAAGCCTGCATTTTGGAGAATCTCTCCTTCTCCTTTTCTGCTAATCTCATTGAATCGTAATTGGACTTTCTTTATGGATTTAGCTTCATTTTCCCCTGAACTCTCACTTTTCTCTGCTGGCTCTTCTTCTTTCTTCTCTTCTCCTTTTTCTTCAAGGCGCTTCAAAAGTATCCTGTTGATTGGAGGCTCTAATACGCACCTGTGAATCCACTGAAGAGAAACTTCAAAAGGAAGATTAAGGCTTTCTCCTACGCCTCTGTTCTCAGTCTTTGAGCCTTCAACAAAGGTTCTTGGGACATGGGTTATCTTAAGAAGTTCATTGTTAATCCATCCCATGATCTCAATCAAAGCTGTATCATAAGGCGCATCAACTTTCTGAAGGGTTAAGTTTGAAGCAGGATCAGAACTTTTTGAGAAAGCGATTGTTCTTTTGTAATTGGTCTTAGCTGATTGGAAGCTTTTTTTAGCTGCATTAAAATCACTCTGAGCTATTCCTGCAAGATGAGCTACATATCTTGGAGGCATGTTAATGAAAATGTTCATCAGGTAATTACCTGCATAAAGACCTGTTGAAGCTATCTGCCCAATAGGCTCATTAGGATTATAAGAATAAACCTGGGAACCAATCCATTTCATTCGGAAATGAATCACTTCTTCTTCATCAAAGAATATACCAAAAGTCTTATTTCCATCTCCGCCTTCAGTATTAGGAATGATTGCTTTTTCTTTATCTAAAATAGCTTGCTCATTCATCCCGCTCATATTGAATGGTCTTTGGACATATCCATGGATTCTTCCATGCTCATCATAGATAATCCTCATCTCTGTGGTTTCAAGTATATGCAATTCGTTGATTGTTTTGGAATCCTGCCTTCTAAGCTCCATAAAGCAGTCTCCGTAGTAATTCAAGGAATATAAAATGTTTGGAAGGATTTGCTGGAAGTTAAGCTCATGGAATAATTTTCTTTTTGCGTCTCTTTGAGGTTTAGTTCCGCCAGTAAAATCAAATCCACGGTAAGTTGCGAATTTAGTTATCAAAGAATAAGCTGCTGAAAGGGTGGGATCACGGTGGATTAAATCAAGCATGGTTCTATACTCAGAAAGAGGCTGTCTTACAGCAACTACCGGGTCATAGACATCCTTCACAAGCCCTTGGCTTTCACGAATGTTTATCTCTTCCGGCTCTATTAATTTAAAATTCATTTAACCACTCAAATAAATTCCTCTAAACAACATTTTGTCGTCTATAAAATACCCTTCAGATACTATAGTTTGCACACTTCTATTTAATACTTTCTTTCCAGTGGTAAAAAAATAGAGTTTTGTCGTCTAGAAATAAAAAAAAGAGAAAAAAAAAATAATTATCCAATGTAATCTGGAGTCTTGCCGGTGTATTCAGAAACATCCTGCTTAAGATCCTTAAGATCATCTATTATCTGAATCCTCCTGGCATTAATCCTTTGGTTCTGATCAGCAATAGATTTCTTCACCTGCTTAACTTTAGCCTCTATCTCCACAATGTTTTCCTTCAAGGCCTTAACATTCTTCTCATGCTGGATTCTCTGGATTTCCATCCATCTTGGATTAGTCTGGAATTCAAAAATAGGGTTAATTACTTTCAAACCTTTAAGTGTAATCTCCACGCTTTCCCTATCCAGCTTCATCTTCTCAAGCATGGAATCAAACCAAGGACTTCCTACAGGATAATCCAAATGGTATAATCCTTCCTGTATCTGACCTCTTAAGTCTTTGTGATTCTTCTCCAGAATCTTATCATTTGCCTTAAGCTCAGTCACTAACTTCTCCACTTTCTTTTTCTCTCTATTCAGTTTCTTTGTTTCTTTTTTACTCATTTTCATTTCCTCCATCATTTTCAATATCTATTATCAATTAATCCTTCATCCATGTCCTGTGCAAGTTTCTTGCACTCAGCATCAGACATCGGCTTGAATTCTCCTCTGTCAATCCTGACTCCTTCAAATGAAGGGTCTTCCTCATCTCCATCAGTTGTGTCCATTGTCCAATTAGTAACTGACTGCATGTCAAGAAATGGCAGACAAGCCATCATGTCAGAATCAAAAGTATCACACAGCTGTCCGTCAGGAGACTTGATGCTTATCAGGACTTTCTGAACCACTTCCTGAACAGTCTTCATCTCAAACTGCTGAATCTTGTTCCATTTTGGAATCTTCAACAACCCCTGCTTCAATGCTGCTTTGTAGGAATAAGCCAAACAGTTGCGGTTTATCCCATCCTGCTTGCTCATCTGATCGCTCCTGAAATTATATTTCTTGAATTCAAAAGAAGAATCTGCTTCAAGATAACGGTTGGTTGTATCTCCAGCTGGGCAGTCATCTGCTATGACCATAAACAACCTATATCTTTTTTTCAATCTTGGAATACTATGCTCAAAATCAGGGTCTTTTAATAGATTAATGTCAAAATCAGCTGGACTTCTCCACTGGAATATCTCCCTTACAATGTCTTTAACTTTAGCCCTGATTGTCAGGACTGTCCTTGCGTTCTTCAATCCGTAGTCAATTCCAAGAGAACTTCTCTCTTCCCTATACTCATACAGTTTCGGAACATCCTCAAGGTTATCATCAATGTCTTCATGGTCGAAGAAAGCAGTTTCAGTAACAGTGAACAAAGCCCCGAATTCCTGCTGCCACATCTTAAATCTTCCTGCAGCAGTAAGTCTCTTTTTCTCTTTCTGGACATGAACCTGATACTCCTTACATTCTTCTGAGTCATCATCCCAAATTGTATGGTCCCACCAGATGCTCTCATACTCATTATCATCAACTTCCTCATTAGGATCTATGGCCCTGTGGAAGAAACCCACTATCCCTTCCGGAGAAGAAGAAAGGACTATTGCTCCCCTTGTCTCTGCAGTTATTGCAGATGCCAAGTCAAAGAAATCCTCTGAGCTTAAGTCAGTGGTATTAAGCCTATGAGCTTCATCTATCCACAAGTTTCCAGATTTTCCAAGTATTTTCTTAGTAGGAGGAACAGACTTAATAAAACAATCAGTAAGGAAAGTAATCTGCTCAGTGTTATTAGGTTCCTTGATGCAACTGGTAAAATAATCCTCTTCTCCAAACTGAGACATATGCCTATCTCCTTCATAGAGCAGCATGCGAATCTTTCCAAGGAATTCCTTAGCAGTGTCATCATCCCTAGAGACAACATACCATATAGTTATTTTGGAAATGGTAGCTGGCATCTTGTTATACCAACAAAGCCATACAAGCAAAATGCACGCCCCGATGGTCTTGCCTAATTGACGTGCCAAGCACATGGCTATCCTGATTCTTCCTTTCTTCATATGCTGCACGAACTTGTGCATGATGTAAGCCTGATGCAGCCTTACTTTCTTGCCGATGTAAGCCCAACCGAAGATAACAGGGTCTTCTTTTGCAAGCTTTTTGATTTCCTCATTATCAGTATGCTTAAATTTATCATGATAAATTTTCCTGAACTCATCCGGAATTTTAGTGAAGTTTGGCATCTGGCTTGTCTTTCACCTTTTTGTAGTTTTCTTTTCTCAAGGAGATTATCTGAATCATCTTCAAGGCATTGATTTCCTGACCTAATTCTGTTACTTTCTCCCTAAGATCGCAGATGGTATCTAAGTTCTCATTGATATTATTAGCATTCGTAAGGACCATTTCAGGCAAGCCTTTAAATTCTGCAAACTCTTTTCTGATTTGTTTTATCCAAGCATCAATATTCTCTGTAAAAGCTTTTAGTTCTTTATCCATTCTCCAATCAATGCCTTCTGATGCTTTCCACAAGATTTGCAATCCAAAGTAACTAACCAACCATGTTCACCCCATACAGCATTTTCAGTTGAATCAAATATTCTCCTTTTATCCCCAAATGCCTCAAATCCCTTCATCCTGTAAACTGGGGGAAGACCTTTAGGATACTTAGGGGTAGCTAATAAAGTTCTACAATTCTTGCAATTAATTTTTGGTATTTCCATTTTTCGCCTCCTTATGTTCTATTTTCTTATTTTCATTGGTAATGTTGAAGTTAACAGTCTTGGCCCCATAGATGCCAGGGAGTTTTTCTCCTCCGGAAGACTTTGTGCTCCTGTCCGCTATCTTCTGCATGCTTTGTATCACATGAGTATTAAGCTTCACCCACCAAATCTTAGCAGAATCCTTCTTCATCATCAATTTATCAAGTTTATCAGTATCTGAACTATTCTCTAATTCTCTAATCTCTTTCTCCAGTCTTTTAAAATCCTTATAATCATCCATCTCCTGCAATCTAGCCTTATAGATATGAAAATTCTCCCAGACAGAGTTTAATTCACCAGTTTTATCTGCAAGAGAAGATAAAAATTCAATAACCTCATTACAGATTCCTTCTTCCTTCTTCTGCTCTGCATGCGGACACTGGCCATGAATCTTCCAAACGCAGTTCCTACAGCCATAATTCAACAATTCAGCATTTGGGAAGAAAATAGTCCTGTCCTTAGCAGTAACTTCATATCCCTTTTGGGTACTGGAAATCATAACACCATCTATCGATTTCCCGGTACCATCATTTTTTAGAATAATATTTTTTTCCATTATGCCTTGTTCTCAGAAGATTCGCTTTGTGTTCCTGAATCAACTGGTCCAATAGTTGTCTCTTCTACCTTTTCTGGAACCTCAACAGTAGTCTCTGGATGTGCCTGCTTGTATTCTCCCACAAGGATTGCAACTATGGCTGCATAAGCTTGGCGAGGGTGCACCTTCAAGGTATCCATATATGCTTTATCGCTTGGATCTACAATGATTAATTCTGGTTTCATTTTCATATATCCTCCATATAGTGACTTAAGATAACAACATCTATATAAATGTTTCTAAATGAGTGTATTGTGGAGACTATAGGTGGAAATGGGGTTTACATGGGGACTTAACCTATATAACAACAACACCACCTAGTAGTAGTAAATCACATTCCTGAACTAGCTTATGCTTAATCTATCTTAATCTTAATAAATATTATTTAATATCTAGTTTATAGGATATACCTCACGCTTATACTACCATGCCTATGCTATGTTGTGCTTAGGTAGTAGTAAAGAGTTATGCATAAGTCACTATGTATATGTTGCTATGTATATGTCACTATGTACTTATTGCTATGTGGTGGTTGATAGAGCGAATAACTAACTAATCAATACATTACGTAATGATATTACGTAATATCTCAAGGGGTATATCTTGTAATCAAATATATCACTATGACTATGACATAAAAGATTTATCATATGTAGCATGGGGCTAGGGGTATGCTAGTACTCATACTGCTTACTCACACCACTCTTTATATCTAAGCATATGGGGGTATAGCCATATGCTTAATATCCATTTCTACATACCATACTTTCAATTTAAGCAAAGATAATTCAAAAAAGGTAGTTCCATAACACTACACCAAAAATAATTCAAAAAAAAGGCATTGGCATTAATAGATACATAGTGACTGATACATAACTTATCGTTACTAACTGGTAACACAAATATACCTATTTTGATTCACTATAATTAATCTTAATTAATCATCCTTAATATATTCTCCATTATATATATTAGATTGTCACTAAATAAATAGTATTATAAATAGTAACACCCACTACAT
>SDBV01008104.1_pt1 | contig 14227 bp, 15 predicted proteins | sample 2277081 | NCBI WGS metagenome assembly SDBV01 (sample SAMN10402039, study PRJNA504765) | marine sediment metagenome | isolation source: marine sediment core GS10_PC15, 223 cmbsf | place: Arctic Ocean: Southern Knipovich Ridge | collected 2010
CCTTGAAATATTTCAAGTTCAACAACAGAAGAATTGGCTATACTTTTTCAGATAATAGTTTCATTCAGGAAACTTTTGACTCTAGAATATTCAACTGCTGGCATGAAGGCAAGAGAATCCAATTAAGACAAGACCTGTCAGAGAAACTTGCTGCTTCTATCAACCATCATGACATGTATGGAAACATCAGGGAATATGCTGAGCTGTTCAACATAGCATTTAAAGAGACTCCATTCTGGGAAATTTTAGAATTGTACTTGCGTAACATAAAGGGAGTTGAAAAGGTCAAGAGTGGATTTATCATATATGATACATTTAAGATTGATTTCAAAGGTAATGCTTGGATAAGAAGCGAAAATTGCTATACTGGTGTTCAACTAGTAGAGGCTGAAGAGACTTGGATGTCCATGTGTATTGTAATGCAGGGAACTTCCCATTCCTATAACTTGGAACATGGTGGACTTTTGCCTGATGAACTTGGCAACATGATTGAAGTGAATGCTCTTACCATGACAATTATTGCAAAGATTGTATTTTTACTGAATCCAAGTATGTATGGTCAGTTCAAGCAATCCTTGTCAAAAAAACTTTTAATGAAGCTTATGAGAATAAGTGGAGGTGTTAAATAAGTGGAAAAAATAATGCAAAAACAAGAAATGAAAACTCTTGTCAAGATTGCTAATCTATCAGAGGCAATTCCTACATCAAAGAAAATGGTGACGGTTGCAAGTCTTCTCAGTGTAGAAGATACCAAACGAATTGAGGAATTAAACTTGGGTACAATAGCAGTCAAAGTTGGCAAAGAAGCTTTCTTCCTGTCCAAGATACACAAAGTTCCTGCGGAAGCAGTGGTACAGCGTGATACTCAAGGACAGATATTGGGCATTCCTGCTGTAGTGGCAGGTTAACCCACCTTTTTTTATTATGGAACTAAAGATGTTACAGGTCTTCAAGATTGTCTTCAAGACTGACAAGGATGGCAAGATAGCCAAGACTTACACTGGAATCATAAAGCCTGAGCACTACAATGACATTGAAGCTGGAATCTCTATGGTGATTCAGCACATATACCTACATAAAATGACTCCTTTACAGTGCTTTGGCAAGTGCTGTACCAATGGAAACTTGTTAGAGATTGTTTTCTCAAAGAATGCCATGGGTGACTTTAACGTAGACTCGGCAGCTGCTGAGCTTACCATCAATGACTGTGAGAATGTACTGACTGGTCTTGGTGAGCTTCTAATGAGGTTACACCTGGAACGAATGGCCAAGGAGGAAATTAAAATTACTCTCAAAAAGGATGACAGAACATCTTCTATTGACTTTACACCAGCAGAGAGTCTGGTGTAGTAACTTTTTTAAATTAATTTGTTGTAAATCTTGTTACGTTGTTTTGACAAAGTAGTCAAGTGGTTTATTATTATTATAAGCTTTAAATAAATATTTATTTATTTATTATATTATTGCCTGAAAAAATTGTTAACTTTTTTTTAGATGAAGAGAAGAAGAAAAAATTAGATGTCATCTCTGCTAGAGATGGAAAGACAATCAAGGAGATTCTAACAGAAGTAATAGATGAGTACATCAAAGTTCATGATGATGGTAATTCACAATTCGTGCTAGATAAATTCCAAGACCCAGACTTTGAAGCATGGCCTGCTATCGGTGCTAATGCTGAAAAATTAAGAAGGTTCTATATGAAAATATCAAAATCAGAATTTCAAAAAATAGAGAAAAAAATAAGAACATATCTTGATTTTCATAACAAAGCTTCGGATAGGTTATCATAATGTCTCTACAGGTTGGAAGCTGGACTACTTGCATCAATCCCCTAGATAAAATACCTCACAGTTTTTTCAGAAGAACTGGAAGGATTAATGATATTCAGAATATCTGTTCCATGTGTTGGTCTCAATGTCTCAAGATGGAAGGTTATCATCATGCTGGAAGTGGTCCAGCAGCTTACATCCATCATAAATCAAGTGATTCTAAACCAGAGCGAGATAGTCTATGAACAGGAAAGAAATTCGGCATACGAGGATTCTGGAACTCCGCAGCCTCGCATTGCGTGGTGGAACTATGCAGCAACTCAAAGCCAAATGTAAGTCATGGAAGGTTTCTGATGGCACTGTTAGAAGCTACATTAATGAAGTTAGAGTGTCTCTACAAAAATGTGTCAAACAAGTATAATCAATTTGTACAGCGACAGATGAGGCAGAACAAGCCTGATGAGTTGAAGCTTGTTAGTATAGGAGGCAAGATTAGGTCTGAATATGAACTGATGGTTCATCGAGAACCCATTTTACTATTTGACGTGAATGATGGACATCTTGTCAAGACTGCCTGTTGGATTACAGAGGAGGAATATCATAATCATATTGTGCATGTTCCAGATATCATGTTCTTTGTTGGGAGTGAGATGTGGATTTTTGAGGTGGATGGATGGATACATAATGTCAAGGACAGAGTCCAGGTGAGAGATGAGAGAAGGGATGAGTGTTATAGAAAGGCCAAACTTAATTTTCACATATTTAATGAGCTGGATATTTTGTTAAAGCAGGGACTCGAGCCAAACAGACCTGCTTCAGCCAGTGAGGTATTCAAGGCCATGAGACCAAAGATTGATGAGATAATCACCAACAAAGTTAATAAAGACCAATTAAATTAATTAAATTAATGGCACATAAACTCACCATTCCTCTTACAGGGGATTTTTATGATGAAGTGGATGATGCATTTATTGACAAGCCTATTTCTGCACAAAGGTTCATTTTTGGACTGGTAAAAAACATGTGCAAGGATGCCAAGGCTGGCAAGCTGAACAAGACCTGTTCATATAATATAATTGAGAATGGGAAACTAAAGCAGGACTTTATCAAATTAAAAGAAGTTGATTTGGCAAAGTACAAGCTTGTATCTGACCCCAACTGGCTTCCAAAAGATTTTGAAAAAGATGATGTAAAAGTGTGGGAACACTCTGTCACTGACAAGACTATGGAGTATGTTGAATTATATTGTCAGATGGTTGGACTTCGATTTCAAAAGTATAATGAATCTGTAGAAAAATCTGCCAATGAAAAGATAGATAAGCTCAAGGAAGAGATTGACTCTGCACCTGAGGAAAAAAAGGATACACTTCAGAGAATTCTTGATGAAGAGGTAGAGAATGCCAAAAAAGTAAAAGAGAAAAGTGTTGAAGAGATTCCTAAATGTATAGAGCAATGCGTGTACAATCAGATATACCCACAACTACATCAGGAAGTTATGAAAAATATGGATGTAGAATTTGACAAGGAATTTGAAGAGAGCTATCCTGACGAAAAGAAGAACAAGCCTAAACCAGCAACACCACCTCCTCGTTAATTTTTTAATTATAGATGTTCAGTCATCTTTATGCGGGTGTCTCATATCCTATAATACTGCTTATTCTAGCATCACCTGTTCCAGCGACCTTTTCAAGCGTGAGGAATTGTGAGGCTACTACTTCTAAAATCCCTGTAGTTTTCCATGCAGTTGAAGAGTTTAATACGTGGATTTGGTCATATAATACAGTTCCATCTGCTGTATCTGCTGTTACTGATGAACGAACTTTCATCTTGTGGTCTTGGGTGACATTAGCAGCTGATATGATACACATAAACACAAATTTCTTTCCTACTGGTGGTGAGTAATTTGCGTTTGTTCTAGCATCGTGTAGTGAGAAATTTGTAGCAGTTTGACCATTTATCATATTGATTAGAGTGTCGGTAGTATGGTCATATTTCAAAGATTGAATACCTGTGGAAAACGGCGGACCTATTGAACTGGCTAAACCTGAATATATTGGAAGTGTTAGATAATCCCCCAAATCCTCATCCTCCTCCAATAATGTAGGGAAGTTTATCCAAGGGTCCATTCATGGTTTCTCCTCTGTTGGGTAATTTTTAAATTTTGTCATGTCAATTTTACTCCACCTGTCGCTGCATTGATGAGCTGGCATCTCCAGTCTCCATCTGGTGCTTTGACACAGAATAGAACTGCATCAGCACCACTTCTCATATAGAATCCACAACATCCTGTAGCATTACCAAAGTCTGTATCTGCTTGAGCTGCTGAACTCTCAAATCCTGCTTCAAATGGGATAGCTGTTGTACCATTTTCACCTACTGTGAGACTGGTATTTGATGGCATCCAACCTATTTCCAAGGCTGATGGAGCTCTAATGTATGCTCTATCTGTACCAGAACCATCAAAGAGTATTCTGATTTTGTCAGCACCATTCTCCCTAAATGTAATTTCCTTATCCTCTGGTGTATTAATTATCAGTCCACCAGAATCTGCTGTGATATAATTTAGTGTGCTTGCTGTAGTTGGGTCTATTGCTCTAAGGGTGAGTGATTCTGTAAAGACATCATCCCAATAGTTTGAGAGACCTCCCAGTTCAGAAACTCCTGTTCCATTAGGCAGAGCATTTCCTTGGTCAATGATGGAATTGTTGTTCATGTCTATGTTTGCGTTATGAGTTTGTATCTGACTCCAAGACTGTGCCAAGTCAAGTGCTGCAATTAGACCACTAGCTGATTGAAATGTATAGGTAGCATTTCCCCCACCAACAAAGGAGAATGTCTTTGTTGAACCTGTAGTGATTGGGTCAAGTGTCATTCTCCAAACTTTTGTGTTGTCTAAATTATCTTGGATTATATCCTGATTGTCATCAAATGGAGGACTGACACCTACGGTTGAAATGATGTTGGTCTCAGTTCCCAACTCATCCTTATAGAATAATTCTGAATGAGTGCCTCCCACTTCCTTTACATACAGTCTGCCAGTATCTGCTAAAGCACTTCCAGGAGTTGATATCTCTCCAAATATTATCAGCTTGTCCTCAATGTCAACTGAGGCAGTTCCAAATACAACATTGGAGAAAGCACCTAATTCAAAAAGAATGATATCGTTTGATGGTGAACTCATTTTTGTCAGTCCGTCAGCACTTAGCAGAATATCATTCAGTCCATTCAAGTCAAGATTTGCACCACTCATCAGAATATTTCCTGTCATGGTTCCTCCAGCTAGTAGAAGAAAAGCCCCACCAGATACTGCTGTGACATTTCTACGGATAACTAGAAAATTAGTCCCATCATTGACTCTGGCAGTTAGAATGACTGTATTACCATTAGAGATAGTAAAAGATGTAAATGCAGTTCCTTGGTCAGTGATAAAATTATTTGGTAGAGTTACAGTGAATGTTCCACCCACTCCATCATGTACAAATTGTAATTCAAAAGTTCGTTGGGTTAGACTGGGAGGAATGTTAAGGACAGTTGCAGCAAAAGTCAGGTCTTGGTCTACTGTCCACTTGAAGACATGTCCATCCCCAACAGAAAGGTCTAGAGTCTGGGGATTAGTCCATGCAGAACCATTGTCTGTAACAAGTGGCTCTATTGGAAAACTTACACCTCCACCACCACCTGGAAGATTATTCAGAAGAACTTTTCTTAGTGCATTTGCACTGGCATCAAAGGTCATTACAAAGTCAGCAGCACCATTTGGTGTTGCATCAGGTGTGAGAAGATTGATGGTTCCACCACCCATTCCTATAATATCATCTGATGTCATATTGAGAGTTTTGAAAATCTGAACCTCTTGGAACTGTGCATTGGCTGAAAGATATCCTACATCCTCAACACCATCTTCTATGAGACCAATGCGGAATCCCCCCTGCTCATTGCCATTGACAGTGTCTATCTGTGTAGATTTTATGTTTGCATATTCACGTTCAATATTGGTGTCTGATTCACCTCTAAAGGATACCTTGTGTGCCAACAGACCATCAGCAGAATTATTACCACGTAGAACAATCTCTGGCACTGTAGCTTCTTGGTTAATAATTAGACCACCAGTTGCAGTGTTGTTTTTAATTATAAGGGTGGGGTCAAGATATGAAATTTGTATATCTTGATTGAGGGCACCATCCAAAAAGAATATGCTATTCAGGTTTTTTAGAGAGAATCCCAAACTGTCAAAGAGATATTCATTTGTTCCATCTATGTCTAGTTCAATGGCATTACCAATTGGTGAATTTAATCTCAGGGCATTTGAGCTTCTTCCAATACTTGGTGATGTTGAGAGTATTCCATCATTATGTCGGAAAATAATTCTGTCTGCATTGATGTCATTGAATGAATTTGCAGCTACTCCAATGTTCAGTGTTCCATCTGTTTCAGGAACAAAATCAAGTGGACTGTATATCTGAACTTCTGTTGCTGAAATGTGTAATGCATCAGCAGGGATTGCACCACTGACTCTGAACAGATGTGTATGTGTTGAATCTTCCAAGTCATAGTGAAGACCTGTAGCAAATCTGGAAATGCTTTTGCCAGTGTTGCCAAATCCTGCACCAAAGGTAGTGTAAACAAGAGCATTGAGGTCACCCAGATTGATAACACTTGGTGATGCTCTGAACAGTTGAAAATTATCAGCATTCTCATAGAATTTAATGTCATCTGCACCCATCAGTCGTATTTTTGGGAAGGCACCAATATCCAATGCAAGCTCAACATCAGTTGTGATTACTCCAACACCAGCAGTTGTAGGGGACTGGGTTATGGTCATTATTTGGTCAGGGTCAACACCATCCTGTGCTCGTAAAATTATGCCAACAGTTCCATTGGAAGAGTTTGTAATGTCCAGATAGTCAAAGATGTTATCCACCTTCAACTGTAAATCTCCCGTGTGGGCTTGATTAGACCAAGACACTCCGATTACATTGTTTGGGAATCTTAACTCACCAGCAAATGCAGAGTTGGCTCCAAATTCTAGGAACTGTTGTGCAATCCATGCAGCCCCATTCCATTCCAAGTGTTGGTATTGTGCTGTACCATTTGGTACAGTTCCACCTGCCCCTACTGCTAGGTCAATCAGTTCTGCATGATAGCTTACACCATTGTCATGTGTTACAAACTTGAACATGGTCTTGGCATTTGCCAGTGGGTCTAAAAGACCATTCATCAGCCCACCATTCTTTATGGCTGCTGGTACAGCAATGAATGTCCGTCCACCTACACCATCCTGAATGAACATTACATGCATCTCCTCTGCAAATGCACCCACAGGAGGCAGGATTAATCCCAGTGTGATATTGCCTGCTGGGAATTGAACAATTTTTGCATTGCCAGTGTTCAGGGAAAAATCAAGATTTACAACTGCTGCTGGTGCTGGTGCAAGAGTCTGACTAGGCCAGATTATTGGATATGTTACACCTCCTGCTGTTGAACCAGTCAGGAATGTATAGGTGGCTACAGGTGGTGCAACACCTGTCAGGTCACTTCTTAGTACGCCTATAAACTGGAGAATATAACGGTCACCATCATTGCCAGCTAGAGTGGGAGGATTTGTGACCTGTGGAAATGTTATGGTGACACCTGCCACTTGGTTTACAAGTATGTCCACAGTGAACTCAATATGTCTTCCAGTAGGCAGGTTGTCAAATCCAAAATCAACATCCCCTGTTACTTCATAGAATGTGTAGTTTGAACCATAAACATTAAAGGATATTATCTGTGAGCTTGCACCAACTGAACCCTTGGTGTCATCGTATGGGTCACCAATCTGTACCCTAGTTTCAATTTGTAGTGCAGGATTTGCAGCTTGAAGACTGGTGTTATTTACAGAGGTAGCAAGAGATGTAGAAAATCTAGAGTACTGTTGCTGTTCCTTTTTCTTGTTGACATTCTTTCTGTCCCTTCGTTCATCATCCAGTGTGTATAGATGGTTTTTTTCATTTCCCATTATGCTGTCACCTTTGGTATTCTCCTGATGAATGTGTCATTGCTTTCCCAGTCCTTGCCATTAGTTACAGACAATGCTATTTCACCAACAACTAACTCTCTGGTATTTGCAACTGATGTGCTTCCAAGACTCTCCCAGAAGGTGGCATTTGGTGGTTGGTTTCCACCAGCACTGGTATGAACCAGAATACAATTGTAAATGACACCAGCATCCTGCACTACATCATTCAGGATGTAATCAGTGGCAGTAACCCAAGCATTTGTCAAGGATAATAGTTGGTCACTGTCAGGAATCAAAAATTGTTCCCTAAGATATACGGTATCCTGTAGTGAGACATCTGCCTTATCATTTCGGGTTAGCGTATATTGTTCAAACTCAAAGAACTCTACACTCCAGTCAGCAGTAGCTGCCCTCTGGAGCTGTTCTATGTTTGTGATATTTGGATAGTCTCTAAACTCTGGGAAGATGGTTCTGTTTGGTGTTACTCCCAGACTGCTTCCGTTCTCTATGGCAATTGGGGTCTTTACCCACTGTAAGTAGTCAATTATTCCATCAAAGGATACAGTCAATCCAGCTGGTCCAGGCTGGAACATGTCAAAGATACTTGGTATTATAATATTATTCCATAGATTTGGCATGTATCTGCCATGTTCATCATAACCTCCTTCTAACTGGAATCCCTGTATTCTGATTCTGCTGGGGATTAGTCTCTCACGAATCTCAAGTTCTGGTACAATAATATTTGTCACTATATTGGATATCCCAAATGGTGAACGTGCTCTGTACACAGGAGTAAAGTCACCAAAATTAAACTCAAATGATTGAACATCCTTTAGAAATCTGTATTTTTTCTTTTGTTTCCATAGAGTGCCATTGTCATCAATACACCACCATGAACAGGGGATGTCTCCAGTGAATGGTATAGTAGTGCCATCTGCTTGTATGTCAAGCTTGAATAGAAACTTTACACCAGTAATTTCCATCAAGTCAGCAGAGTCTGTTTCATTCCATCCTGCCTTTCCTGAATATGCAACACGTTGGTTATAGGCATCAAAGAATGGATGGTTGTTTAATTCCAGTAGAGTCTGTCCACCATACAGCTCACCAACCTCTTCAGTAATGCTGTTGAATGTATTGAATGGCCAAGGGGCTGTGAATGTAATCCACCATCCTACATTTCTGTAATGTGGAGTAAAAAACAGATTGAGTAGTGAAACACCAGCAGTTACTAGAAAGTTTGTTAGGAATTGAACATTTCGAGGGAATATGTTAGAAATTTGGTCTAGAACTCTTCGCCAGTCTGGGATGTCAGTGTCATCAGCAGTTGGTGTTCCATACTCATAAACAATTCTGACAGCAGAGTCATCTGTAAAGAATGTTGGTGGACCTGAACCATTCAATACTGGTGTGATGAGACCAGTGACATTTTCAATGATAGTGGGTGAATGAAGACAGTCATTTGCTAGGAACTGTCCATCAAGCTTTCTCCAGCCATCTGGTGTTCCACTGGCTGCCTGTCTGAATCTTCTATTGGCATTGTTTTCATCAGATGCTGCAAATTTAGCGTTTGCAACAAACTGCACATTCCACTCATACAGTCCTTCCAGTCTTACAACTAGCTGGTCAAAGTCAGCATGCTCCTTCATGACAAACCACTTGTCATCTATTCTTATGACAGCATTATTCTCGTATGGCTTGCCATTTGGGTCATTGCCTGCACCAGTACCAAAGGCATCCAGAGTAGGGTCAAATGCACCAGCACCTGTTCCAAGTGCTGCAACATCAACCAGTATTCTGGTTCCAGGATAGTAATCATTTTTTAGGAAAAGATATTCCCTCTGGTCTGCACTAAGATTTACAACCACATCTGTATTGCTTCTAAAGTAGACCCAGTCCCTTTGGGTCTCTACATCATTTATCACTATGTTGCAGTCAAGCATTTTTGGTGAGGTATCACTGTCTGAATCAAAAGCTGCTGCTGGATTGGTGCACTCATTCTTGTATATGGCAGCCTTGTCTATTGTAAATGGTGAATATTGTAAGGCATTGTCAATGTAATCTCCTATAGCAATGGGAGTCCAGTTGGGACCAACTGCTGGTTGTACACCAGTGTTTATGGTGTCTGCCTGCCAGACCTGTGGAGTTGTGGAAGTAATGTCTGTAAATGACTTGTCAAATGCCACAAAGGTTCCAATAGGATATGTTCTGGCATTGTCATAGTTTGATGTTCTTTGGTAGAATTCCAGTCTTGCACGATAGATGTCTCCCTGTCTAGGGGTTCCACCACTTCCAGGTCTTCCTCGTGCAACCACAACAGTTCCTGTAACAGTCTGTTTTACCTTGTCAACAACCTGTATTGGTTGGTACACTGGGTCACCAGTGATTGTAACAAATGGGTCACCAGAATTGTTTGTTCCCTGTGAAATAAAATTGATTCTCATCAAATTCAAATCACCATCAACATCTTCATAGATGATGGCAAATCTGTCTCCTCCTCCACCTGCTGCCACACTGAGATTGGCTTGCTTTACCGCTTCCAGTATGGCATCCAAGCAGTTGTCAATATACTGAAAGTCCCAAAAGTTTGGATTGAAATCAGGCAGCTCATTGGTGGTGTCTAACAGTGTGGGTTGCGTGAGGGAATTTTTGGAATTTCCATAGACAGTGAGAATCTTTTGCACTATATCCAAGTGAGAGATAGGAGGGTCAAAGAAACCACTGAATGGTATGAGTGCAAGATTTCTTTCTCGACCTTCCAGAGTTAGTGGTAAAAGATATGAAGCCTGTCTTGTTGCCTGTCCCAGATTGTTAATTATCTCAAAAATATGACGGTACTGATTCCCATCAGAATCAATGTAAGCTATTCTTATTCTGTTAAACTGTTCTATTATTGGTGTAGTTCCATTTCTGCTGTCAGTGGTGAACTGCCCAAAGTCTCCCTGAAGTGTCAGGGCACTTGTACTGATTCTTCCATCCGAATAAAATATGGTCTTGTCTAGAGTGTGAATAAAATTTGAAATATCAGTAAAAACTCCACCAGATGAAATGTGTTCAATAACATACGTTCCCATTACGGCTGAAACGCTCCCAAGAGTGTATGGTCTCCAATGTATTTTAGCTGTACAATATAGGCATTGAGTGCTGGGTCATCTGGGTTTGGCACTTGCCTAAAAAGAAGAAATTTGTATCCACCAACTGCTGTTGGTTCTACATCCAGTTCTGAATTATCATCATTCAGTAAACCAAATCTTGCCTTTCTAAAATCATCATCCTGAGTTTTTCGGTAGAACATATCCATTAAAGTTTTTAGAACATTTACAGTGGGAGCAATCTGTCTTACCTGTGTAAACTTTATCTCAATATCCGCTCTAGCAGTTCCAGTATCTGGACTGGTTGGGTCTTCTGACTGGGCATTGGATGTATCTGTCTGTCTTTTTGAAAATTCTATTGGAATACAGTAGACTAGGGTGATTCCATCAGCATTTGTAATTTTTAGAGTAGCTTGAGCAGCAGTATTGTTTACTAGAGACAATGCATAGTAGAGTGTAAAATTTTCAAACGCAGTCATTATTCATACCCCAAACATATATCCATAAGCACTGTCCCGAAGTCCAACTCTTCCACTCCTTGCCTCATTTGCATCCACTAAACTGTTTCCCTTAAAGTCTGGGTCTCCCACAACAAAGCCAACTGTGTTCACTGTAATCACTGGGTCATCACCTAGTAATCTTCTGTACTGTGTAGTTCTATCATACTGTTGATTTAAAAATTCTTCTTGGGAATATCTATAGTCTTCATTTAATGGACCACCCTTTACAGCAAAGGCTTGTATGAGAGCCTTTGTTAGTTCAGGACCACCCATTAGAGCTCCTATCATTGCAGCAGCCAGTGCACCATAGGGACCAGCCCTTCCTAGCATAGTTATGAATTGTTTCTCCATAAAGGGACCTGGACTTGATGCAAGATTTTTGAGATTTGACAATCCCTTGCTGTCAATGTCTTCAAGAGCCTGTGTGATATTTTTTACACTTTCAAGTTCTATTCCCTCTTCCTCAAAGGCATCCTCTATTGCTTCTTGTGAGGCTTGGTTCACCACATCTTCTATGACATCCTGCATGTCAAGACCACCAACAGAAGCTACAAGCTCAACCTCCAGTGTGATTACTGCCTTTTCATTTGTTACACTCATTCAAATTCCCTCTTGACCAGCTTACCAGCCTCTGTTGTTAATCTTTTCTTTCCTATCTGAAACCCACGTTCCATTACCTCCGTTCTCGGTACACCAGCAACATAGTGACCTTTTGAAAATATAATGTCTCCCTCTCTTGATTCACCTTGAAAGAAAATTGCACTTGGATTGCTTCCTTCTCTTGCAGGGAAAGCCAGCACGCCTCCCTCTTTGAGAGGTTCAATCCAGTGTGTATCTGTACCATAATTGAACCAAATAGCTAGGGGTTTGAGGTCTGTTCCCCATGTATTAATTATCTCACCCTTGTTTGGTTCAGTTCTTCTGAATTGTACACCATCAATGAATCCCTGTGGCATGTTGGCAGCATAGGCCAGTGATTTTATTTCTGCAACTATTGTTCCATTCATTAATGGTTCCATGTAATCATCCAATAATTCATTGATGTTTCGTTTGACATCCTCTCGCTGTGTTGGAATAAATTCTTCAGCAACTAATTTGATTGGCATAGTCACTCATGTTGCAGTGCCAGCTATGAGTAGCTTTATTGTTGCCTGTGCCTCACCACTTTCTGGAGCCAGTTCCTTGTATTCTTCAAGAGCAGCAGAGTATGTATCATCAGTGTCATCTGGAGAAGCACCACCAATGTTTAATCCGTTAATTTTCCAGTTGTTAAATGATAGTGCACTTCTTGAATTCAGTAGATTGTCAGTTTCTAATTGGGTCAGAAGGTCTTCTGTCAGAGCAATGGTAGCTTCTATTTCACGCACTCTCCATTGCCATGTGTACACTGGACCTGCTCTGGTGTTGGTGACATTTCTGACACGTGTTCCGCTAAATTTTACATCTGAAACAAGAATAACCTCTTCCGCTAATCTAAACAGTTGAACAGCCTGTGATGGGATAATCTTAGTGATATCTCCAAGAGCCATGTGAGAATTATCACTAATAACTATAAAAAGTGTCTAGTTTAAGGTCTGAATGTTGATTTTTGTTGTGGTCTGCAAATGACATTTATTGCCTGTACAGCAGGATTTGAGCTTCTCAATACATAGGGAATTGAAACCACCTCATTAGTCACTGCGATGAAATCGGAAGGAATTCCAGGGTCTGCCATGATTAGATTGGATTGGTAGACATTCCTTACTATGGTGCTGATTTGCTGTAGTGTCTTTAGGGTCTTTTCCTTTGTAATTTCTCTTGCTACTATGACATTGTAGAATTCCAGATAATAGCTTCTTGCTCCAGCAAGAGTCCTAGAGTCTCTTCCAGTATAGTCCATTCTTGGTATTGGATTTCTTGAATATGATACAAAAATCACAGGAACAACTGCATCATTCACTGACTGTCCTATGGGTGGCTCTTGTGCCAAGACATCCACAATAAGATTGTCTCCAGCACTAGGCGGATAGCCACTAGGGAAAAGAAGAGTGTTTGACTTTAGCATCAATACACCACGCTCTATGAAGACATCCAGTTCTGGAACGGATGAGATTGTACTCACAAAATATCACTCAGGCCATAGGATTGGCTGTAAGGGATTATTTCATCTGGATAGGCGTTACTTACCATTGTTCTTGTGTTGGCATTTTCTGGTTGTGACATGAGAACTTTCTTTATTGCATCCTTGTCTTCTTTGTAGAGATTTTCAAAGTTGGCTGTGTTTACAGCACCATCATCAACCTGTTTGAGTCTTTGTGCAAACTTGAATGCTATTCCCTTGGCAATTTCCATTGCTGCTCCATCTACTTTTAATGGAAGCTTGTCAACCCATCTGTATAGAAAACCATCAACTGCACGATTTGCATTTTTTGCATAGTTATTGTATCTGGTTTGCTGGGCAGTTGGTAGTGCTGCCAGAGTAGTGCCATAGTGTGCTACCAGTTCTGTTGATGTGACATATATGGTTAATACAAATGGGTCAGCTTCTTTTGACATATTATGGGATACCTGCTGTAGTTAATCTATCTTTAATTTTTGCTATTTCCATTGTATTGTATTTTAGTTGTTCTTCAAAAGGTTTTGGTGGTTCTGGCTCAGGTTCGGGTTCTGGAGGAGGGTCACTTGGATATGTTGGTAATCCTATTGTATATTCAATGTAAAAAATAAATTGTTTATGGTATTCCTTCATTGGGAAAGCTCCATGTTCCTTGATAACATCTGTTCTAGGTACTGCTCCATTATCAGGGTCGTTTGGTACTATCCAGTATGGCCTCTCATCTAGATAGCCTTCCAAATTATTATCTGTTTTTTTAAATGCACTTGTTACCCTAT
>SDBV01008105.1_pt1 | contig 14226 bp, 12 predicted proteins | sample 2277081 | NCBI WGS metagenome assembly SDBV01 (sample SAMN10402039, study PRJNA504765) | marine sediment metagenome | isolation source: marine sediment core GS10_PC15, 223 cmbsf | place: Arctic Ocean: Southern Knipovich Ridge | collected 2010
ACGTAATGGTTCAGGTTACCGGCGCGTTCGCCGGAATAGCGGTCGGGGTGGCACTCGGAATTCGGTACCTCGATTTCGATGCAGGCGGCCAGTTTTGGAAAAGGGCAGTGCGCTTTCTCCTGGGAGTGGCCGTGGTTGCTGCGATCTTCTTCGGCATGCGCATCATCTTCCCCGGAGAAGGTGAATCGCTTTACGCAATATTTCGATATATCCGCTACGGCTTAGTTGGGCTGTGGATCAGCCTAGGGGCGCCCTGGCTCTTCCTGCGGGTGGGCTTAGCTGGAGCGAGAACTGCAAGTGCTTGAAACCGGTGCGAGATGAAGGCAGGAGGTGGGAGATGACCTACGTATTGCGTTTCGATGAAGTGGGCAAGGACAACATTCCTCAGGTAGGCGGAAAGGGGGCTAACTTGGGCGAAATGGTCGGTGCGGGGCTGCCCGTTCCGCCCGGATTCTGCGTCACTGCCCAGGCCTACAAGGACTTCCTCACAGAAGCTGGACTGCAGGAGCCGATCGACGAGATTCTTGCAGACATGCAGCCAGACGTTATGGAAGACGTGAAGGCCCGCAGCGAAAAGATCCGGGACCTCATCACCCAATCCCCCATCCCTGCCGCGATCGAACAAGAGATTACGGAGGCTTATCTGGCGCTCTGCAAAGAACTTGAGCAGCCAGAACTGCCGGTAGCGGTTCGTTCATCGGCAACCGCCGAAGATCTCCCGGGAGCCTCCTTTGCCGGACAGCAGGATACCTACCTGAACATTCGCGGCGTGCCCTCCTTACTCGAACATTCCCGCCTCTGCTGGGCCTCGCTTTGGTCACACCCGGCGGTCACGTATCGGCATGAGCAGGGGTTCGAACACGACAAGGTGTTCCTCTGTATCGTGGTGCAAGCCATGATCGAAGCCGAGGTAGCAGGAATCCTGTTCACCGCTAACCCGGTAAACGGCGATCGTGACGAGGTGCTGCTAAATGCCAGCTGGGGGTTGGGGGAAGCGGTAGTCTCGGGGATGGTTACTCCAGACACGATCACAGTTCGCCGATCCGAGGCAAGGATCCTCGATTATGCGATCGGATCTAAGGAGATGGCTATTCACTATGCGGACGGCGGTGGAATTCTGGAAATAGATACCACCGAAGACCAAAGAACTAGCCAGGCTCTCTCCGATGAGAGCGTGCTTGAACTCGCCGAAATCGGCGGAGACATCGAGGAGCACTACGGATCCCCACAAGACATTGAATGGGCGCTGTACAAGGGGAAGTGGTATGTGCTCCAGTCCAGACCGATTACTACTCTGCGTGAGCAGGTGGACGAGTACAACCGATCCATGTTTATCGAAATCTTTCCGGATCCACTTTCGCCGGTGTTCGCCTCCATCATGGTGCCCCTGTTTGGATCCATGTTGGATTTCACCTTTAAATACTGGGGTTTTAGCCTGCCGAAAGACCGAGCCGCAGTCGGGCTCTACTACAACCAGCCTTACTTGAACAAGAACTATATCGAGGCTGCCTTCTCCACGCTCACGCCGGAGGTGAGCGAACCCCTGGTATCCGCGATCACGAACCCCTTCGGCCGCCACGGAGCAGAGACCAGGCGCGAGCTTTCGTTGCCTTATGTTCGGCTGGTGCTAAACACTCTGCGGTTCATGATCCGATTCCCGAAGCAGATGCCGGGCCTCATCGCTAACTATCAGGATCAAGTGGCAACCCTGGAGGCTATGCCTCTTGAGGAGGCATCAGATCAAGAGCTCATCGATACCGTAAGGGAGCTTGTGTTCGATGATGCCAGCCCGCTGGTCAATTATGACTTCCTCATGATTGCAGTTATTAGACGCAACTACGAATTGCTGGGTACCTTTTTAGAACCTAGCTTCGGCGAGCGGACTGAAGAGCTCCGGGCCAAGCTCATTTCGGGCGTTACCGGTAATGTGACCATGGAAACTAATAAACACCTGTGGGATCTTGCCCAGACGGCGAAAGCCTCTCCCGAAGTAACCCGTGTCCTACGCGAAACGGACGAGCATGACGTCGGCGCGGCCCTGCGTGACATGCAAGAAGCCGCACCCTTCCGTGAGCATCTGGATACCTTCCTCAGCGAATACGGGCATCGCGAGATCCGCATGGATATTTACTATCCCACCTGGGGAGAGGCCCCCGCGCCCGTCTACAGTTTTGTCCGAGGCTATCTGGACGCGGATGAGTCGCAAAGCCCGCACGTTCAGCAGGCGCGATTGGTTAAGGAGCGGAATGAGCTGACGGAAGAGGCGCTGGCCGCGGTCGAACAGGGCCTGGTCGGCCGGTATTTGCTCTCACCGATCTTCCGCTGGGTGCTCAATCAGACTCAACTCCATACCCGAGAGCGTGACACCATGCATTTCGAACTCACGCGTCTCTTCCCTCTGGCCCGCCGGCTACTGCAAGAACTTGGTCAGCGCTGGGCGCAGCGCGGGCTGATCGATCAACCGGAAGACATCTATTTTCTAACTCTGGCTGAAATGGATGAAGTGGCAGAACGTCAGGAATCTGCGAAAGACAAGGTTCTAGAAGCGCGCCAGGAGTTTGATGCCAATCTGCGCCGGCCGTGGCCCAACATCATCCGCGGCGAAGAGGAGATCTATCCGCAAGCAGAAATTACGGAAGGCGACATGCAAGGGGTTGCAGGCAGCCCAGGCGTTGTATCGGGCCCCGCGCGCGTCATTCGAGGGCCGGACGAGTTCGGCACTTTGCAGCGCGGCGAAATTTTAGTCGCGCCGCTCACCAACCCGACCTGGACCCCTCTCTTTGCCGTCGCGAGCGCGGTGATTACCGAGGTTGGAGGAATCCTCTCGCACGGCGCCATCGTCGCAAGGGAATATGGCATCCCCGCGGTTATGTCGGTACCCGGCGCGACAGTCTCCTTGAGCGACGGTCAGATGATTACGGTCGATGGAAATCGAGGAGTGGTAGTGGTTGAAGGGGTCGAAACATGATCCCTCAGCTACTTGGGCTTGCGATTGCCGGGTATCTATTAGGATCGATTCCCGTCGCCTGGATCGTTGCCAAACTGGTAACCGGAAAGGACCTGCGCACGCTGGGCAGCGGTAACGTAGGCGTCATGAACGTGGCGTTGAGCGTCACGCGTTGGGCGGGTCTGCTGGTATTCCTCGGGGAACTGTTCAAAGGGGTTTTGGCGGTCTATGTGGCATTCCAACTTGTTGCGTGCGGGGGGTCGCTTTTGGGCTCTATCGAGTGCCAGCTTGCAATCGGAGTCACCGTGTTGGCCACCGTTATCGGTACGCGTTGGATGGTCTGGTTGCGCTTTGCCGGCGGCCGGGGAAATACGGTCGGTTTGGGAGCGATGATTGTTTTATCCTGGCAGACGCTGGTCATCGGGTTAGCGATTTGGGTGCTGGTGCGTCTGCTCAGCAAAAGCTCGTTCTGGGCAACTCGGATCAGCCTACTCACCTGGCCTTTTGTATTCGGCCTACTGACAGGTTCGATCGTCTTCTTGGTCTTCGGGCTGGCACTGAGCGGCGTTTACTTGACCACCCACGAGACCGTCACCGACGATCATACAATTTTGAAGAAACGATGGCCGAGCCTCTGGGCATTTGTGATCGGCCCCAAACGCCGAAGAGAATCCTGATAGCCTGACCCACTGAGCGCTCGCTGATTAGTACCTCCTTCAAGGGGAAATCATCGCAAGAGACAACCCATTAACGAGAGCCTGTACGCCTCCTTAACGCGGCCCTGCTACCTCGAGCTCATATCCAAGGAACAGGAGCGCTCAGATGGCACACAACGGAGTATCGGCACTCAACCCTACCGAGCAAACAAATAATTGGTTACGGCGTGTAGCTTATGTGCTGGTGGGCGCATTGGCCAGCGCACTGGCTCGATCCCTGGTGCGGAGGGGACACTTTAGTGGCCTCAAGTCAAACCTGGCCGTGATCCACGGGCTCTCGCAAGATTCGCCAGACCTCGAAGAAAAAACTATTGAGAACCTGAGCATCGCCTTCGTCTGCTACGTGGACTTCTTCATCATTGCCTGCAGAGGCCCAGACGCGATCGACGCGGCCTGCGACCTGGATCCAGACAGCTTACGTCTCATCGAGAGTCACCTGGAGCACGGCAAAGGCGTGGTCCTGGTGGCCGCACACTCGAGCAGCCTCGACATCTTTATGCTCGCAATGAGCAGACATTTCCCAGGGACGCAAGCCCTCACAATGCCGCAGCCGAAACTAAATACTCGGATCATGAACCGACTAAGGGGTAAGTACGGCATCCTCCTGACCCCTATTTCGTCGGCCAGCCTGCGAACCGCCGTAAGGCATCTGCGTGGAGGTGGAATTGTTGGCATCGCGGCCGACGTGCCGACCCAGTACGGTGCGCAGCTCAACCTTTTCGGAAAGCCTTGCCAGCTGCCGATCGGCCACACCCGTTTGGCGGCTGCCACGAACTCGGCCATTGTGGTGGGAGTTTCACAACGAGTCGGCCCCGGGAAATATCGTGGATTCGGAATCGATGTGCCGCCCAGCGGTGGTGACGAAGAAGATTGGGCGGCCGTAGTTCTAGAAGTGTTGGAGCAACACATCATGGAAAGGCCGCAAGAGTGGTTTATGCCGCCGCCGCTATGGCCATCGCCGACGGTTTCCGAAGCTCCACTGCTATTTCAACACCGGCTTCCTCCGGCGTTGACAAGCCGCTTGATTCGGGGATAATCACGAACATCGGCAACGACGGAGGAAAGTAGGCGACGGAAACTCGCCAGGGAGGTGGGGGCGTGACTGAAACCTTCACCCGAGAAATACCCGCCGAAGTTCCCTCCTGAGCCGCCCGTGGGAACGCTCCAGAGTCAGATCCACCTGAGGGCAAGTAGTTCGGGCCGGAGTCCAGCCGTTATCATCTGGAGGCCGATCCACGGTGATCGGGAATGAGAGAGCCGGAACGGCTAACAAGGGTGGTACCGCGGGTGCTCCCGTCCCTTGAATGGGCGGGAGTTTTTTAATTGCGTGAAGGAGGCTTATGCAGGAACAACTAGACAAGCTGGTGGAGCAGGCGCTCGCTGGGTTGAGTAAGGTGTTCGACGAGCAAGAGCTGCAGAACTGGCGGATCAGACACCTGGGGCGCTCGGCAGAGGTAGGCAAGGTCCTGGAAGGACTGCGCAAGCTCCCGGCAGAAGAGCGACCGGCGGTCGGTCGGCGGGTGAACGAAGTCAAGTCCAGCCTGGAAAAAGCCTTCGATGAAAAGGTGCAGGCACTGCGGTTGCAGGCGCTCGAGCGTTCGCTGGGAGAAGAGAAACTTGACGTCACGCTCCCGGGACTCCCACCCAAGCGCGGAAGAATCCACCCTTCCACCCAAACGATGCGAGAAATTATCAGCATATGGGCCGAAATGGGATTCCAGGTCTATCGCTCAAGGGAGGTAGAGACGGACGAGTACAACTTCGGCCTGCTTAACTTCCCGCCACACCATCCGGCGCGCGATATGCAGGACTCCTTCTACACCACCGACCCGGAAGTCATCCTGCGGACCCACACTTCTCCGGGACAGATTCATGTGATGCGCGAGCGAGCTCCCGAGCCGATTCGAGTGGTCTTACCTGGCATGTGCTTTCGCCATGAGCAAATTACGGCCCGATCTGAAATTCAATTCAATCAGATCGAGGGCCTGGCCGTAGGATCCAACATCACGATGGCCGATCTCAAGGGCACGCTCAGTGCATTTGCGCGCCGTTTCTTTGGCCAGGACGTCCGCACGCGATTTCGCGGATCTTACTTTCCCTTTACAGAGCCTTCGGCAGAGTTGGACATCGAGTGCTTTGTCTGCGGTGGGGACGGCTGCCCAGTGTGTAAACGCACCGGTTGGCTGGAAATCCTCGGCAGCGGGATGGTGCATCCAACGGTGCTTGAGAATGGGGGCTACGACCCCTCGATCTACAGCGGGTTTGCCTTTGGTATGGGTCCGGAACGCATCACGATGTTGAAGCATGGAATTGAAGACATTCGCTACTTCTGGGGTAATGATCTGCGATTCCTGGAGCAGTTCTAATGGGCGAGTCGATGGGTAGTAGGACGGACAGATGAAAGAACTACAAGCAGTTCTAATGAACTGCCCAGGGAATGGAAGGGTGCTTAGATGAAGGTTCCTTTGTCGTGGCTGAGGGATTTCGTCGATATCGAGGTTCCAGTCGAAGAACTCGTACGGAAACTTACGCTGGCTGGGCTGGAAGTAGAGCAGATCCGGTATGTCGGGCTGCCGATGCCGGAAGGCGCACATGCTGAAACGAAAGTAACCGGTCTTGCCTGGGACCCAGAAAAGATCGTAGTGGGGGAAATTCTTGAAGTCATGCCTCATCCAAATGCCGATCGCCTGGTGCTCACACGGCTCAACGATGGCAAGCAGGAGCACACCGTGCTTACCGGTGCGCCGAACCTGCTTGATTTGAAGGACTCCGGCCCACTGGAGACTCCTATGAAAGTGGCATATGCCAAGGAAGGATCCCAGATCTACGACGGCAAGCAGGCCGGCCAGGTGCTCATGACGCTAAAGCCGGTCAAAATCCGCGGCGTCGAGTCATCCTCTATGGCTTGCTCCGAGAAGGAACTCGGGATTTCAGATGAGCACGGTGGAATCATCTTGCTGGATGACGATGCTCAGCCCGGCACACCGCTGGCCGAATACATGGGAGATGTCGTTCTCGATATCGATATCCTTCCAAACATCGCCAGAAACGCCAACATCCTGGGCGTGGCAAGGGAAACCGCAGCACAACTCGGTGTTTCGCTGAAGACACCTTCGTATAAGGTGGACTGGAAAGGCCCCGCTATCAAAGGTCGCGTGGATCTGGACATTCGAGAGTCCGAACTCAATCCACGATTTGTTCTTGGTTTGATCGAAGATGTGAGCATCGGCCCGAGCCCATTTTGGATCCAGCGCCGATTGCACCTGGCTGGAATGCGCCCGATCAACAACGTGGTCGACGCAACCAACTATGCGATGCTCGAGATCGGGCAGCCATTGCATGCGTTCGACTACGACGTGCTCATCGAGCGGGCGGGAGACGGCACGCCGACCATCATTACACGCTTACCCGAACCGGAAGAAACCCTGACCACACTGGATGGTGAACAGCGTCAGCTCGACGACTTTACGATCCTGGTCGCCGATACGGCAGGGGCGCTCTCCATTGGCGGCGTGATGGGCGGCGGCGAATCCGAAGTCAGCGAGAACACGAAACGTGTGCTGCTCGAAGGGGCGGCCTGGGACTTTATCAATATTCGGAAAACGGTGGCCGCGCAATCTCTACCCTCTGAGGCCGCCTACCGCTTTGAGCGCGGCGTGCATCCTGCCATGGCAGAACGTGGGGTCCGAAGGAGCCTCGAACTGATGCGCGAGCTTACAGGCGGAACGGTAGCCGAAGGACTAATCGATGAGTATCCAACCCCGCCAGATGTCCCGTCGATCGAGATCACGCAGACCGACATCGAACGCTGGCTGGGAGTCGAACTTGAACTGAGCGAGGCCGCCTCGTTGCTGGAGCGGCTGGAATTCTCAACTGAGATGAATGAGAACCGCCTGAGCGTCTCTCCACCTGACCACCGTTTGGACATCGGCGAAGGGGTGGTCGGGAAGGCAGACGTGATGGAAGAGGTGGCACGCGTCTACGGATACGACCGAATTCCAGAGACCCAGATCGCGGACCGAATCCCGCCTCAGCACGCTAACCCGCGCCTGGACGCGGAAACTCGCGTAAGGGACCTGCTTGCCTCTATGGGCCTTCAGGAGGCGGTTACCTATCGGCTGACATCGCCCGCTCGGGAGGCGAAGGCGCTCGCTTCGCAAGGCACGGAAGACCGGGATTACATCCGATTGGTAAATCCGATCGGAGAGGAGCGCAGCGCGCTCAGACAGGATTTGCTGGCCAGCGTGCTAGAGGTGGTCGCTAAAAACGTACGTTTTCAGAAGCGAATTGCATTCTTCGAGATTGGGCCGATCTTCATCCCAATTCCGGGGGAGCAGCTTCCTGAAGAGAAGGGCCAGATAGCGATCGCGATGCGTGGCCCGAGAAGTCCCCTTAGCTGGCAAGCCACGGAGCAAGGCGATATGGATTTTTACGACATGACCGGTGTGCTCGATGGGCTGCTGGCCGGGCTGCATGTGGACAATGTCTACTATGAGCCGACCGATCACGCTGCTTTCCACCCTGGCAAGTGTGCCAGCATCCTGGTTGATGATAGAGAGCTGGGGGTCATGGGAGTGGTGCATCCCATGGTTGCCGAACGTTTCGAAAGTTCGGATACCGTGATCGTAGCGGCCAACCTGGATCTCGAAGCCTTATTTGAGCGGATTCCGGAGCGCTATCCGATCCCGCCGGTGCCGGCCTTCCCGCCGGTACTCGAGGACCTGGCCTTTGTTGTGGACCATGAAACACCAGCAGGACGCCTTGAAGCCTTAATCCAGGAGACTGGAAAGCCTCTGGTGGTTGGAGTTTCAGTCTTCGATTTATACGAGGGTGAGCAGGTCGGGCGCGGCAAGAAGAGTCTTGCCTTCTCGATTGTGTATCAGGCCGATGACCGGACGCTGACCGACAAAGAAGTAGCCACGGTGCGGGATGAGATCGTCAAGCGATTGGAGAAAGAACTTGGGGCGAAGCTGAGGGACTACTAGGCTTCGGCGGTTTCTTCTGCTTCTTTGGCGTATGCTTCCGCCCGGCTGAGGGCGACGCTCGCAAGATGTCCCACAATCATCAGCAGGTCGTGGTCCACGTCGGTAAACTCGCGATCGTAATTCTTGGTGATGGCCTCCAGCGCACCCAGCACCTGGTCGCCATCCATCAGCGGCACGGCGGCTAGGGAACGAGTGTGAAATCCAAACGACTCATCGATCTTTGGATACCAACGAGTATCATCTCGAACGTTGGTGAGAAACAGCGGCCGCTTGTTTTCGGTAACCCAACCGGCGATTCCCTTGCCGGCCGGTAGTCGGTAGCCCGAGAGCCGATCGCGCGCTTCGCCGTGTACAACAGCAAACACCAGTTCGCCCGTATCTTCATCGAGCAGCAAGAGCGAGCCGTCGCTCGCGCCAACGACCGCAACCGCGGATGCCAGCAGGTCGTCCAAAAGCACAAGCACGTCCGTTGTGGGGGTGATGCGCTGAATGATCTCTTGCAGTGTGCTCAAGGCGCGCACCGAAGAGCGCAGTACCTGGAGCTCGTCTTTGAGATCGCGGTTTTCGTCGGTAAGGCGGGCGACTTCCACCTGCAGGAAGCGAACCGGATCACTTCTCTCCATACTGAGAGCATAATAGCATGAGTTTTTTTACGGACAAATCAGAAGGAGGTCATGCATTGAATTTGTATTTTGCGTGCTCATTAACGGGAGGCCGGCAAGATGAAAATGCATACGGGATTATCGTCTCCCATCTCGAGGGTGCAGGGCACGAGATTCCCACCGCTCATCTGGCAGATCCTGGTGTCATGGATCTCGAAAAAGTGACCGAGGCGGATGAAATCTACACGAGAGATATTCGCTGGATTAAAGACTGCAATGCATTAGTTTCAGAAGTTAGCACGCCGTCACACGGCGTAGGGTATGAGATCGCCTATGCGCTGGGGCTTAGCAAACCTGTATTGTGTTGTTACCGGGAAGGCGTCACGGTTTCCAAAATGATCCTGGGGAACGATTCGTCGGGTCTGACGGTAAGGAACTACCAGGACGAAGTTGAACTGCGCGAAATTCTGGATCAATTTATCGCCGATTTGGCTTGATCAAAGCGGAGGTGAGGTCACAAGCCCACAAACGGCATGGAAGAGCTCGACCGTATGAAATTGCGGTCAGCGACGGAACTTAGGGAGGGGTGGGTGTGTAAGTTGGCGTCGGGGTGTTTGAGGGAGTCGGCGTATTGGTCGGAGTTGGGCTGGGAAGTGGCGTGAACTTCGGAAGTGCCTGGGTGTCACCGACCACCGTAGAGTACTCCCCCCACAGATAGCAAAACTCGCCCTGGCGGTCTGGGTTCGTGATGTACCAGTAATTTGGAACGGTGCTAAGCGCAACGACTTCTTCTGTCTCACCAACAAGAAGGGCGCCCAGAAGGTCATATGATCGCCCCGGTCCTGTTCGGCAATTGGTATTGATGGAAATGCTCACCATTGGGATTCCAGGGGCAGTACTCGTCGTAGTCGCCTGCGCAGGCGGAGGGGTCGCTGACTGTTCCGGGACGGATTGAGTGGCGGTTGGCACTGTATCAACTTCAGTGACCTCCGGAACCGCCGACTCTGATACACGCGCTTCCACGGTACCTGCGATGGCGGTCTCTGCTTGCCCTGCAGGCTCGTCGGTGGGGCTGGATGTGGACAAGTTGCATGCCAGCCCGCCAGCCACGAGGGCGATCGCTACCAAGCTAAATCGAATCGGGGGTCCGTAGTTCTCCGTCACTTTAGGTCGCCTGTAAGAAGTCTAATTCATTTGAACCGAACCGCGCTTCAATGCTTTAGTCGTCCGGAATTCTGAAGTAGGCAATCTTAATCACGCAATCTCCAGCACCCCAATCCTCCGTACACAGCTTAATGTTCGCCAACCCATTGTTCCCCGCCCGAACCGGACTGATAGGAATAACGATATATGCTGCCGCACCGGGCGGGAAATAGTTGCCGTGCCCTGGAGGGCAAAAGGAGGGGATGGGTGCAAACGGGTGCCGGTCGACCGCCGGACCGTGGATGTTATCGTCGGCATCCAGGTCCTGTACCAAGATCCTCGCGCTCTGAAACGTTGTGCGACTGTTATTGACGACCGTGAAGGAAACATGCAAAGAGCCGCAGCGCATTGAGCTGTGGTAATACAGGATGAAATCCATCTTTGGCACGGGAGCAGGTTCTGGGGTCAGCACTGGCAACGTGCTGAGATCCCCGACGATCGAAGCGTGTTCTCCCCCCAACCAACAGTATTCGTCGACCTGATTTGGGATAGCAATGTACCAAAAATCCTCTACTGAACTGCGGGCTGCGACTACTGCTAACTGTCGCGGCTGCAGCGAGGCGACCAGGGGGTATGCGGCACCTGGACCCGTCCGGCAATTAGTCGCAGTCTTCACACTAGCGATAGGAGGTAGCGGAGTTGGAGTGATGGATGGAGTGGGAGAGAGGGTAATGGTGGGGGTTAGAGTGGGTGTGGGGCTTGGCGTTGGCGTGGACGTCATCGGGGGAAGACTGGCCAATGCCTCGACCGTGCTCATCACTGCCGTTTCAAAGAGATCGCTGTCGCTCGGAGTGGATGCCGAGCAGGCGACCAGAACCGATAAGCTAACAATCGAGATGAGAGTTGTTCGGAAACCAATCACGCCAAACTCCGCACGAGAACCCTGAGATTCCGGCGGAGTATAACAGCCGATGTGGGCCTGGCGCGGTGCTCAATCCGGAGAGTCTTGACGGTCAAAATTTGAATCGGTATACTAGCGCGCACAGTCAGACGTCTGGGTGTCCCCCTCATCTAGATGTCTGCCTGTACTTTTAAAGAGGAAACGCGACTCGCTCAGCACCCCACCTCGTCAGGAAACATTCGAGCAGCTGCAGCTCACAACCCCAATTTGCCAAGCGTTTGCTCTGCCTGCTCCAAGTCGTCTGGCGTGTTTACGTTGAAGAAACTCAGACCGTTTGGGTCGTACTCATCCAATGTCTCCTGCTCAACGATGCAGGTATGGACGCTTGGGAAGAAACTGATCATTCGCTTCTCTCCCGCTTTCAAGGCCTCGCGGACAGATGCGGCGCAGGACGTAGCGTAGATTGCATGCAGCGGCTGAAGCCTTCCTCCACGCCTGGGGATAACTACTTCTGTACCCGAATCGATCCCCACCATGTGTTCCAGTAACGGGCGGCTAACAAAAGGCATGTCGCAAGCCAACAACAGCACCCGCTCGCCACTGGCGGCCTCTAGCGCGGTCAGCAGGCCATCGAGCGCGCCTGCCCCGGGCTGGCGGTCACCCACCATTCTTAACCCCAGAAATGCATAGTCGTCGGGCTGGTTCGTCGTGATAAGAACTTCATCCCCAAGCCCGGCTACTCGCAGTAGTACATGCTCGATGAGCGGCTTTCCCCCCAGCGGAAGCAGTGCTTTGTCGCGGCCCATCCTGCTTGAGCGGCCGCCTGCCTGAATTGCGATAGTAATCATGAGCCGATTTTACCTGGGTGATATAATCCGCGGTCTTCGGCAAGAATCGCGTGCAGCCTAATGGGAAGAGCGTGAAGGTTCTACTGAGTTATGATCCGCTGCCTGAGCAGCGAGAAGAGTATTTCCGCTATGTGCTGGGTGAGTTCATACCAGCGATGGAAAACTTAGGCCTTCCGATGTGCGAAGCCTGGCACACGGCCTACGGCCCTTACCCGCTGCGTTTGATCGGCTTTATGGCGGATACTCCTGAGGCGCTCGAAAAGGGGCTTTCTTCGGAGGAATTCCAGGAGTTAGAAGGTCGGCTCCAGGAGTTCGTTGTGAATTACCGACGTAAGATTGTCCGGCAACAGCCGCGTTTTCAGTTCTAGTTCGCCCTCGTAATTACCCCCAAATTGCATCGCGGAGCCTCGATCGTGACTATTGTCACAAATTCACCTATAATGCAACGAGCCTTGGCCTCATTGATCCCCGCCCGCGACAAGCTGGCAATCATCACACCCTGGCCAGGGCTCCTTTGTTCTCTGGTCTTTCGCTCTCTATATTACTTCCAATTCCTTCCCCACAACTTCAAAAGCCGTTAGTCCCTGATCAAGATCCTCTCGACTGTGCGAGGCTGAGTTCATAACGCGAATTCGGGCTTTTCCACGCGGAACCGTCGGAAATCCGATCGCCATTGCGAAGACGCTCTCCTCGAACAATCGGCGGCTAAACTCCTGTGCTAGCGGTGCCTCACCAAGCATGATGGGGACGATAGGTGTTGCACTGAGCCCAGTGTCAAATCCGAGCTGTCCCACCTGCCCCTTGAAGTACTCTGTGTTTTTCCACAAGTGCTCCACAAGCTCCGATGAATCTTCTAGAAGATCAATAGCCGCAATACAGGCAGCGACATCAGGCGCCGTCATCGCGGAAGAAAATAAAAAGGGACGCCCGCGCTGGCGAAGCCAGTCGATAATCACCTGATTGCCAGTGACTGCACCACCGACTGCGCCGAAAGCCTTTGAGAGGGTGCCCACCTCGACATCGACTTTTCCATGCAGGTCGAAATGATCGACGATGCCGCGTCCGCCATTTCCTAGCACCCCCTCGCCATGCGCGTCGTCAACCATAAGCAAATAATCGAAATCCTGAGCGACAGCATAGATTTCATCTAACGGAGCAATATCTCCATCCATGCTGAACACCCCGTCGGTGACAATCAGTGAGTGGTTGTATCCCTCACCTTGATGCTCCTTGATCACATCCCGAAGACCCTGAGCGTCGGTGTGTGGGAAACGAACAATCTTTGCGCCTGACAATCGGGCTCCATCGATGATGCTGGCATGGTTTAGTTCGTCCGAATAGATCACATCGGCTTTGCCCACCAGGGCCGGGATGGTGGCCAGGTTAGCGTTGAAGCCCGATTGAAACGTGAGTGCGGCCTCGACACCCTTGAACGACGCCAGGCGCGCCTCCAGTTCGAGGTGAAGGTCCATCGTGCCGGCAATCGTGCGCACGGCCGCGGGCCCCACACCGTACTTTTCGAGTGCGGCCTTGGCGGCCTCCACCAGATGCGGGTGATTTGCCAGTCCCAGATAGTTGTTGGAGCAGAAATTGAGAACCTTCTGGCCGTCGACCACCAGCCAGGCTCCCTGCGGGGATTCAATCGTGCGGATCTGTGTGAACAGCCCCGCCTTCCGAAGGTCGGCGATCTCCTCCGAGATCCAGTCGGTCTTGGTCATGGGCACCCCCGTCGATTAGTTTGAGCGAATTGAGTTAGAAGACAAGCAATTCCAGGATGCGGTTCACCGGCCCGAGGATCAACGAGCTGAAAAAACCTCGGCCTGCAAATAGCAGCAGCATCAGCAGCATCGGGCCGTAGGGGCGGATCCGCGCCATCGTGGCCTGGCCACTGGGGGGCAGGAAGTAGGTGAGCACTTTTTCCCCATCCAGCGGCGAGACGGGAATCAGATTGAAAAATAGGAGGACTAGATTGAGGTAGATAAATGTAATCAAGAAGGACTGCATGTAGAACAGCGCGCCTCCACCGGCAACGACATTGTCGAAGAGGCCGGTCTGGAATAGAATGGAGTCCAAGATTGCTAGGA
>SDBV01008106.1_pt1 | contig 14226 bp, 11 predicted proteins | sample 2277081 | NCBI WGS metagenome assembly SDBV01 (sample SAMN10402039, study PRJNA504765) | marine sediment metagenome | isolation source: marine sediment core GS10_PC15, 223 cmbsf | place: Arctic Ocean: Southern Knipovich Ridge | collected 2010
CGGCGCAAACACTTACTTTCAATAAGATGAAACACATCTCCCTGCTTAAAAGAGCCACGTTATATGCTATGGTTCTGCTGGCAACAATTTCCTGCTCCCACTCAAATAAGAAAACCACCGTATCCATCGAAGGTGATCAGTTTTATATTGATGGGGAACCTACCTATAAGGATAAGTTCTGGGAGGGCAACAAAATTGAAGGATTGCTTATGAACTCCAGGATGGTCCAGGGCACCTTTGATGACATGAATCCGAATACTGCCGATCGGTGGAAGTATCCGGATACCAATGTATGGGACCCTGACAGGAATACCCGTGAGTTTGTGGCTGCCATGGATGAGTGGTATGCACACGGGCTGCTGTCATTTACCATCAACCTGCAGGGAGGAAGTCCCATGGGTTATGGAAATAAAGACTGGTACAACTCGGCCTTTGATGAGAATGGAGAATTAAGGCCCGAATACATGGAACGCTTGAAGAAGATACTGGATAAAGCAGAATCGCTGGGGATGGTCCCCATCATCGGACTATTTTACTTCGGGCAGGATCAATACCTGAAAGATGATGAGGCCGTTATCAATGCCACAGAGAACGCCATAGATTGGTTCATGGAGCAGGGATACAGGAATATACTGATTGAAGTGGCCAATGAATGTGACAACAGATCATATGACCGTGATATTATCAAGGCCGATCGCATACATGAGTTGATCAACCTGGTGAAATCAAAAAACAAAGATGGTTACAGATACCTGGTAAGCACCAGTTACAATGGCAACCAGATACCTCATCCCAATGTAATTCAATCGGCAGACTTCGTACTCATTCATGGGAATGGGGTAAAGGATCCGAAGCGGATTACAGAGATGGTTGAATTAACCAGGCAGGTTGAAGGCTACAATCCCATGCCCATTGTTTTCAATGAAGATGACCACTATGAATTTGAATCGGATACCAATAATTTTGTTGCTGCTGTTCGGGCGTATGCCTCCTGGGGCTTTTTTGATTTCCGCCGTAACGGAGAAGCATTTGAATCGGGCTTTCAAAGCGTACCTGTCGACTGGAAGATCAGTTCAGACAGGAAAGAAGCATTCTTTGTAAAAGTAAAAGAGATCACCGGGAATTAGATGAGTGAAAATAGTTAACAGAGATTCCTTGTTATTTATTATTTCTTATCTCTTATTTTTTACTTTTAACTTTTTATTTTTTGCACCTAAAAAGTAATGAGTTATATTTGAAACATTATTAATCTCCTTATGCACCTTAATCTAAACATAATCAACACCTTATTTATTTTGTCTGGATATTCATGCATACAATAGCTCAATTATTATAAATTTCAATTGCAAACACTAAAAACTAACAATGGAGACCATCAAACTACCGGAATCGGAACTTGCCGAGATGAAGCAATTTTACCAGGATGAGCTTGACAGGACTGCCAGGCGCCTTCAACATATCAGGACCATTCTGCAGCGCCTGGGCGTGAACGCCGAATTCATTGAAACAAGTATTCAGGCAGATCAGGGAAAACCGGCAGAAGAAATCGGACCATCATTATCAACTGTTCCGAGAACTAAAAAAAGAACCGGTAGAAAATCGAAATGGGAGTTGCTGATCATGAAACGGCTCCGGCAACTGAATAAACCGGTTACTTATGATGAGCTGACCGATGAGATCATGTCATTTACAAAACTTCCTGAAATCAAAAGAAACAGCACCAAGCAAGCTGTTGTTAATGTAATCTTCCGCCTGCGAAACCGGGATAAAAAACTTGACACATTCTCCATAGGGACCAGGGAAAAATACATAGCCTTAAAAAAATGGTTTGAAAAACCGGGCGAAATAAAAAAGGAATATGCTGCAAAAATTGTAAAACCAGAGTCCAAAATTAAAACTAAGACTGCAAGGAGAGGACGCCCAATGAAAAAGACCCACTCATGACGATTCACAAGTGGGCCGGGAGGAAAACCTAATCTAAATTGCCAGATTAGTCGATATAAAAACCCAAACGTATCTCAATCCTGTTGTAAACATCGGTGTAGTCATACTCCTGACCATTCCAAGCATATTTTTCCATATAAGAGATTTGCTGGTACCTGTACATGAGTTCAATATCCCAGGCGAAATGACTCCGGGATTTCACCTTCAGACCAACACCCACTCCTGCCAGCGGTCCGCCGGCATATTCATATTCTGTGTCATATTCAGTCTGGCTGGAAGCAAGTGGAAGCGAGTAACCGCCTTTGGCCATTACATATGGTACCACATCACCACCCAGCAGATCATATCTGAGATCCACAAACAATGGCAGATAGTTGGTTGTAAGGAATTCTATCCCAATACCTGCACCTGTAAACAGCCCCAATGAGTTGCGCCATCCGTTCACCATTAACAGGCTGAAAGGGGCCACCTGTGAATTATAGGAAGACCCGGCAAGGAATCCAATGGATGTCATATTCACAAATCCGCTTTTAAATTCCAGGGGCTTCTTTTCCTTACCAATTTCTTGCGCGTATGGCTCGGAGGTAATCTTCTCTACCTGGTCAATTTTATAAAACCAGATATTCCCGCAAAGATCCTGGATCTTTACATGTTCGGCAGGATCAATTTCCTGTATGTTGCCCCGAATTACACTCCCCGTCTTGAGGTAAACATGGTCCACCTCCTGAGCATTCAACGACATTGCGGCAACCAGAAGTGCAAGGATCAATAGCGGACCGGATAGGATATTTCTGTTCATGGTTTCGTTCTGATTTTTTGATTAAAGCTAACCTTCGATCCTTTTTTCTTGTTTTTTATGCGTTCTAATGTTTCACTTTCAGTCAGGATGATGGTTCATCTGAAAAGGTTGCGTCGGCCACGCAACCTGTAAGGTAGTTCACGCATCTTATGAGCAAAGTAATCTTAAACCTAAAAAATCAATACAATGAACCGGTCCATATTGCTTATCGCCTTACTTACCATGATCATCACCTCATGTGAGGACAGACGGTTCCAGACATATACAGCCAATGTGCCGCAATATATGTCCTATGAAGACCTCCGTGCCTCTTTCAAGGTCACCGCCGGTGAGGACCTGGTCAAGCCAGGGAAGATCTATTTCAAGGATCAGTATATGTATATCAACGAGTATCAGAAAGGTGTACATGTGGTAGACCTCTCAGATCCTTCTAACCCTGCCAAGAAAGCATTTATAAGCATTCCTGGAAATGTTGATTTGGCCATTCGGGACAACATTCTCTTTGCTGACAGTTTCATTGACCTTTTACTAATTGACATTTCAAGTCCCCTTCTGCCTGTTGAAATCAAGCGGATTGAAAAGATTTTTGAATATGTAATCCCTCCTTATGACATTGATTATCCCCTGGACCAGATTGACCAGGAGAAAGGAGTGATCACAGGGTACAAAATCAAAGAGATCACCCGGGAGATCAATAACCAGCCTTACCCGTGGCCCATGTACTGGGATTATAGTTCATTTGCTGAAGTCAACAGTGTCAGGTACAATGCACCGGCAGGCGGCGGTGGAAATACCTACGGTGTGGGTGGATCCATGGCCAGGTTCATTACTTATGATGATTATCTCTACACGCTGGAAAGCACTTATAAATTAAAAAGCATTGATATCAGCAACACAGACAATGTGGTTGTTAAAAACGAACAATACCTGTGGGGCAACATTGAGACCATATTTATCGCGGGAGAATACATGTATGTGGGATCCTCCAACGGAATGCACATCCTGAGCCTGAATGAACCTTCCGTTCCCATACTGCTGTCCACCTACCAGCATGTTACCGCCTGTGATCCTGTTGTGGTGGATGGAGACCTGGCATATGTAACACTGCGGGCCGGCAACCTCTGCGGAGGAACCCAGAACCTTCTTGAGGTCATTGATATTTCAAACAAATCTGAACCAAAAAGAATGGTGTCCTATGCAATGACTGAACCATACGGACTGGGCATTTACAACAGCACATTGTTTGTATGTGAAGGTGAACACGGACTAAAAGTGTACGATGCCACCGACCCGTATGCAATCACATCCAACAAGATTGCTGAGTTCAGCAATATACATGCACATGACGTGATCCCAATGTCCTCTTTCCTGTTTATGATCGGGGATGATGGATTCCATATCTATGATTATTCTGATCTGAATGATATTTCACTCCTGGGCACACTGCCGGTAGTGCCATCAGAAGAGTGATCCGACTTTCGTAAAACGTCTTTTTTGTCTGGTCGATTTTAGCTAATTTTGCTGCTTGAAAATCGAATCGACTACAAATGTTTGAAAATCTATCAGAGAGGCTTGAGCGATCATTCAAAATGCTCAGGGGACAGGGACGGATCACCGAAATCAATGTGGCAGAAACCCTGAAAGATGTGAGACGTGCCCTGCTGGATGCTGACGTCAACTTTAAAATTGCAAAACAATTTACTGAAGAGGTAAAGGAGGAAGCACTGGGACAAAAGATCCTCACTGCTGTAAAACCTTCCGAAATGATGGTGAAGATCGTGCATGATCACCTGACCAAACTCATGGGAGGTGAGAATGTGGCTATCAACCTGAAAGGCAATCCTGCCATTATTCTTATTGCCGGTTTGCAGGGATCCGGTAAAACCACGTTCGCCGGAAAGCTCGCCTCTTACCTGAAAAGTAAGCAGGGAAAACAACCTCTGCTGGTTGCAGGTGATGTATACAGACCTGCTGCCATTGAACAGCTGAAAGTGATTGGAGAACAGGTCGGCATTCCAGTCTATACTGAAGATGGTAACATGAATCCTGTGAAAATCGCCAAAGCGGCTGTGAAAGAAGCAAGAATGAAAGGGTTCAACACCGTTATTGTTGACACCGCCGGACGGCTGGCCATCGATGAAATGATGATGAAAGAGATCGCCGCAATCAAGGATGCGGTTACTCCGCATGAGATTCTGTTCGTGGTTGACTCTATGACGGGCCAGGATGCTGTAAACACTGCAAAGGAGTTTAATGAAAGACTGGACTACAACGGCGTTGTTCTCACCAAATTAGATGGTGACACCCGGGGTGGAGCTGCACTCTCCATCCGCGCGGTTGTGGACAAGCCCATTAAGTTTGTAGGAACCGGCGAAAAAATGGATGCCCTGGATGCATTTCACCCCAGCAGGATGGCCGACCGGATCCTGGGTATGGGAGATATCGTTTCTCTTGTTGAAAAAGCACAGGAACAGTATAATCAGGAAGAAGCCCGGAAGCTCCAGAAAAAAATAGCAAGGAATCAGTTTGATTTCACTGATTTCATGGCCCAGATTCAGCAAATCAAGAAGATGGGTAATATCAAGGACCTTGCATCCATGATCCCGGGAATGGGTAAGGCTATGAAAAACATGGATGTGGATGATGATGCGTTCAGGGGCATTGAGGCCATCATTAATTCAATGACACCTGAAGAACGTTCGGCTCCTTCTATTTTGAATGGGAACAGGAGGAAGCGGATTGCAGACGGTAGTGGCACCACAGTCCCCGAGGTTAACAGGTTGGTAAAGCAGTTTGATGAAACCCGGAAAATGATGAAAATGATGACCACCGGGAAAGGAAAAAATATGCGCATGCCAAATATGCGTTAGGAAGAATGTTAGGAAGTTAGAATGTTAGGAAGTTAAAATATTAGGAAGTATGAAGATCCTTGATGGTAAAGCCACAGCCGGTGTAATTAAAGAAGAAATAAAAGCAGAAGTTGATGCAATGATCTCTGCAGGAAAAAGACAACCTCATCTTGCTGCCATCCTGGTTGGTCATGATGGAGGAAGTGAAACATATGTGGCATATAAAATCAAAGATTGCCAGGAGGTTGGTTTCAGGTCATCCCTGATCCGCTTTGAAGATGATGTGGCGGAAGAAGACCTCCTTGATAAAATCCGGGAGCTTAACAATGACAATGAACTGGACGGCTTTATTGTTCAGCTCCCCCTCCCCTCCCACATCAATGAGCAAAAGGTTATTGAAACCATCGATCCGAAAAAAGATGTGGATGGATTCCACCCTGTCAATGTTGGCAGGACGGTGATCGGGCTGCCTTCATTTGTTTCTGCAACACCATTCGGGATCACTGAGCTTTTAAAAAGGTATCAAATTGAAACATCCGGGAAGCACTGTGTGGTGGTTGGCCGAAGCAACATTGTTGGCAGGCCCATGAGTATACTTATGTCGCAAAAATCTGTAAATGCAACCGTGACAGTGGCACATAGCCGTACCAGGAACCTGGAGGAACTGTGCGCCTCGGCAGATATTCTGATTGCTGCCCTGGGTGCACCGGGATTCATTAAATCCCATATGGTTAAAGAAGGTGCGGTTGTGATAGATGTGGGTACAACCAGGGTCCCTTCCACTGAAACAAAGTCGGGATTCCGTCTCAAAGGAGATGTGGTGTTTGACGAAGTGTCCCCGAAATGTTCTTATATTACACCTGTCCCCGGCGGTGTAGGACCCATGACAAGGGTTTCCCTGTTAAGTAACACCCTGTTGGCTGCCAAGGGTAATATTCATAGCTGATTCTCCGTTTTTCTGATTTAATACCCCTTATTATTATGAGACGTCTGTCGTTTATTCTGCTTGTAATTGTCATGGCAATTAAAATGTATGGGCAGTCGGATTATAAAGCGGGGAAAACCGCTTTTGATTCGATAGGTCCTGATCCACAATTCAGTACGGCCACCGCCTGGAAATATATTCATGATATTACCAGCAGCAGAACCATCTGGAAATCCAGGGATGATACCGTTAAATATGTACTGGAAAGGTTGCTTAATCACACAACAGAACCCTATGACACTGTGCAACAGCACCTTTCAAGAATAAACTTTCAAACAATCGAGGTATTCACCAGCGATTTATTGATCAGGGATTCCATGAGGATCAGGTGGTTAAATGATTCAACCTTCATTGTGGACTCCCTTGGGTGGAATATGGATCTTTTTATGAAGGTAGAAATTGAAACAAGGGATCCAGTTGATTTTTCAACCCTTGCTTTTTCGGATTCCCTTCTGAATGAGAACGGGATGCCTGATACAACTTTATTCATCCCTGACACCATCCTTGTCATAAGCATTGACACAGCAGCCCTGGAAGCCCTTCAGATAACAATGCATCTATACGAGGGTGAACAGATCATTCCACCGCTTGATGATCCCATTCACCGGAGGTCGGTTCATGTATCGCCGGATTCAAGTGCTGTGGTTTTTACCGATACCATCTCGCTATGGGTTGCCGATCAGGGTTCTCCTTTCCATTATCTTTCAGGGGAACACCAGCTTGATTCGCTACAGCATGCGGTGCAAACACTACTGGCTTATAACGCACGCAGAGATTCCACCAGGTTGTTGATCAACGATATGTATGGAAAGAAAACTCCTTTATGGATCACAACAGGACACAATGACTCGCAACGCTTCTGGGTGAAGAATTATAAGAATGACTCGATTACCCTATGGATCGGTAATCCGGGAAAAAATGAAATCAGCCTCCTGCTTGAAGATGATGTGGATTTCAACCGATTGACAAAAGAGGAAATGAGTCACCTGCCAAGGGTTATTGTGGAACCGGACAGGGGTCTGGCTGAAATGGAATTGCTGGAATCAATCCCCATCTTCTGGGATTATGAGGCTTCCAGTGCATTCTCGTTCAATCAGACCTACCTTTCCAATTGGGCAAAAGGAGGTGAGAATTCACTTACCGCCATGATGGATGTGACGGGTGCAGCAATCTACAATAATACGGATGTCAAAACCCAATGGATCAACCATGTGAGGCTAAAGTATGGAGCCTTGATTACAGAGGAATATGGCCTGAGAAAAAACAATGACCTGCTGGAGTTCAACTCTCAGTACAACAAAAACAAATGGGGAAAGGTTGATCTGAGCGCCTCTTTTTATATGAAGAACCAGCTTGCTAAAGGGTATCATTTTCCCAACGATTCTGTGGTCATTTCCAAATTTCTCAATCCCGGCTCGTTCACCATAGGTCTTGGTATCGATTACAAACCTTTTAAACATACATCCATTAACGTGGCTCCGCTTTCTTATAAAAACACCTTTGTTCTGGATACAGCAAACATCGATCAGACCAAACACGGGATTGAGAAAGGAAAACGTGCCCGCCAGGAACTGGGGACACAGTTGCTGATCAAAAACAAGCTTACACCCATGGAAGATCTGACCATTACGAACCAGATAAGGCTTTTCTCAAATTACCTCAATCATCCGGAGAACATTGATGTTGACTGGGAGATGCTGCTCGATAAAAAGATCAGCTGGTTTTTCACCATCCGTCTGAACCTGCACCTGATCTATGATGATGATATCCGGTTCCCTGTCCTGGACAGCGATGGAAACCCTGTTTTTCTCCCTGATGGAAGTGAAAAAAGGGTGCCAAAGGCGCAGTTTAAAGAATTTATTGGATTGACCCTTCTTTTTAAAATTTAACGGATCAACAGCTCCATGGTTTTTCGCTTCTCGGTCATCTGAAGGCGGTAATAGAGCTGATAAAGTTTCGAGATGGTTTGCTGATCGCCCGGATCAATTTCATAGGCCTTCTCCAACCATCTGACCGAACCCTCAAAACTGGCCTTCGCCTGCATACGGGCAGCCTGGTATTTCACATTATTCTGTATAAGCCGGGCAGACTCACTGATTTCAACGCCGATATTATAATAACAAATTCCCAGGTTATAATAGATCCGAACCTCACCAGGTGCCAGATCACTGGCCTTAACAAAATTCCCGATAGCCAATTCATTCATACCCATGCGCTGATACACCATTCCAAGTGTCCAGGGAAAAAGATAATTCTCCGGCATGCGAACATATGCACTATCCAGGATTTGAATGGCGCTCTCCATCCTGCCTGCTGTTACCAGAAGATCAACCAGCTGCAATACTATGTTCTCATCATTGTTATAGCGCTCCACACCTTCGATGAGCACCTCCTCTCCCAGCAATGAATCACCGTTTGCCAAATGTGCCCGATATAATAAAAGGGTGGTGTTGGGTGAAAATCCATCCTGATCCAAACCGGTCAGGTAGCTGATCGCCTTGTTCCAGTTTTTGCTTTCATAGGCAGCCATTGCAATATTATAGACAAGGCTTGTGTCCGTTTGCACGGTTAGAAGCGGGCTCTTGCTCACCAGCAGCGCATGTTCAAAGGCTTCCATTGCTCCTGCATAATCTTTCTTCAGAAAAAGCCTTTTACCCAGTTTTTGGAAATCATTGGCGAGGCCAGAGTATTGAAGGGATATAAGGGTATTCAACTTGTCCTTTGAACCGAGCCGCATGGCCTTCTCATAGGCATCATATGCAACAAAAAGCTGATCGGGATAGAGCTTGGGTTTTTTTGTCTCATTCTTTTCGAATCCAGCTTCAAAGGCAGATTGACAGAGCAGGCCTTTGGCATAATAGGTACGGGGCCACTTAGCAGTCCTGTCGTTCCAAATGGCCAGTTCTATGGCCACCTTAGCATCTTCGTATTTCCCTGATTCGATCAATTGAAATACAGACAATACCCTGCTTTTCTGACCACTGGCTGCCAGTGTCAGTCCGAGAAGAACCCATATGAAAAATACCTGTCTGATCATGGGTTGCCTGTTACATTCGTTCTGGAACCTCTATCCCAAGCATTCCCATGCCTGAGTTGATTACCTGGCCGATTACCTCCACCAGCAGCAAACGCATGGCTACATGATCCTTGTTGCCGGCACTAAGGATACTAAAATCATGATAGAACTGGTTGAACTCTTTGGCAAGTTCATAAAGAAAATTGGCAATCAGAGAAGGATTAAGCGTTCGGGACGACTCTTCAATAATGTCGGGGTACTCATACATCATCCTGATCAATGAGACCTCTTTATCATTCAGATCCACCTCACCAGCAATTTTTTCATAGCCCTCCCCTTTTCTCATCACACTACGGATCCGAGCATATGTATATTGTATGAACGGGCCGGTATTTCCGTTGAAATCAACGGATTCTTTGGGATCGAAAGTCATATTTTTCTTTGGATCAACCTTAAGGATAAAGTACTTCAGGGCTCCCATTCCCACCTGACGGTAAATCTTGTTTCGCTCCTGATCACTATATTCCTCCAGCTTTCCCAGTTCCTCAGACATCTGCCTGGCAGTTGTTACCATCTCATCCATCAGATCATCGGCATCCACAACAGTTCCTTCACGGGACTTCATTTTCCCTTCAGGCAGTTCAACCATTCCATAGGAGAGATGGTACAATTTTTCCGCCCAGCCGAATCCCAGTTTTTTTAATACAATTGACAGTACCTGGAAATGGTAATTCTGCTCATTTCCAACTACATAAATATGAGAATCAAATCCATATTCAGTATACCGCTGGTGTGCTGTACCCACATCCTGGGTCATGTAAACCGAAGTCCCATCTGATCTCAATAATAATTTTTGATCAAGGCCATCCTCCGTCAGGTCTGCCCAGACCGATGCATCGTCCTTCCTGTAAAGCACTCCGTCTTCAAGTCCTTTCAAAACAAGTTCTTTACCCAGTTTATATGTCTGAGACTCATAATAGGTTTTGTCAAATTCAACACCCAGCCGCCTGTAAGTCCTATCAAATCCATCATATACCCAGTTATTCATCAACTCCCACAACGACCTCACTTCAGGATCATCTGCTTCCCAGCGTCGCAACATCTCCCTGGCTTCTTCAATTGCTGGCACTTCAGCTTCAGCTTCCTTCCTGGTTTTGCCTTCTTTAACCATGGATTCTATTTGTGATTTATAGACCTGGTCAAACTTCACATAATACTTACCTACCAGGTGGTCACCTTTCATTCCTGAAGATTCAGGAGTTTCACCTTCACCATATTTCTGCCATGCCAGCATAGACTTGCAGATATGGATTCCACGGTCATTGACCAGGTTTACCTTTCTCACATGGTAACCACTGGCTTTAAGGATCCTGGATATGGAAAAGCCCAGCAGGTTGTTTCTGATGTGTCCCAGGTGTAACGGCTTGTTGGTATTCGGAGATGAAAACTCGATCATTACCTTTGGATATCCCTCATGAACAGGCTTACAACCATATTCGGGAGACCGAAGATCATCATTCATGAATTCGATCCAGTATTTCTGTGAAACAACCAGGTTAAGGAAACCCTTTATTACGTTAAAACCTGTGAGTATCTCCGATTGCCCCACCATGTAACTTCCAAGAATATCTCCTGTTTCCTCAGGGGAAAGCCTTGATAATCTGAGCAGCGGAAATACGACAATGGTGAAATCGCCTTTAAATTCTTTGCGTGTTTTCTGCACCTGGATTGAATCTTCTGGTAGAGATGAGCTCCAGGATTCCTTGATGGCTGTCACAGCCATGGATCTTATGATTTGTTCGATTCGCTGCATTTTTTTCTAAGTTGACGTGCAAAGATAAAAAAAAGATCCCCCGACTGGCGCCGGAGGACCTTAAAACTAAACTAACCCTAAAACTAAATCTATGAAATGAAATGTAGATTAAAGAACGAAATTATCTAATTGATAATCAATAAACTTTCTACACTTATTTAAACGCTTCAACTTCGAAAAATGTTGCATTAATTTATTATAAAAAGTGCTAAAAAATGTTAATAATCTTTAGTTTATCTTTAACTATGAGACTTAATTTCCGCCTAAAGGTTTAATATGCCGTCAATTTTTTTGCACATTGTCTCTTTCAACATTCCCCATCCAGCCAACTACGGTGGAATAATCGATGTGTATTATAAAATACTTGCCCTGAAGCAGTCTGGAGTTCAAGTCATCCTGCACTGTTTCGTTTACGGGCGCCAACCTTCCAAAGAACTTGAGGATCTTTGCTTTAAGGTCTATTATTATCCCCGAAAATCGGAATTGATACCTTTCCTCAAACGTGATCCCTACATCGTTACTTCAAGAAGTGCAAAATCTATGCCAGAAAACTTGCTGAAAGATGCATCCGGATGACTCACCCAAAATAAACGTATAAGAGGATCATGATAACCAACAGCAACAGGCTCCATATTCGTGGATCCTTGATACTTTCTATCCTTGATTTAAATCCCTGCAAATGCTCCCTAGTAAAAACCAGGTTCTGTATTTCAGACAGCGGCCGGGGCTCTGAATAAAAACCCATGATTAAGTAGAAGACGATACAGAGCACAAAAAGCCACCACGCCTGCATCAGGAAAGGTATCCCCAATCCATCCGTAATCAATCTCGAACCCGAAATGGGATCGAAATCCAGGCAAAACACAATGACACCTGCCACCAATCCGAGTATCATAGTTGACAGGGCTACCTTATCATTGCCCCGCCGGGAAATAATCCCCATCACAAAAACACTTGCCACCGGTGGTGATAACATGGACAAAACAATGACTATGGCATCAAAAATGCTTTCAAAACGTCCAATCCATGGGGACCATGAAATGGCAAGTATAATTACCACAAGACTGGCGATCCGTCCCGTCCTTAATAAAATTTTATCGGGTGTTGACGGGCGGATCCTTTTTACAATATCAATGGAAACCAGGGTACCTACGCTGTTCAGGGCTGCAGATATCGTACTCATCAATGCAGCAAGCAGTGCAGCGGTCATCAGTCCAACCAGCCCTTTGGGCAAAACATTGGAAATCAGCACCATTAACGTGTCATTGGGATCTGTGATCTCATCTGAGAAAAGGGCATAGGCCAGTATGCCCGGGATAACCATTATGAATACCGGCAATATCTTTAAAAACCCGGCAAATAACGGCCCGTTCTGGGCATCAGAGAGTGTTTTTGCCCCCAGTACCTTCTGTACAATGGTCTGATCGGCACACCAGTAATATATGCCCAATACCGGGTAACCCAGAAGTATAGCATACCAGGGTAATATTGAGCTCTCTCCGGACTGCAGCATATCCAGCTGGCCGGGCCTTAAGGCAGCTTTTAATTCAGCCATAGAATGGATTCCTATATCAGGAAGAAGGGCAATCGCAAGAATGGTCAGCAAGGTAGCCCCTCCAATGAGTATTACAGACTGGAATGATTCAATTACCACTATGGCGCGCAGACCGCCCAATATACTGTACGTGGTTGTTATGAATGAGATAACCAGAATAGATACCATGATATCCACTCCAAAGATAGTCTTCATTACAACCGCACCGGCATAAAGGCTGATCCCTATGTGTGAAAAAAGAGCTGTTATGATTACGATGAATGCGAAAAACGACCTCGATCTCGGGCCGAATCGTTTTTCGAGGAATTCGGGGAGGGTTGAAATCCTGTTTTTAAAATAGAAAGGTGCGAAAAACAAAGCTAGAATAATTAAAAGGAAGGTTGCCATCCACTCAAAATTTCCCCACACAATTCCATCCTTGAATCCATTTGCCGCCAGTCCAACCATATGAATGGTGGAAATATTGGCAGCAAAAAGCGCGGCTCCAATCATACCCCATTTCAGTGATCTCCCGGCCAGGAAGAAGCCTTCGCTGCTCATTTTTCTTCTTCTTACCGAGAATATTCCTATAAGGATTATTGCCACCAGGTAGGCCAGAATAATCATTAGATCAAGGGTGGAGATACTTATTTTATTCATATTCTTGAGATTTTAATAGTTGAGGGTGTAATTCCCTGAAAGAATTCCTAGTCAAGATGATAGACCTCCTCCAGGCTGGCCCACCAGACTCCCTCCCCGGCAGATTCCACGGGTTCCTGGCAGGGATCGCATAGCTTCCACCACTCTTGCGTGAGAGAATCTGCAGCCATCTTTTTCATATCAGCATCAAAATCCTCTCCGGTGTACTCGAAATAGGCGAAGAGATACCCGTCTCGGTAGTAGATCGAGTAATTCCTGATATTGCATTCCCCGATCATTTTATTTACACCGGGCCAGGCATCTGCATGCAGGGCTATATATTCATCCAGTTTTTCAGGTTTAACTTTAATGACCTGACCATATCGTATTGCTTCCTTTTCCACAACCGGCTCATCGATTTTTTTGACACATGCCAGAACTGGAAACAGGAACAGGACAACAATCCCTGACAGATATTTCATGACGATGTTTTTTGATTAATACACAATGAAAGAAAACGTATAAACATGATCATACTAACGGTTGAATTCCTGCACCGCATCGAACATGGCAATGATGTTTTCCGGAGGCACGTCCGGAAGAATATTATGTACGGTATTAAATACAAAACCTCCTCCCCTGGAGAA
>SDBV01008107.1_pt1 | contig 14226 bp, 11 predicted proteins | sample 2277081 | NCBI WGS metagenome assembly SDBV01 (sample SAMN10402039, study PRJNA504765) | marine sediment metagenome | isolation source: marine sediment core GS10_PC15, 223 cmbsf | place: Arctic Ocean: Southern Knipovich Ridge | collected 2010
CGGGATTGAATAGCCGTTTTTTTCAGCCAGGGCCGCCATCTGCCCTCTCATGGCGCTCACCACCTTCTCCTCGGCCATCACCATCCCTTCCTGAGTCTGATACACAGGGGCCGCGGCGCCAATAGATGTTCCTTCTGTCATATAGATACTGCCGCAGGAAAGAGCTATCAGAGCACCTGCCGACCAGCTTACCCCCAGGGTCCCTGGTCCTGCAGAAATAAAGGCGACAGTCTCAGAATCCTGAATGGACCCGATCAGTGTCGCTATTTTGAGGGCGGTGTCGACCCTGCCGCCGAATGTGTTTATGTCAAAAATTAATATAGTATCATCGGATTCTTCCAGGGCCCTTCTTAAGAATGCCAGCTGGAAAGGTTCTATGTCGCCGGTAATAGGAATTACACTGGCCCTGTCGCAGAAGATAACCTGGGCTGTAAGTATCAAGGCCAGAAGCAGAAATATACGTTTCATTTGCCGCTCCTGGTATATAAGTTCTAACTATAGGGGTAAGATGTCAAGTTTAAATTTTGGGGGAAGAATCCCCCTCACTCCAAACCCGCTATTCCACACAGCTTTTCCGGCTATCGCCGGGCTGTATGGGCGGTTTTTCCGCTACCCCCTCCCGGCACAGGTAGAATTGATTATAAGGAGAAGTAACTGCCAATACCCATCTTTCAATAAAATAGTGGACAGCCAGGATGTCATCATTTAGTCTGAAACAGCAGGCCTGTGAATATGTGGCTGCGGTATAAGAAAAGTAAAAAATATCAGAAATAAGTTGAATGCAATTTTATTGTTCTGGATTGTTCAGATGAGGAGAAAACTAGTGAAGATGTTATATATGGAGATTTATTTATGAATGAAAAAGAGTACTGCCATGAGTTCTTACCTGAGCACTCTAAGTTATTCCCAAATGATGAAATTTTCCTGGCAACATGTGCTTTTAACGATAAGGGATGTACCTGGCGATTACCTGGGAATTTGATAGATGATTTTAAGAGTAAATTCTTAAGGATTACATATTCTGAATTATTGGATGATGAGAGAATATGGATATATCAAAGATGGATAAATGATATTATTGGTTTTTCTCAACCTACTATTCAATGGAGGACTGCTGTAGCGCTGCACTGGCCGGAAAATAAGGAAATTGAATCTTCCAGGGAGAACAATTATATTTATGCAAAAGGTTTAAATGAGTTGAACCTGAAAGTAAAGGAGGATCACTATTTTAAAATTTATCAATCATATCCTCATGTATCAGCAGCAGTAATTGATAACAGTATTGTATCAATATGTTTTTCTACAGAGACGGGACCGTTAAGTATCGAAACGAAGAAAGAATATAGAAGGAAAGGGTATGGCTCATTAGTCCTTGCCAAATATATTGAAGTCTATAAGAAGAAAATGACAAATATTTTATGTCCAACAGATTTGAGCAACAAGGCATCAATCGGGACTGCAAAAAAAGTGGGATTTGAACAAAGAGAATTTATGTACTGGATTACGATTCCTCCATTTGCGAGGAACTCTATACCATTAAGAATAGAAACTGATCTAATAGAATTATCATTTCCAGAAGAAAAAATCAGGTAGCTTATTCCGGAACGATTTGAACAATCTCTGAATGTGACTGAGCTATGGGAATATAATCTATCTTTTGATAATGTGAATTTGTCATTTCGTGAAAATAATTGGATTATTGAACAGAAAGAAGCCACTGAAATCGAAACTCACCATAACTAACACAACCTAACATTTCACTGCGGCTGAGCCGCGGGGGCCGAACGGCCCGGGCAGTGTCATCATGCTATTGTTTTGAAAACTATCATTTACCAGGGCTTTTGAAATTATCCGGAAGTCCAGTGTAGCACAATTTAATAGATAACGAATTTGATGTAATCCTTAGATTCCATCTATTTTTCCTGTACCTGGAGTTTAAGAAGAAATAAATTTGAAAAGAAAATTATTTCACTTTTTTTCAAATTTGATAGTTCCAGAGCAAAATCAGTATCCCCCATACTTAGAAATTTATAAGAATTCCCCTGCTTCGTGCCCTGGCCTTTCGCCCTGAATGCCAGCATATTTAAAAGAGCACCCTGTCGTGATCTTTCTGTCAATACAGATCTTAGAATTCTATCAAGCCCTTCCAGAGTATAAAATTCCGCTTCCTTAAATCTATTCTGAATCTGTTTATCATCCATCCAGGATATAAAAAGTGGTTTTGTATTAAACTGAGCCCAGGAAATAGTTTTCATAATACCATCGTAATGATTATTAATTTCTGAGTCCATAATCTGCCTGTCATCTGAACTATAAATTCCATTCGATTTCATTAGAATCAGTTCCCGAATTCTTTGCAATGAACTAACCATAACCTCCAAATATCCATCCCGTGACTGATAATATGATACAATATCCTGTTGGCTTCTCATATTCACAGACAGGTATTCAATATGTGACTTCACTTTTTCATAAATAGCGCTCGATGCCGGATCATCAGTCCATAACAAAGTCCCTGCAGACAGTCGTTGCATGCTTTTATCACTCTGCATTTCATTCTGCCCAAGTATCCGGTTCAGGAAGTCCATACTCGTGTGATCTTGTGAATACACACCTGGAACATTCAGAGAAAATAAAGAAAATATAATTATTACTAAAACTTGTTTCATAGCTATGATTAATATAAGCATTATTTCCTGTTAGTGACCAATTAATTCAAAATTAGGCATGGGGTTTTACTCAAAAGGAGGTTCCCATTATACTTGAAGTATCAGGAAATAGAATTTATCGAATATGTTTTAGAGAATTCTTTTAAAGGTATATAGATATGAAGGAAATGAAAGTTTATGATATAGTGAAATATAAGAATGAATTAAAACTGTAAAGGATGTCCTTAGATAAATGTAAACGATGTCCTATAGTGTACAAACTTATTGGGAAATGTGATCTTTGTGTGTCATAACCTCAAAATCATCAGGAGAACTTTATTGTGAAAGCTGCTGTTTTTTATGAACCTGGGGGACCGGAAAAAATTCAGCTTGGAGAAGTACCGAACCCTCAAATTAATCATGATCAGGTACTAATCCGGGTAAAAGCGTGTGCCCTGAACCATTTTGATTTATTAGTACTTCGTGAAGCAGATCCGGATAATTTTACATTTCCCTTTTGGGGAGGTGCAGATATAGCCGGTATTGTGGCTGAGGCAGGAAAAGCAGTTTCCCAATTCAAACCGGGAGATAGAGTAGTTGTTAATCCAAGTCTATATTGCGGTCAATGTGAACATTGCTTAGCTGGTGAAGAAAGCCAATGTAATAGCTATGGAATTATTGGCGATACTGTACCTGGTGGATTTGCAGAATATATCGCAGTCGATGCAATGAACTTAATAAAACTGCCGGAACAGATATCATTTGAAGAGGCAGCAGCCACACCGGTAGTTTATCAAACAGCCTGGCGTGTGTTGATATCCCAGGCCAACATTCGTCCCGGTGATAATGTATTGATATTAGGTGCGAGTGGCGGTGTGGGTTCAGCAAGCATTCAGATTGCTAAGCTAGCCGGTGCAAATGTAATTGCTGTGACTAGTAACACAGACAAAATATCATATGCCAAACAGATGGGAGCCGACATCGTTCTCAATCGAAAGTCAGGAGATTATTGGGGAGAACTTGCTGCATTGACGAATAATAGAGGAGTAGATGTTGTTGTGGAAAATATCGGGACAGCAACCTGGGCTCAAAGCCTTAGAAGTTTGGTAAAGGGAGGACGACTCGTAACATACGGGCGAACGACAGGACATCTGGCAGAGACCGATATTCGATTGATCTTCTGGAACCAACTTCGCATCATAGGAAGTACAATGGCAAATCGAAAGGAATTTACCGAAGTAATGCAATTAATTTTTCAAGGAAAGTTAAGTCCTGTTGTAGATTCCGTATTCCCATTGGAACAGGCCGGTTCAGCATATCAACGACTTCACGATGGTGAACAATTTGGAAAGATTGTTATCAAAATTGACTAAAAATAATCTTAATAAGTATAAGGAAGGATAAAAATGGACCATTCTTTGCTTATATCAAAAAAGTATGGAACTTTTTTAGCACTTGGAGGAATTATTACAAACGCTGATCTTGAACATAATACCAAAGAGGAATCCAATCTTTGCAGCAAATGCGACAAGTGTCAAAAAGCCTGTCCTTTGGCAGCCCTTGATCAGCCTTATGTATTAAATATAAACAAGTGTCTTTCATATCATCTACAGAGTGAACATTTGCCTGAAAATGCCAAAAAGGTTATGGAGAATAGAGTGGGGGACTGTGAGATATGTCAACACGCCTGTCCATGGAATAAAAAACACCTTGAAAATCCATTGGAAACGAAACGAACAAAGTCTTTCCAAAAGAAAATCGAAGACTGGGAGACGGTTTTTTTTCTGCCTGATTTAGTCAAGCTGTCTGAAAAAAAATATAAAGAAAGGCTGGGTATTCTTAACACAGGCATTCCCTATAAAATATTCCATCGAAATGTTTTGATTGCAATGGAAAAAGCAAACTTTACCAATTAGATCAAGATTCTTATTGACCATCTACATATCTGTCTCTATTTTCTATCTATGAATGCAATAATGCGTATAGAAAATCTTAAAAAGAACTATGGAAATGTTAAAGCAGTCGATGGAATCAGTTTTTCCATTCCCGAGGGGATCTGTTTTGGTCTTCTTGGACCCAATGGGGCTGGAAAAACGACAACAATAGAGATGATGGAGGGGATACTTTCTCCGGCGGGCGGAAAAGTCTATTTCAGAGACAGAGAAATTGATAATCACTTTAAACAGAAGGTAGGAATTCAATTTCAGAACACAGCACTGCCTGAGTTTATAACTGTAAAGGAGACTTTGGAACTTTTCAGGGCATTTTACCCCAATCCGAGAAGTCTCGATGAGATTATAGAGATCTGCTCCCTTTCTGACATAATTGACCGTGATAACCGTAAGCTCTCAGGCGGACAGCGGCAGAGAATGCTTCTTGGACTTGCAATTATACCCCATCCGGAAATGTTATTTCTTGATGAACCGACAACAGGCCTGGATCCACAGGCAAGACGGAACTTCTGGGATTTGATAGAACGGATCAAAGCGGAAAAAACAACTGTACTTCTGACGACTCACTACATGGAAGAAGCAGAAATACTGTGCGATCAGATTGCTATAATGGATCAGGGGAAACTGATAGAGATTGATACTCCGGAGAGTCTTCTTTCCAACCATTTTAATGGTGCACTTGTCCGTGTTCCTCACTCCGGACGTCAGGATCTGCAGGTAGATGACAGTACTCTGCAGGGAGATTTCCTTGAAATAACTACGAAGAATCTGGATAAAACAATGAAAGATCTTCTAGGAACTGAGCTTAATCTGGAGGGTTTAACTATCAAAAAACCCAATCTGGATGATCTGTTTCTCAAGCTGACCGGAACATCTCTACGTTCATGATTAGGAAGGCCAAAATAAAGCCAGACAATAAGGCCTGCAAAAAGGACAGATAAAATGAAAAAATTTACTGCAATAGTTTATGCGAGAACTATGGAATTCCTCCGTGATAAAGGGACCTTTTACTGGAATCTGCTTTTTCCGATAGTTTTAGTCGTAGGATTTTCCTTTGCATTCAGCGCAAATAATGATGCCATATTTAAAATAGGTGTAATTGGAGAATCTCCCATGACGGTGGATTCATTTTTTGAACTCCCATCCATAGAGATTATAGCCTATGAATCTGATAGAGAAGAGGTTATTGAGAAAATTCGACGCCATCAAATCGATATGCTTATAGATTTTGAGGAAAGAACCTATTACCTGAATAATGAGGCCTCAGCAGCAGATTTGCTTAGAATCCTGGGAGCGGGGGAACTTGCGAGCTTTACTGAACGTGATGTCATTGGAGAACCTATACGATATGTAGACTGGCTTGTTCCGGGAGTTATAGGGATGAACATGCTCTTCAGCTGTATGTTCGGTGTTGGTTTTGTAATAGTCCGTTACAGGAAGAATGGAGTTCTGAAGAGGATGAAAGCAACTCCTGTATCCCCATTTGTTTTTATAACGGCTCAAATGGTAAGTAGGTTTATAATAGTTATACTAACTTCAATTCTGGTTTTTGCAGGAACAAATCTATTTTTGAATTTCATGGTAAACGGTTCTTATCTCCTGCTAATTCTGGTAACAGCTTTAGCCATTTTATGTATGATCTCATTCGGGTTGATATTTGCCGCCCGCCTTAAAAGTGAAGAATTTGCCAGTGGTTTGATGAATCTTATAACTTTCCCAATGATCATTTTCTCCGGTGTGTTCTTTTCTCTGGAAGGGACACCCCAACTGATGCAGAATGCTTCTAAATTCTTCCCCCTGACCCATTTCATCGAAGCCGCCCGGGCCGTCATGATCGATGGTGCCGGAATTATTCAGATCCTGCCCAATATTCTTGTTTTAGGAGCAATGACAATAGTCTTTCTGATAACAGCATCAATCCTTTTTCGGTGGGAGTAGTGTTGGGTTTCAAACCCGTCTCTACTGCTCATCCGTATTTTTCGACCACTTGCAGGATTAGCCAAAGTAAGAAACCAATTTACAATGTATTGACCAAAATACAATAGAATACTAAATATTATGTTATGGAAGAAAATTTAGAATGAATACCGCCTATGTGGTTTGCGGCAGTCCCGGGTCAGGCAAATCAACTTATGCCAAACGTTTTGCATTAAAGCGGCATGCGACATTATTGGATATAGACACCGTAACAGAACGACTTGTTAAGGTTGCTCTGAATGGATCCGGATATAGCCGGGATGACCGGGATTCTAAATATTTTAAGCAGACTTTCCGTACACCAATTTACGAAACTCTTTTTGACATTGCCAGAGAAAATCTTGAGTTCAATGATGTTGTCATTGTAGGCCCCTTCACTAAGGAACTCAGAGATCGGAACTGGCCGTCGAAGCTTGCCCGGGAACTTGCATGCCTAATAGAGGTGCACTACGTATACTGTCCCCCTGAAACACGCCGGCTTCGACTTGAAAACCGGGGTAACCCACGCGACCTGGCCAAACTGAGGGAGTGGAAAAGTTTTAACCAATATTATGGGGATGAGACTCCACCGGTTTTTAATCATGTTATTATTGATAACTCGGGTTAGAAGATTCCCACTTGTTGCAGGGGCAGGTTTCAAACCTGCCCCTATCGGTTCCAATTAAAACGTCTATACAGAATTCCATTGTGAATCCTGTTCTGGTTCCATCTGTGAAAACAGGACCGATGGTCGTGGCAGATCAAGGTTCAGAGTTTCTTTCAACACCTCCTCTACTGTTTCTACTGTAATAAAGGAAAGTTCATTCCTTACTTCCTCTGGGATATCCTTCAGATCTTTTTCGTTCTCCAGTGGAAGGATTATTTTCTTTACTCCTGCCCTGTGTGCAGCCAGAACTTTCTCCTTAATTCCTCCAACAGGAAGAACCGAACCCCGGAGGGTGATCTCCCCGGTCATGGCCGTTTTGGGGTCCACTGGTTTCCCAAGGATCAGCGAGGCCAGAGCAATGAAAAGGGCTGCTCCGGCGGAAGGACCATCCTTGGGAGTGGCCCCTGAAGGTATATGGATGTGGATATCATTCTTTATAAAATCAAACTGGCTGACCACATGGGCAAGTCTGGACCTTATAAGGCTTAAAGAGATCCGGGCGGATTCCTTCATTACGTCTCCCAACTGTCCTGTCAGGGTCAATTCTCCTTTTCCCCCCATGAAGGTGCCTTCAATAAAAAGAATATCACCTCCTACGGGAGTCCATGCAAGGCCGGTAACCACACCGGGAACACTGTCTTTCTGAATATCATTCAATCGGGAGATTTTTCTTCCCAAAACATCGTCAAGTTTATCCCGGGAAACCACAAAGGGCAGAGGCTCCTTCCCTGACACAATTTTCTCTGATGCCACCCGGGCAATCTTAGCCAACTGTTTCTTAAGTCCCCGCACACCCGCTTCCCTGCTGTATTCCTCAATAATACCATGGATTACCTCGTCTTCAATCTGAAGCTGGTCCGTGGTAATTCCATGCTCTTCAAGAATCTCAGGAATCAGGTGATCTTTGCCAATGACGAATTTCTCTCTACCTGTATAACTGGAGATCTGAATAATCTCGGTCCGATCCAGAAGAGGTGCCGGAATACTGGAAAGGGAGTTGGCCGTACCGATGAAAAATACATCCGAGAGATCATAGGGAACTTCCAGGTAGTGGTCGGCAAAACTGTTGTTCTGTTCCGGATCCAGAACCTCAAGTAGAGCGCTGGAGGGATCTCCCGAGTATGAAGCTGTGATTTTATCGATCTCATCGAGAACGAAGACAGGGTTTTTCACCCCCGCCCGTCGAATTGAGTGTATAATTCTTCCGGGAAGAGCTCCGATATAGGTTCGCCGGTGTCCACGAATTTCCGCCTCATCCCGGATTCCTCCAAGACTTATCCGTGCATATTTTCTGTCCAGGGCTTCGGCAATACTTTTACCCAGGCTGGTTTTACCTGTCCCGGGAGGACCTACCAATAGTAGAATAGAACCTTGTTTATCCTTTTTTATTTTCATAACCGCAAGATGCTGCAGGATTCTCTCTTTAACCTCGGTCAGTCCATAGTGCCGAAGGTCAAGCACCTTCCTTGCTTTGTCCATATCCACAATTCCCGGCTCTTCTGTGGTCCATGGCAGGGCAACAAGGAGATCCAGATAGTTCCTTACGATTGACGACTCAGGATTGCCATTGCCCTGGCTTTCCAGTTTTTTAAATTCCGAAAGGGCGATCTTTTTTACCTCTTCCGGCATATTGGCTTTTTCAATCTTCGCGCCGTATCCTTCTTCATTTTCAGAGCTTGTATCACCTGTTTCTTTTAATTCCTCCTGGATTGATTTGAGCTGTTCCTGGAGCATTATCCGGCGGTAATTGCTATTGTTTTTTGCGGAAAATTTCCGGGCCATTTCCAGCTGCATGCTTATGCTTTCTTTCTGCTTTAGAAGCAGATCGATGAATTTCAGACTCTTTTCCCTCAGGGAAAGTATCTCAAGAAGCTCCTGTTTTTCATCTACACTGACGGGAATGTAGGGGAGTACACTGCCGATGATTTGTTCCAGGGTGGTCATCTGTAAAAGAGGTTTGATGAACAGATCAGCACCGCTGAAATTATGACTTAGTTCCTGGATGGTTTTATGGATAAAGGAGATCATTTCGGTATGGCTCTTTTCATCCAGGTCATTGACGATCGACATGGGCAGGTATTCCGCACTGAGGTGACCATTCTCCTGCTTGATATTGCGAACTTCAACCTCTTCCAGGGAATGAAGAACCGCGATATAACCATCTTCAGAGGGTTGCAGGGTTTCCAGTTTAACCAGATTTCCCACAGAGTAGAATTGATTTTCCTCGTGGGAGGATTGGGATGACTCCTCTTTTATTGTCAGGGCCAATGTGAAAACCGGCCCTGATTTTCCAAGATCCTCTAAAAGGATCCCGGTATCTTTATCAATTTTAATCTTTGTTCTAAGTTCGGGAAACATGACCATATCTTCGAGTGGGATTATAAAGAGAGTTTCCGTTTTTTTGTTTTCCATCATATACTCCTGCTGATTTTCGGGTATGTTACGATAATCATATATTACGCTATTCGTAATATAATCAGGAAAAAGTTCAAAGTCGAGTTGAATTTGAATTTAGGGTGAAAGATTAATAAATCAGGAGAAACAGGATCGTTTATCCGATGGCTTTTTTAAAAAGCCTGAGAAATTCTTCCTGCTCACTGTCAGTGAGGGATTTTAGAAGCTCTTTGCTGACCGATGTATGAGCATTCTTTCGCAAGGCTATCATCTGCCTGCCAAGTTGTGTGGGCTGTACCTGAACCACTCTACGGTCTTCATCAATTCTTACCCGGGCAATGAATTTACTCTTTACAAGTTTGTTTGCAATACTTGTGAGAGTACTCATAGGCAGGGATAAGGACTCTGCCAGTTCCCTCATGGTAAGAACTCCCTTTCGATCCAGGGTTTCCAGGGCTCTGAGATCGTTGTAGGTTAACAGGGAAAGAGGGGAATTTGAACAGGTCTTTTTCTCCTGGAAGAACCGGCTTTGATAGAGTTGGAAGAAGTGTTCGTTTAACAACAAAACCCTGTTCTTGAAATTCATGATTCGTCTCCGGCAAGTCTTTTAACCAAAATCGAATATTTCGATACTCGTAATATTAAAGGAATCCAGTCGCTCTGTCAATGAACTGTTTCATTTCAACTTCCGCAGTGCCAGTAATAACTTTTTCATCTTTTCGATTTCTGACCTGCCGGGATTACGGTGGGCAAAAAATATTTCCCTGAACATACTTGTCTCTACAGACAGTATCTCCTCTGTTTCCTGCTCCCACCGGGTCCACCCTCCAACACAGGGATGGGGTATACCCAGTTTTCCGGTACGGCGGATTATTCTCCTCCCGAATCGGCGGGTATGTTTGAAAAATCTTCCCTTTGATTGAGCTGCCCGGGGGCGCCTTTTCACCAGGAATATCACAAGAGCGGTAATTCCTGCAGTTGTGAGAGTGGCAAACAGTATGTTCATCAAGAGTGGCTTCGTATCTTCAGAATCGAGGAGTATCCCCGTTACTGCCTGCACCTGCCTGCGGGTGAAGGCGGAATCTCCGGAAATCAGATCCTCCCAAAAACTGTAGGATCCCTGGTATTCCGGAATCATCGGAGGTGTTGCTTCCCAGGTAATCCACCCCTTGCCGGGAACCCATATCTCGGCCCATGCGTGGGCATTAAGACCGGTAACCACCCTTATCCCTCCTTCCATAGGATATTCATAAGACGCAGACGAGCTCACCAGAAAACCGGTGGCATACCGGGCAGGAATTCCCGCAATCCTGGCAAGGATTACAAATGAGGTGGCAAAATGAACACAATAGCCACGCTTATCATTAAAAAGGAACTGTGAAAGGATATCCCCATCCCCCCGAATGGAAGGCGCTTCGAGATCATATATAAATCCATCAGAAAGATAGTCCTTAATTGCCGATAGTTTGTCAGCAAGACCCCCTGTCGCAAGTTTTTCCCCCAATTGATGAATGGACCTATCTATCTCATTCGGCACCGAGAGGTAAAAGTCCTGTGTTTCCGGTGTAAGATCATCGTTCTTAATAACGGTGATTGTATCAAAGTAAGGGTCGATTGCCTCATAGAGAACCAGTTTCTGGTCGTAAAGGAGAGGAACGGCTGCAACATATCCGGTATTGATGTCCCCGATGCCGATATCCAGAGATTGGGAGCTCGAAACCAATGATGTTCTGAGTGTATGGGGTATATAGGGATAGAAATCGATCATGACTCGAATGTGAATTTTCTGATACAAATCCGGCAGATGGTTCGTCAATAAAAGAAAGGTGATTCCAGGGTTTTCTGAAGGTTTGGTACTGCTGTGCCACCCCTTTCCATCGTAATTATCGTAGATAACCGTTCGCAGATAGTGCCTCAATCCCGGTTCCATGTCGAGTTCAAAGAGAGGATATTCTGATAATGACGGCCTGACATTCAGATTTGTTACAGGCATGGAAAATCCGTAACCGGTTATTCCTGTGAGTATTGGAAATTTCGGAAAAATCCGAAGAACTGCCCGGCGGAGACCCGGAGACAACCTGCCGCCTACGAAAGTGCTCCCCTGTGCGTCGGACAGGAGGCTGAATATACCTGCCAAACCGGAAGATAACAATAATAACATAAGTAAAACCGTGATGCTCCGTTTTTTACCTGCAGAAAGCTCCCTCCACCTGAAGTTGATTAATGCTGAGGTAAAGAGCATCACAAAAAAGAAGGGCAGCATCGGTTGAAAGCGATAAATCATAAAATAAGTAAAACAGAGAACACTTCCATATAAAAAGAGAGAGGGTAAAATCCTTTTCCTGTGCACATTGATAAATACCAGACACGACGAATATGTTAAAAAAAGTACAAACACATAGGAGATAACCCCTCGCATTTTACCGGTATCAAGCAGGTCGAACCAGATTTGATATGCTGAAAACGGGATGATAATTATATATGTAATCAATGCAATCCCGCCGAATAACAGCAGGAGAACTGAAGCAAAAGAGGAAAATTTCCGCCATGCACCTTCCGGTCCGCGGCTTGACAGAAAGGATACGATCTGGAAGGTTACTACATAGATAATGATCAGTAGAAAGTTGCTCCGGGCATTAAGAACCCAACCTGCCGCCGCTGCAGGGACCAGAATGAGCAGGCATATCAGGAACAATCTAAATATGTGATTTCTTATTGGTTTCTGTATCAAAGCAGTTTTTCCAGATCCTCCTTTATAGTCATCGGCCCGGCCACGGTAAACAGTCTCTCTCTGTGTTCATTTATCCGGGCAGCAAAATCCAGAGCTCCGGTCCTTTCCTTTTGGTTCATACCGGTGCAGTTGATAATGCCGGAGATAATCGTTCTTTTTCTAAAAGACTCGGAAAATAATTGGGTGACTCCATTGTCGAAGATATGGGATATAACAATGATGGTGCCGGTTCTCAAATTTCTGTCTTCCACATCCATTATAAACAAACTATAAGGGTCCACGGATCCCGGACCACTCTGCCTGAAATAAAGATTCATTGTTGAATCGAAAAAATCTTTAAATGATTGGATGTTTTCCTCATCTATAGGGTTGGGGCGCCATTCTCCGGATCTAATATAGAGGGGGATCCCGGCATTCATAAAATATCGGACCAGGGCAACCAGGATTTCAACCGAAGTATCCTCTGCCTCCAGAATGCTGTAATCGGCAGGTCCTGTCCTCCGGGTATCCAGATATAGAGTAATCCCGGGCCAGGATGTATTTTCATATACTCTCACAAAAGGCTCACCAAGAGCTGCAAATTTCTTCCATGCAATATGATGGACGTTATCCCCCCTTTGATACTCTCTCAGGTTACGGTAGAGGGAAAAGTCCTGTGCATTACCCTCTGCAGAGCCTGCCGGTCTCTTTGCGTCTCCATAAACACCGGAACTATGTTCTTCCAGAGGTATTACCCTGGGATATACGTAAAAAGTTTTATGCCACACCGGTAGCCTTACTTCCATCCAGCCAAAGGTGTCAGAAACCACCAGTTTTTCTATCCCCAGAGTATAGATCCCCCGAAATGGACATCTGATTGTGTATTTCCTGGTAAAAATCTTCCGGGAACCAGGGAAAAACTCAACTTTTTCGGACTCGGTTTCCCCGATCCCAAGGGTACCGATGAGTGATAATGTGATTCGGCACCCTGGTACAAAGCTTTCCATAATAAAGTACCAGCTGTAATCCACACCCTCTCCCTTGACCGGATGGGTAGTGCTGAATTCCTGGCTGTACTTCAGGAACAAGGCTGTCAGAATAATGTGTATTACATTAAGGATGAGAAAAAACAATAGGAGGTAAAATATAAAAAGAAACCATCCGCCGAAATAAAAGCCTGTAAGGTAGAGTATGAAAATAAATAAAAAATAGGGGAAAACTGCTCTGACATTTACAACAACAGGAGATATCATTCAAGACCAGTGGGCAAAGGTACTCTTCCCAGAAGTTCCCGGACGATATCCTGGATAGGTTTATTCTCCACACGGGCATTCGGCGAAGGAGTCAGTCGATGACTAAGTACATACGGGGCGACATAAAGAATATCCTCCGGCAGGAGGTAATCCCTTTTCTCCAGGAATGCCCACGCCTGGGATGCAATGAGAAGATGAAGGGTTGCCCGGGGGCTCATCCCTATCCTTAAAATGGGACTTTTCCGGGTTATACCGGCGATTTCAGTGAGAAAGCTTTTGAGTTTGGGATCTACGTATATACCTCGTACTGCCTTGCGGATCTCCAGTAAACGTTCCGGGGAAATTACGGGTTTGATAAACTGCAGCGGATCCCTTTCCTTGTATGTATCGATAATTCTAATTTCATCATCAGAATCCGGATACCCTATAGAAAAGGAGATCCCGAACCGGTCGAGCTGGGCTTCCGGAAGTTTGAAAGTTCCGGCATAGTGAGAAGGGTTCTGAGTAGCAATGAGAAAGAATGGTTTTTTCAGGGGGTAAGTTACACCGTCGACAGTGACTGATTCCTCCTGCATGGCTTCAAGAAGGGCCGCCTGTGTCCGCTCGGAAGATCGGTTTACCTCATCCGCCAGAACAAACTGATGCA
>SDBV01008108.1_pt1 | contig 14225 bp, 18 predicted proteins | sample 2277081 | NCBI WGS metagenome assembly SDBV01 (sample SAMN10402039, study PRJNA504765) | marine sediment metagenome | isolation source: marine sediment core GS10_PC15, 223 cmbsf | place: Arctic Ocean: Southern Knipovich Ridge | collected 2010
ATAGACACACAAATATATGTGATAATAGACACACAAATATATGTGATAATAGACACACAAATATATGTGATAATAGACACACAAATATATGTGATAATAGACACACAAATATATGTGATAATACACACACAAATATATGTGATAATACACACACAAATATATGTGATAATACACACACAAATATATGTGATAATAGACACACAAATATATGTGATAATACACAAATAACTCGGTTGGAACCTTGAAACTCAACTTGGGATGCTGGGAACGGCGGGAATGTCTGGAAGAATGGGTACGTCCGGGGTTGGTGCTTTGACCGATTTTGTTGGAATCGGAGCAGCGTCTGTAGAACTTCCTTCATCCTCTTTCTTGATTGACTTTTTAATGTTGCCCATGAGTCTTTTCAGCACCTCTTTCTCTTTTTCCTCACTTTCAACGGCCACCAACGCGTATTTGCGCGCCTCAGACTTCTCTTCATCCGTGAGACTTCGAAGTTTCCCATCTTCTTCTTCGCGAGCAATCACGATAATCATTTCGTCTTCGTCCACCAAAATAAAGTTTGTTTCCGGATGAATGAAATGACCCTTAATATCTCTATATGGATTGACTCGTATCGCTTCCTCGGTTTCGTCTTTTTTCGTGACTAAGCTTGAAGATGTTCCGGCGTTTCCAGAAGAGGTTGCCTTGGTTTTGCTTTCTTCCACCTTTTTGCGCACTTTTTTGCCTTTGCTCTTGTGTGAACTGCAAAAGGCGGATCCGTTCACGCACTTTTTACCGCAATATTTCCCTTTATTCGGACCACGAACCATTTGGTAGCGACATCCTTCTCCCAAGGCAGGTTCTTCCCCAGACAATGTAGGAGAAATAGATTTTCGCCTGCGAGAGCCGCTCCGAATGACAGGCTGGATCGCCATGGAGGGCGTGGAAGTAGTCGGAAGGTGCAATACCTGTTCCAATTCTTCGACCGTAATTTGTACCTTCTTTTCCTCTTCCAAAAATTCTACAATTACGGGTAGAATAAAATTGGAAATAAGGGATGTGGTATACATCTTATGAGCTTCCTCGAACTTTTCACAACTTGAAGACATCGTTTTTTCACACGATTCCGATCGTTTAATGGACTACAATTCCTACTTAAAAATCACTTTAAAGAGAAAAGTTGAAAACAACTTTCTCATAGATGTTTTATTTTTGATGTATAAAATTCCGCTATATAAATAGATGATATGCACCCCAAATCATCGGATGTGTTGAAACGATGGTTAGACGGAAATCAACTGTGTCGCGTGAAAAAGAAACCTCACTTTGGGCCTTCGGCATCCCCACACCTTGCCTTACACATCGAAAACTGTCACTCTGTATTCCAAGATCCTTGGAGATTCCTAAAAGGATGGGATTGCTTCCAACAACCCCATTTTGGTGAGGAAACACGCATCAATACGATCGCAAGATTGATCATTGTTGCGTTTGTGTTGTTGGTTCTTGTGGGAAATTATGAACGGTTGGGTATCCTGGCGTTGGGAGGTGTGTTTGTGTTGATTTTGGTGTTGTGGTTTACGATGATTCCAACCACAAGGGAATGTATCCATAGTAAAAAACCGCGCTATCCAGTCCTTGTTTCGTGAATGCCCTTAAAATTTTGTGGACGTTGATAAAATGGTGCGTGAAATAGAAACCTACGAGGAATTGGAAGCGTTTCTTAGTAAAGTTCCAGAGGACCAACTCGTTGTGATAGACTGTTTTGCTACGTGGTGCGGTCCCTGCAAGCGCATTGCCCCCTTTATCGACGAATTGTCCGACAAATACGAAAACGTGATCTTTGTAAAAGGAGACGTGGAGAAAATCGAGGAACTATCGGAAGAATTCAATGTGAATTCGATGCCCACGTTCATCTTCATCAAAGATTTGACCGTGATCGACAAACTCGAAGGCGGAAGTCAAAGCAAATTGACCAAGCTCGTCGAGAAACATAAGTAACGGTTCTAAACTTATATTTTCCAAGAAAATATAAAATGGAAGATCCCAAGGTCCATGGAATCAGAGCTTCGGAAACACCGTTCTTTGATCTACCACAAGAACTTATTTGGAAGATGTTGTACTATTTACCTCCCAAGGACGCTATACATTTCTGCTTAACACATCGAGGCGCTGCACAAATTATCTGTCACAACAACAATTTTTGGTTTGAAAAGATCTGGAGAGATTTTGGAGATGCGTTTGAACTAAACATGGAGGATATTCCGGTAGAAAATCGGATCGAAACGTATAAAAAATATTGGAAAGAAACTCGGGAACGGCTTTTTGAGTGTGCGATCGACGGGAAGGTAGAATGTGTTGCATCTTTGTTACACATCGGGGTCTCTCCAAACGTCTGGCTGGAAACGGGAGGGATAGAAGAGGAGACCGCTCTTCTAGTAGTTTTAATGGATTATGTTGGAGGAGAAAATGAAAATATTGTCCGGTTGTTGTTGGAATATGATGCTAATCCAAATATTCGGGAAGACCACGAGGGATGGACGGCTCTTATGCTAGCTTCTGGGAAGGGACAGGATGACTTAGTTATGTTGTTGTTAGAACACGACGCCGATCCAGATTTCCAAGATGAAGACGATATGACGGCTCTTCTACATGCCACTACTTCGAACCGCACGAACATCGTTCGAGTGTTGTTGGAACACGACGCCGATCCGGATTACCAAAATTTTGATAACGAAACAGCTCTTATGGTGGCTTCTGAGGAAGGATATACAAACATTGCTCGGTTGTTGTTAGAACACGACGCAGACCCGGACATCGAGGGTGCGGGAACGATGACAGCTCTTCAGATAGCTTCTGGATTTGGCAACCAAGATATTGTTGGATTGTTGCGGACAGCCAGCCAAACATGAAATTTTTTAAGATACGTATCTTAAAAAACGATAGGGATGACAATAGCACGATTCTACGTCGTTCATCAAGGCAAAAAAACCCAATTAGAAGCAACCACTGCAAAAGACGCGCAAACGGAAGTGCTCACGCTCTGTTTTTCTCCCATGGAGTTGATGCTAAACTACCAGTCCCTCTGTCAAATAGGTGCTCCTCCTGTATTTGATGAGAAAGAGCCAAACGGACCCAATCTCGGACCGTACGGCAACCAAACCACGCGAAAACAGGATTGGATTACCCATGAGAAACTCTATATCCTACGGGTGTAACACTATATCCTGCGTATGTAAATTATATGTAAATGAAAATATGTCAAAGGATGGTGTTGGGGATTCTTTATACTCAGGAGCTTCTGACTTTGGGAAATTCTCAGCAATCGTGAGTGGTGTCATTGGCACGTTGTTTGCCTTGATATTCGTTGGTTTCGGTATCTATCTCATTGTAGAAGCGCTTCGAAGGACCAAAACCACCCAAGGCAAAATCACCTTGACGAAGTGTCCTAAAACCACCGATCAGAACCGCGTGTGTGACATCACTGTATCCTATACAAGCGATCAACCGAGTAAAATGTGCACGGCACAATTCACAGTTGAAGACGAACCCAAATTTGCCAAAGGGAAAGAGGTCACGGTGTTTCTTGATCCTTCTGAGCCTTGTGTGTCAGGAAGTTTGGAGTCTCAAAAGCAAGACAGTATTTTAGGGATTGTGTTGCTTGCAGGGGGTCTTCTCTTCATTTGTATTTTGTGGTTGATTGTCTATCTCACCTACAAATACAAGTTCTTTGCGGCATCGGAAGGCGTCGGAACTGTGTTACAGATTGTTTAAAGGAAAAAGCGAACGAACGGTTCTTACCACAGACGCAACTCTTCTTGGAGCTCTTAGCCTCGTAGGCCGCTTTTTACGTGCAGAATCCCGTGCAAGGGGCGGTGTCAAGCGAAATGCTGGAGGTTTACGGTTGTGCGATCGATCTGCAAGGAAAAGAGGAGGGCGAATCAGATTCTCATGCATTACCATCTCCTTATGTGTAACACGTGAACTGGAGAAAGAACTCGTTAGAATTCCTGTTAGGTCAACAAATTGATCTTCACAACCGCACTGTTTTAGTAGTTTATAGATTTGTCGTTCGTTTTGTAGCGGAATTTTCTTTGGCAGACTTTTTGAGAACCATATTCCCGTTAAAAACTCTTTTACACACGATTTGAAGGCTAAGGCAAAGGAAACAGAAAAAGGGGTGGTTACAATACCGGAAGTGTGAAAAAGCAAATCCTTTTGCCACTCCATTTTTCATTGAATGATGAAAAATAGGATAACTTCTCAAATTTAAGTAGATCGTTCCATGCACCAAATCCAAGGTTGAAGAAACGAAAGAATGGGCTGAGAAGCATATACGCACATGTGTTGCGTATTGCGTTTCTTTCGCATTTTTTGTATGGATTGATCGACAAACGTTTTTATGGACGCTATCTCGATGGATGTGTGGTGATCTCGATCCAACATTCCCCATCTCTGTAGTAAAAACCGAGTAAATAAAGAACCGTTATCGGAAGTATCCGTAGATTCTTTGGTTTCGGAAGAGACAAATGCAACAACCAACGGAGGTGCTAAGGAAATCTCACACAATTTTTTTGCTCTAAAACGGTTTTCTCGGAGTTCGTACGGAAGATCAAATGTGGGAGGATGACAACAATCCAACACAAAACAAATTTCAGTGGTCGGTGGAACGAACGCGACAATTCTTCGATACCATTTCTTCCACGACAATTCAGAATTGTCCGGGAGTATCATCTTTTTTCCCTTTGGATCCCCATGCCCAGAAAAGTAGACCAGCAATCTTTCGCCTACATCCACTAAGGAAGCTTGTAAAGCGGTTTTAAACGCGGAGCGGTCGTGAACGGTCGTGATATAGGATTCTTTTTCACCGCAAAAATCCAATACATCTACATCTACATATCCGTTGATAATTGCATGGTTGAATGTCTTTGAATACGATCCCGTACAAAAATCTCCCATTATTTTTGTATGAAACCCTGCCGATTCACAGTGGTTGTGGACCAAATAGACATCGATCATAGCGCTGTTTAGAGAACGGTAGTGTTCTGAAGATGGATAATGAAATCCAATCAAAAGCGCTGTTTTCTTCATTTATATTTTATATAGAAGAAGATCTATTTCGTTTTGACTTTCTATGGAATATTTTATCTTTTTTCGAAGATAATATTTTAGACTTACGGTCACGTCTTAAAGTTCGGTCGAGAACGACCTCACAGACATACATGTATGTTTCATCTAAGTTTTAGTATATTTAACATGATTCATCGGCTACACACAAATTAATTGGTCAACAATATTGGGCATCTTAAAACTCTACGAAACGCGATATGGCATCGCAGGAAGACGAGAACCTTTTTGGGTGAACTCGGTAGCCGGTGGTTTCGGCTCTGTTACCGCTGACCTCTAAAACACAAATGCAGTTACGGGGAAGCCGATGCACCAGAGGTAAACCATATGAGTAGATTTTTGGTTGAAAATAAGAAGAATTATGGAGATTTCAGAAATAGCATACTGTTTTTCCATTGTCACAATGCAAGCCCGCATTTATAAACTTTCTATTAATCTGTCGTTGATATGGTTGGTGTGAAGGTGCTTTCGAAAAACTCTTCTGTGGACATTGTCGGCCTTTCTTCGATGTGTGAGTGGACACGTGCAACATGAACCCCTTCAAACCCTTTTTCTTTAGACTCTTTGGGAATGACAATTTTAATGGAAGTATCCAGTAATTTTCCCCATTCTTCGTAAAAGTTGATCGATCGCTCTTTGGTGAAGGAAATATGTCTTGGAAGAGGTGAGGGTTCGATCCTTTTGGCTTTTGAAGAGCTTTTGCTGGTTTTGGGGTGTAAGGGTTGTTCTGTAACGAAGATTTTTATATCTGAGTTGTAGAACAATCCCACAATTTCGGTGATGATTCCGTCTTCGAGAAGGATGTTGTCTTTGTTGAAATAATTGTACAAAATTCCGATGTTGATGATATCTTCGAGTTTTCTGGTCGCTTCTATAGACAACGTGTAGTGTTCCTTGAGCTCCTGAACGTACAATTCTACCAAAACCTCTTTTTGTCGTTTTAGTGTTTTTGCCCACGTTCTTTCTTTCAGTTGTTCCCGGAGCTGCATCAACCGTTCTTCCTCTTTTAACCGATCATTGTCTTGATCCGAATAGATCTTTGCAGTCGATTGAAAAAAATAGACACACACCGAATAAGCTTCGTGCGGTGTTTCCGGAACAATCGCCGAATCGTTTTTGATCCCGCGCTTGTAAATCAAATAATTTTTGTTCATGGTAAAACCGCGCGGAAGCTTGCCGTAACTGGCCTTGTCAAATTTATCCTGCCAAAAGGGATCCGCAGAAATTTTAGCGCATTGTGCAAAAATGGGATGTAAAATCTTTTTCTTGCGCCTACGCGTTTTGCGTGTCTCTTTTTTAGGAGCGGTGGTGGACCAGGGTCTCGCGTTGGTAGAAGAAAATTGTGCGTAGCTTCCTACAGTCGGAGTATTCGTCTTAACAGTTGTAAAATGCCCATTTTGTCCAATCGTTGCGATGCGTTTCATTTCTATATAAAACGCCCAAATTAACGGATTGTTTTTTAAACAACAGAATTCTTCTTATTTTCCTTCGAAAATAAGAACTCTATGTTACGTTACATACATGATAACTACATATCCATCAGCGCCAGCACCTGCATCCCCACAGTACCACCCAATTGATCCGCGCCTCCACCCCCACAGCTGCACCTCCACCTGGTTTACTATGACTGGTAATAGAATTCGATTGAAAGGGCTAAGTAAGAAACACGCCCAATTTACTTTTGCCAGAGCTACCGCACCTATTGTACTACGCGATAAAGCTTACGCCAACTTATTACTAACCGCTAATGACTGGATAGTTTTTTACATTGATATTGAGTTACTTTAGGCAGCATAAACTACTACCACATATCCAGTTGCTCCAGTTGGTCCTGTTGGTCCTGTCCCAAGTGGTCCCGTATTTCCAGTTACTCCTGTTGGTCCTGTTCCAAGTGGTCCCGTTGGACCTGTACTTCCTGTTGGTCCTGTACTTCCTGTATTTGACGCTGTTCCGGGCAATCCTGCTGGACGGTACTTCCTGTTGGACCTGTACTTCCTGTTGGACCTGTAAATCCCGTCCCCCCAGATTCTAACATCCACATTCCTGTAAATCCCGAAGGTCCTGATTCAGGAACCCACGCGTAAATATTATTTGCAGCTGTATCTATATAAAGATTAAAAATGCTCGGATCGTCTGGTGTCAATCCGGGTGGACCGGTGGCTCCTATGATATTGTTGGGTGTCAATTCTATAAAAGCAGATCCTGCTTGTCCTCCAACTATGATACCTCCCTGGCTGAAAAAAGTTACAAGATCCCGATTCCGCACAGCAACCGGACCGAAATTAATAGCAGTCCCGCCTGTCCCTCCCGTTGCTGTGGCAATTCTCCAAAAATAGGGGATTCCCCTTGGCCCACAACGACAACACTTCTTTTTGTGGTGCCCACAATATGACATTTTTATAGCAATAAAAAATGTTAACAACAAATTCTGTGGGGAGCAATTTTTGAAAAGGATTATTCATAAAGCCGATTCCAACATAAATATTTACAATAAAATGATATTTAATAAGACTCTTTGTCAACCAAAATGTGGTTGTGGATTTATTTGCTTGGTGTAGGACTTTCGATGGGATTTGGCGGATATCTCACGTTTTGGGTGGTAAACCTCGAGCAGCGCTCCTTATTAGGATATCTCACATTTTGCCTGGCCACGTTCCTGCAATTCGCCATGTTTGCGTTTACGTGGCCGTTGGTAGTTCTTGTTGGGTTGTACATACTTGGGGGAACCGTGATGGATAAGATAAAGAGATCGTAAAAAATTTATATTTGTGCAAAGCAAATATAAAATAAAAGTGTAGAGTATACCATGTTTTTACCAGGTTACATACCGTAAATACGTCTCAGATCTTTCCTCATCATGGCTTCGTCGCCCTTCCAGATCCCGTCAAAGCCTAAAAAGATATCACCCATCTTTTCTGGTCCCACCACAAAAATAACAAAGGTTAGAATCGCTGAAGCGACCCAATTAGGACGATCACTTTCTTCTCCCATTTTCATTTTTAATGCGAGGATAGACAATTTCATCACGATAGTTAATTGCAAGTTGAAACGCTGTCATTTTTTCCATTGACCGATAAGGAAAGGATTTTTTGCGAGTTTTCTTGTTTTCCAGCCATTGCACAGCATATCGTTTTTCTTTTGGACAATCAGTAATACCATTTTCACCTGAAGTGTTGTCTTTACGCAATTTGCAATTTCGTGCGTTTACGCCATTAGATCCATCTCTTAGGTTTAAAGAAACGTCATTTAAGCCATTTCCATCAATGTGATCTACGATAGAATGGTTTGGAGCAATAAGACGATGCATATACGGAGATTGTCGTTTTCCTCGGAATATGCACATTGCGTAAACATAATGCAATTCTTTCGTTTTACAACTTTTTGTAAACCACGTTAAATGGATCACCTTTGACAAGTCTTTATAGAACAAAAACGCTGTCTTTCCCTGTGTTAGTTGCATTTCAATTCGGTTCCGGTCGATAAATCTCCACTTGTTGCGTGTAAATCCGAGCTCATCACTTTTTTCTTTTCGATATTGTTGTGCAGATTCAAGCGCAGTTTTTCGATTCAAAAAATCTTTAAAATGGAAGACTCTCGGCTTTCCATGTCCATTAAAACGGACACGAACACAAACTTTCCTTTCATCAACATTTCCTCCAACCTTTCCGCCGGTCCATTGGACATATTCACCGTCGAGATCGTCTACATGATCTATTTGATACTTGAAGCATTGAGGACACCATTTTACGCCTGCTATTATATTGCATCTTGCTTTCCATTGATGTCCATACTCACACTTCCACTCTAATGACGTTTTTGAAGTTGCATACTCTTTCGAAAGACATTTTCCACCTCTCATAGAAGCCATCATTTTGGCATCTTCAAGTGTTCTTTTCTGTTCCAAACCACCAAAACATTTATAACATCGAAAGGATTTTGTTTTTAATCCATCGTATGTTGAATGGATAGTATGACCATTGCGACACTTCCATTTCATTATGGTTTTAGCATTAACATATGTTTTTTCCAAACATTCGATGTCGGTATTTTGAAGCGTTTCCATAAGTCCTTCGAAAAACTTTGCTTGTTTGGCTGTTGATCGACATTCTGAGCAAAAATCTCCACGGCGGAGATTGTCAATATACAACTCAAACATATGACCAGATTTACATCTATATTTCTGTTTTTTCCTCCTACCTTCCCACCATTCATTCAAACATTCTCCTTCTTGTTCTCTAGCAAAAACACGACATTCCGTAAGCATTTTTAATGATAATAGGATTCCTTAATGACAATATGATGCCAATTTATTTTTTTATGTAAAAATATTCATATTTGTTTTTCACAAATATAAGTGAGCATTTGAAGTATATTCTTCATTTTACATTACATACCGTAAATTCGTCTCAAATCTTTCCTCATCATGGCTTCGTCGCCCTTCCAGATCCCGTCGAAGCCTAAAAAGATATCACCCATCTTTCCCGGACCCATCACAAAAATAATAAAAGTTAGTATGGACTCGGACACCCAATTCACTTGGTCCGATGCAGCAAAGTGCCCTGCTTCTCCAATTCGAATCGGCATTACTTTGGCTTTGGGATGAGAATGAGCATAAATATACCGCAATCGCTGAAGAGGAGGCATCATATTGTCCTTATCTCCCCATAACACTGCTGTAGGAACGTCAATTTTGTCGTATTTTACACCTTTCGGGTTCTTCTTGGCATCATAAGGCAACAACAGATCCGGTGCTAAGATCGCAGATCGATCGGTCAACACGCGTATGGCATCCCAATGCAATCCCATGGTCATGGAACTGGCTCCGGGGCGTTCATAATCGACGTCGATGTAGGGAAATTTGATGCTGCGCAGGCTGTATTGATTGTACACGTTGTCGGGTTTGTGCACCATGGTTTTGAAGATTTGCACCATGGTTTGATCCAGGGCACCCATGGCCATCTGAAACGTAGCTTCGTCTTCAATGGCGGAGGCACGCCCAATAGCTTGAATTTCACTTACAGGATATCCATCGAACGCGATTGGGTCCAATTGAACGTGTGCAAGTAATCTCTTACTCCCATATCGTGCGGTAAAGTGTGAATTGATACCACCACCCCAATCGTCTGCAACAAAGATAAACTTCTCTTTCCCGTAGAATTCCAGCATCAGTTGATTGATGTATCCCGTGTCAAAAATCCAATCCCATGGTTTGTATGGATTATTCGGTTTGGCTTTTGGGAGACGCAACGTTCTTGCTACGGCTGCAACATCTTGATCTTTTCCATACTGCAGAGGTTTGTCGCTTTCGCCCATTCCCAGCATATCGATGGCGATCGTACGACAAAAGGGCGCCAATCTTTCTTGCACGGGTCGCCACTGTCTTCGATTGGTGGGAACCCCATGCAAAAACAATACAATCGGACCCTTATCCCCCCACTGTGTAAGAGCAATGAGCATCTCATCCGTCAGTATTTTTTCTCCATTTTCTTCCACAATCCCCGAAAAAGGCGTTTTTACCAGTGCTTTTCCGTGTTGAGGCTTTCCAACGTTTCGATAAATGCTTCTTCTTGGTTCTGTTCCGACATCTGGATCGGGTGAATGAGAAAAAGCTTCATACATCTTTTTTTGTAGTATTATATAATTTCAAAAATTATATGGATTGTTTATATACCGGGGCATATTCCGTAGTTGCGGATGCATTGCTCCCCTTTGCTGATAAAAGGTAGCAAATCCATAATTTGGACTTTGTTCTTTACAATCATATCAGCTATTTCGAACAAAACAGGCACATCTTCCCTCCATTGGGTGAAGTTTTTCAACGTGGACCGGACTTCCTTGGTGGTCGTTCGAACGTTATCCTCCAATCCTTCGTAATTCTGTGCAACATGAGCACCATATCCCAATGCCATCACATTTGCAACTGTCATCACAAAAATGGCGATCAACAACGCGATGATTGTACACAACGCATAACAGACACACCTCTTTTGCGTTGTCAGTGATCCGTTGGATATCAACAAGGGACCATGGCCCCACTCTTCATTGTACAGTTCCTCTCCGAGTTTCATTGCTATTTTATAGATTTTTTTCCAAATAAAAGAATCAATTTCTCTTTTATTTTTCATACAAAACCGTTCCAAGTCGCTTCAGCGTCATCTGTTTGTAGCATCTAAAGTTACTTTCGACCTCATTTCTTATATCCCCCTGTTTTGTAACGGTAGGCACCACCGTTTCCAAATCCTGAATGTGATCCACGGAAATAATCCTCGGATTCGTCCCCGTAGGATCCGCGACTTTCGTGTTTGGATCCATGGCTTTCCTGTTTGGAGCCATACTTGCCATGTTTGCCGTGTTTGGAGTCGTAGTATTTTTGATCGCGATATTTGGAGCGTTTGGCCTTTGCCCTTTCTTTGGCTTTTTGAATGTCCTTTCTTCTCTCTACGCTCCTTGTAATGAGAATGCACTCAGGAACACTTTTCTTGTAATCGTCATAGACATCCTTTTTATGATGTTTTCTCTTGTGATCATGTCGTTTATGGTTCCCTTCTTCTTTGATAAGCGAAGTATCAATCACGCCAATTTTAGCAGCCATTTTTAATCATAGGAAAAATACTTTTCCTTTACATTCGCATTTATCTTCTGTATAACCCACAAAATAGCTATTCCTTTAAGCCATTTCACGCGTTCAAGCAAATCTCCTTGAAAAACTGAAAAATAGACCCCTTTTATATGTTTCGAAATGAATCGATTCACTCTCCAACAATTGCGCGATCTTGCAATCACACACAATGTTCCGAATCGTTCGAAATACACCAAGAAAACGGATTTGTATCTTTTTCTCGTTGGGATTTTAGGGGAAGATTTGGATGGAAAAGCCAAGGACCCGTTTGTTGTAAAGAAATCTGCATTTCGTCAGAAAAAACTCACGGAATATCATCCCAAACTCAAAACCAAACCCAAATTGTGCGTGGTCACAACCTACGATTATGTGGTGGTTCAATGTCTCTCCACAGAGAAACTGTTCCCCATGACAGATCAGTATGAGAATGGAGAGCATTATGTCAACGAGTTTGTATGTTATTTTCATGGACACGACAACGATTTCGACGGTATTTGGGCAATACATCATCACGAACAAGGACCAATAGGTTTCAAAGGACCTTTGAATTCTCCATTCAAGATTGAGTATCTTTTTACTGGAAATCGGGATTACTCCCATGAACACGTTGGTTTGCATGAAGACGGACATTGGATTGTCGACGAGGATACGGTGATTGAGATGAAGGATCTGGAAGGGTGGGAGCTTACGCCGTTGATAGATCCCAAAATCGTGGGTTATGAGGATATTTTAGAGGAATACGGCGATTACGACGTAAAACAAGACTCATATCTTATCGAAGAATACAAGGAGTTTGCTGGTAAAATTGCAGAAAGAAGCAAATGTTGGAACTACGTTCCTTCTTTTGTAACACATCTTCGAAAAGTGCTTACGGAACATGATTTAGAGCATGACAACGTGGTTATCTTTGCGGGCGTGCCTTCGGGGCAAATCCAGAAGCTCAAAGAACATATTTTGGCTTCTATGCACGACGACAGCACAAGGTTTGAATGTACTATGTACATTCCTTTGGAAGACGGATCCAACATTGTTTATCTCCGCACTGGTTGAAAATATTTAAACAAATAATAAAATGGATACAGTCGTTGGTGTATTGATCGTTGTCCTTGTATTGATCGTTGTCCTTGTCTTGATTGTCCTAGGTACTCTCCTTTTACAAGTACAAACACATTCAACAGGACACCATGATTACCATGTAGATGGACTTACAGGAAAGGTAGTGGTTGTTGGGGATCGAGGGTATACGCAAGCCAGAACCAATTGGAATCCCTTTCCTGCCTTTTTTCCAAAAACGATTGTGTTTGCGCAAAACACCTTGGACGTGGTCCACGCGGTATGCTGGGCACGAAAAAACAACGTATCCTTTCGCCTGCGCAGTGGGCGGCACGGATTGACCAATTGGTCCTTGCTCAACAATGGGTTGGTCATTGATGTGAGTAATATGGATCAGATACACATCGACGAGAAAAAAGGAACGGTCATCGTAGGACCCGGAGTCACCGTAGGAGATATGGACGAGGCCCTGCTTGCTAAAGGGTACATCCTACCTTTTGGAGACAGCGGTGCGGTGGGTGTCGGAGGAATTACCTTGGGAGGTGGTATAAGCGTGATTTCAAGGACGTTCGGTACGATCAGTGACAGTTTAGTAGGGTTGGAAATGGTTGTAGCAAAATCTTTTGACAGTGCACGAGTAGTAGTGACGAACAAAAAGCACCATGCCGATTTGTTGTGGGCCTCCAAAGGGGGTGGGGGTAACAATTTTGGTGTGGCCACCAAATACGTCTTCCGTTTTCATACAGCGCCCGAAAAAGCCGTGTATTACCGGTTGACATGGCATAATTGGAACGTGCTCGACGAACTGATCGAGCAGTGGCAACATTTAGCGCCTTCGGCCGACCATTCATTCGGATCCATTCTCAACTTGTTCTCTAGGAAAAACGGCACACATACGTGCTACGGTCTCTATATCGGCTCCGAGAAGAAGTTACGAAAGATCTTACAGCCGTTGCTCAACATTGGTTCCCCAACAGTCCTTTTCAAGCCTTCGTCCTTTGCGGCTGCCGCCAAAGAAATCTTTGGTTCTACCACCTTTGAACCCACAACCCACAAATACAAGTTCCATTCGCAATGGTTCAATTCCTTGATTCCCAAACAGGGCATCCAAACCATTCGATCTTTCCTGAAACGAGGATTGACGAAACACTACGAGGTGTGGATGCTAAATTGGGGCGGAGCCGTTCGAGACGTATCTCCAAGGAATACAGCCTTCTTTTGGCGCTCCCCCAAGTTCTATATGGAATTTGATGCCGTGTGGGACGCGGAAGATTTGACTACGCCAGGATTGAAGTGGGTAGAAGCGTTTGCAGACGCGCTCGCACCCTATTCCGTGGGATCCTATGTGAATGTCGCCGACGGAAATATCCAAGAGTTTGGTCCAGCGTACTACGGGACCAATTTTGACCGATTGAAACGCGTCAAAGCCCAATACGACCCTTTAAATGTG